>Ga0307517_10000396_pt1 | contig 74398 bp, 84 predicted proteins | sample 23_EM_MG_FD_194515 | JGI IMG/M metagenome (GOLD analysis project Ga0307517, IMG submission 194515) | Populus trichocarpa ectomycorrhiza microbial communities from riparian zone in the Pacific Northwest, United States - 23_EM | ecosystem: Host-associated > Plants > Roots > Unclassified | place... | reverse complement strand
GCTGCCCCGAGCTTCTCATAAACATCGGCAGCGCGCAAAACCTCAGACCTTGCCTCTTCGAACCTGCTTTGTCTCCACCAAAACTGTGCCTGCAGCCGCATTGCGTGACCCAGCTGGTATGGGTTATTGATCGTGTGCGACTTGGCGCGTTCGAGACCCTGGTGTGCATCATCGAATCTGCCTCCATCGAAAAGCAGCTCCGCTAGCCCGTAGTGAATCCAAAATAGATGACTGTCCCAATTGAAAGAAAGCGCAATCACGAGCGCCGTCTTGAAGTGATCGATGGCCTTCTCTGTCTCGCCCTTGGAGTGACATATCTTGCCGAGGAGACGGTAACAATCGCAGACCGTAAATTGGTAGCCTTCGGCCAAGAGATCGATTGCGCGTGATGGGCTTCTTCTGCGGTGTCGAGCTGGTTGTCGTTACACAACAGAGAAGCGAGCTGTTGCAGAGACAGCGCTTGTCCCACTACATTGTTGAGCTGTTCGTAAATTCCCAACGCATCTTTCGCCTGCTGGATCCCTTCCTTGTAGAGGCCAAGCATCCAGTTTGCACGGGATATAAGCCTCAATGTTTCAGCGGTCTCATAGTCGTCCCCCCGTCCTCTCCAGAGTATCAAAGCGTGCATGAGGAGCCGTTTTCTCTCCACGTGATTTCCAACTGTGCCAAACAATAGTGAGAGCCTGAATAAGCATTTTGGTTTGGAGGGGTGGTCATCTGGGAGTCCTTCAATCTTTGGCCCCAGCTTAACCAGCCGTGGTTTGTGCCGATAGAGGTAGTCCATGAAATTGTCACAGACAGCCCAGACATCAACCGAGCTTGCGTCAATGGATGTGAAGACGTCAAGCAGGTGCTCGACATTCACATCCTCTGACGTGATCCATTGCGCTTCTTCGAAGCCGGGTCGGCCGGGGTCGATGGTAACTGATAATCGACAGAAGTAATGTTCTTTGGTTGTGTAGAGGAGCGGAGATGATAGTGGCTCTTTGGGGCAAAAATAGTCACGGAGCGGCGCCAGCATCGTGATGAATCCATTGTTTCGATGTGTCAAGGAAAGAGTGCAGAATTTGTCGAAGTCGTTTGCCCTGTTGGAGATACCAGGAAATAGCCAGTCGAGATTGTTCTCATTGACACCCTGAGGGAAGAAAGCGATGACACCGAGGAGGTTGCGGGCGTCAGGGCCGAGTTTGTAGAACGTCTGCGAGGCGAGCGAAAGCTCGATCGTTGCCGCTAGGCTCTCGTTATAGTCTGTCTGAAGTGTCTGCGTGCGGTGTGTTCCATTCCCTGACCAGTCGACTATAATCCCACATGTTGTGGAATGCGACGGTAGCGAGCAGTGTGATTGAGAGGGCGTGTAAGTCTAATCGCCTGACAAGGTCGTTAATGAGATTGGACCGCCCGCTGTTATTGCAGATACCATAGAAGATGTCGCATGCTGAATCCATTGACAATGTGGGGATGGTCGGACGCTCGCAGTGCCGAGGGACATTGGAGATGCGAGAGGTGATGCAGAGACATATAGTTTCGAACCGACTCAACTCTTCCACAATGTCATAGATCTCCCGAGCGTCTGTTCCTTGTGGGTCAAGCACGGATTCTGCATTATCGAGGAACAGGATCATTTCCCTTGCAGATAGGAATGGCCGCAGGGGAGTCAGGTCGTCAGGGTTTTCGACACCTGCACCGGTGACCTTGGAGAGTCGGTTGAGGAAATGAGCACGCGACGCAGGAAACTGGTCACAGCGAATGAATCGGCCCTTATCGCCAAATCGATTCTTGATGCTGCCGTGGTGGAGGACGGTCAGTGCGATGGATGTCTTGCCGATCCCTCCAGCGCCGATGAGAGCAACAGGTGTCAGGTTTTCTGCCAGACCAACGATCTTTTCGATCAGCTCACCACGCCCGAAACACGTCCTTGGCCGTGGGGGAGGTAGTTCTCCGAGTGTGCTAGGTGCAAGTGTAAGGCGTTGGATTCCCCGGTAGTCGGAACTGCTGACCTGGATTGGTCCTAGACAGATGTAAGCATTATCCCGTTGACGGATTAAACGTGGCTCGGACTTACCGAGCTAACATGTCCACCAATCTCTTCCCGGATCTTCGATACATCATGGCGAATGTCGGAAACGGCCACATGGGTATTTATGACTAATTCGGTCTGAATGGGAGTAGTGAGCGATGACCAAGTAAGAGCGATTGGACGCACGTTGAAGACAAGAAGTATCCTGTTGAGCTCCGCCTTCCAAGCGGCAATCGTTTCCTTATCGTCCTTCGCATGGAAAAATCGAGACTGCGTTCCGCCCACTCTGTCTGATGACCTTCCTTTGGATATCTGCTACGGTCCTGCGATCAAGAACATTGTCGGTGAGCTATCCAAATCCAGATTGCTGGTTCAACCTACGTCGTCAACTGACTTATCGCCTCGCACACGGACTGACTGAGGTCATCCAGACTCTTTCCACCCAGTCCCCGGTCAAGCGCTCTACAGATATCGGCGCAGGATAACCCGAGCTCGACGTATTCCTATTCGTTGCTCATTGAGTCCTAGATAAACGTGAACCAGAAGCCCATCGTCATAGAATCGGGGGAAGCGTACCCTGATCATCGTCAGAAGGACACTGACAGAACCGAACGCGGCCTTTGCTGGTGTGATATCAGAGACCTCCTTCACAAGGTTCAGGACCTCGATGGCCACATTCAACACGGAAAGAACACCATCCCGCCCTTCTGGTCGCTGGGACTTTGCATCCATGATCGAGACTCGAGGTAGATGGGAGAAAACGGTATGGGGTACAGGCTGTGGGAGAACCTGAACCCTGATAGAAGTAGGCGGCTATTCTGACATGACACGCCTCATGGAAATAGGCTCTTTTGATGGAGATAATCGTAGTATCCGTGGTCGACGCATTTGAAGCTGCATCCGATCGACCGATCGCCCAGACTCTTCGTTTACTGTGTGGCTCCTCAGTTACCCTCCGTTCTCCGTTCTCCGTTCGGGGTTCATAGGGCACTGGTGAGCGTATGGGTTGTGCCGCGAAAGCGGACTGCGGGCGTTAACAACCCCGTCGAATCTGACAGTGGCCGCCGAAGTTGCAGTACCGGTTTCCCAACAACATTCCCTACCGAATACTAACTGCCCTCATCGTCCAACCTCCCACAAGGTACAGATAGGCGGATTGTAACACTCGTGATGAATATGACCACTTCTCCCTCCTGTCCGCCCAAACCAGCCGTCATATATTCACCATCATCCTTCTGGGTATTGTCATTAATATTGCCCATTACTCGCGATATGATTCCTCGGATCCCACGGATGATGTGGATACAGCGACAAACTGCGTTACTACAGTCACTTGGCTACCCCACTACAACGAATGAGTAGAAGTAACCAATGCACAACCTCCCCTGGACCAGAGCCGGAAGAGGCGACGTCCCAAGTCCGAGTGGTCAGTACAGCTTCTTGGTCATATACGGTCCCTCGAGCTCGTATCCAAGCCGCCGGTAATAATCTCTAGTCCCAACACCAGAGATAACAGCAATCCTCGCACTATCGTGCTCCTCTCGAGCTATCCGTTCCGCCTCCTCCATCAGAAGCGTTCCAAAACCCTAAGAGCGCAACGTCCGTGTCAAGATAACGTACGCCTCGAGACTAAATCTTAGGCGCACCTGGTGTTGGAATTTCGTGGGATCCCTCCCGTGGACCGGGATCGCAGTCCCATAAACGTGCAACTCCCTCACGATACTGGCCCCTCCTACGAGTTCCGGCCGGAACGTGCCCTCTTCAGAACACTTTCGCAGCCGTAACAATCCAATGAGGATATCTCTTTCAGGGTCCTCGTAGGACAGGAAAGTCTCCCAACCCCCGTTCGCAGTATAATCCCTTCGTATAAGCTCCACGCACTCTGGTCGTACTTTGTGGTGGATCTCATGGATACCGACCTCACGGAACCTGACGTCTCGGCACTCTGCACCAAAGTCTTTCATCCGGTTTAGAGCGAGCTCTCGGAGGTTCCCAGAGTTCTCACAGCCACTCGTTACAAGTGGGAGTGGAATGTCCCTTTGTACTCGGTATACCCTTGTCCATGGTGGGACGAGGGCCAATATCCGAGCCACCACATCGACCAGAACGTTTGGAGTATAGTTCTTATACCTCCCCGTCCGCCAGAGCTCGTATAGTCCAGTACCCCGGATGACGAGCGTGGGATAGATCTTCAACCCATCGCTTCTGAACGCAGGATTTTCAAAGTACTCTTTGAATTGTTCAAGATCCCGTTCAACACCGATGTTAGGTAGGTCCGGCATCATGTGAGCGACGACCTTGAATCCTGCGTCTTTGGCAAGGTGGAAAGATTCGGACACAGCGCGGACGGTGTGACCACGGTTGGTGTCGCGAGCAACGTCCTCATAGACAGATTGTACACCAATTTCGAGCCTTGTACAACCGTACCGCAGCATCTGACTGTAACACCGTTTGAACGATACCGGTGCTCGCGAGATGTGCAAACGTACCTGAGGTGTGGTCTCAGGCAATAGTCGGGTCGTGTTTCTATTGTGATACCGATAGCTTTTGATTTGCTCTGCTCGGAGTACCTATCAACATCGATTAAGGGCTCAAGTGGTTTCAAAATTCGTAAAAGACCATACCGAACAGCTTCATCAACGTCAGTTCCGGTAAACCCTGAAAGGGCGTTGTGGAGCTGTGCGACGAAAGTATTCCTGTAATCCTCGGGCATGCTCATGAATGTTCCACCCATGATGATGAACTCGACCTGACCCGGAGTCAGACAACTGTGAATCAATAGGAATGTGCTCAAGTACCTTGTCTACGCTGTGACCCAATGCTTTGAGCTGCTCAACTCTTCCTCTAGTCTGTTCATAAGGGTCGTATCTGGCACGAATAGCCCTCATACTTGTCGGTTCGTAGCCGGTGTAACTTTGAGTGCTGTAGTCGAAATCCGAGTCGGGGCCACCAGGACAGTATCTAAAAATTCAAGCCCACTCGGTATCAGCGAAGCCAGTAACCGCGACGCATTTCACATACACGCAAATATTTCCTGTCATAGCTATATGCGGACACCTGTGAGGCTTGCACATTACTGCAACCACGGCAATCTATGGAGAAGGTTGGCGGGATGGAAAACCGGAGAGTGGCAGGAACAAGGCATACACCACTGGCAGTCCTTATCGGTCTGGCTCTCAGCTTGGGCAACAGACCCTTCTTATAATCATCCGGAATAGCGCTGATGATGTCGACCAGCCTCGGTACGCCTCCGTATCCGTGTTTCTTGCTGATCTTCGCTCGCACCTCATTTAGAGATACCGACTGGCCGGAGTCATAGGCTTTGATCAGCTCCGCCGCTATTCCTGAGGTCACTCGCAGAAGAATCTCCGCCTGAGAGGGGCCTTGTGAATTTTCAGCGACCTCCTCGGTGAGGATAAACCTCTTGATCTCACCTTCCGACTTTTGTTTCTGGGACATCACGATTGGGTGGAGAGAATCTCGGCGGCAAGTACCGTGCCTTCTCGATCACTAGCACTCTCTACCACCGCGTCCGTCAAGATGGAGTCTGTTATTCTCGAGACAAATATGGGGGAGATTAAGCTCGAGTTGTACTGGGACCACGCCCCTAAAGTATGTCCTATTCATTTTTCACCGATTCGTTGCATTTAGCCTTGCAAGGAACCAGACTTGCAAAAACTTTGCTGAATTAGCAAAACGCGGGTACTACAATGGTGTAGTTTTCCACAGGATAATCGCAGTATGTCATGCGAATGCGCGCTGAAGAGGTCTGAATGACTCACGTCGTTGCTCAGGACTTTATGGCGCAGACAGGTGATCCTACCGGCACTGGAAGAGGTGGAACAAGTATCTACGGGCATCGGTTGTAAGTCCGGCGCGTGTCACTCCTGTACTCACTGTCACTCATGACCGGTGACTCGCCACAGCGAAGACGAACTTCACTCAGAACTACGATTCACGGGTGCGGGGATCTTGGCAATGGCCAACTCCGGTCCCAATACCAACGGTGCGGGCGTCCTCACCATCTCAACCTGTCCCATCTAAGAGAACCCATAGGTTCCCAGTTCTTCCTCACCCTTGCTCCAACACCGTTCCTTGACAACAAACACACGATATTTGGGAGGGTACAATCCGGAATGAGGGTCCTCCAGAGGCTTGGTGCTGTGGCTACGGACGGACAGGATCGGTAAGTCGAAACCCTTCACGAAAGCCAATGCCCCCACATTTACGTGCTATTCATCAGACCAAGGGAAGAGGTGAAGATCTTCAAGGCCCGGATAGATTAGGCTAGTGTCAGGTATTCTTTAGAGTATTCGATACTTGTGATACGTAGCTTTGTTGTACTTCCGGGTCTCGGAGCCACACCATGCATCGGATATTCTCGATCGCGTTTGGTCGATCACCCTTCCGTCCGACCCTTTACCTCGACTTTTCCCGGTTTGCAGCCCAATCATGAGTGTCCTTCGACCTTTCAAGGCCACAGATCTCTTCAAGTTCAATAATGTGTAAGTCTACGCCCGACCCGAAGCATCGTCATCGACTCTAAGCTGTCTCCAGTAACTTGGACATCTGGACCGAAACCGTGAGCTGGCAGATCATAATGGACTCAAGTCACGAAAACTCAATTCATCCTCACGGGTAGTACGGAATCTCGTTCTACCTCACCTATCTGTCCAGATGGCCCGATCTCTGCAGCGTTCAAGAAGCTCCTTCGGGTCGCATGATGGGCTACAGTTCAGTGCCACGATCCACGCTTCATACACGTGCAACGTCCTAAACACCCCCCTTTCCCCCTTGGTTCCCAGTTTTCGGAAAAGCCGAGGGCGATGGTCTCGAGCACCATGGGCACGTAACCGCGATCACCGTTGCTCCCGAATACCGTCGACTCGGTCTGGCACGGAAGATGATGAACCTGCTCGAACTCGTTTCCGACGACGTTTATAAGGGCTTCTTCGTCGATCTCTACGTGCGGTGCACCAACGAGCTGGCCATAAACATGTATGAAGGGTTCGGGTACAGTGTGTACAGGCGAGTAGAACAATACTATGGAAGTCTTGGTCTGGGGAGGGCAGCAAAGGACGAAGAAGACGCATTCGGTAAGTACATATGTACATACCCTTCGGGTATCTGTTGTCCTCACAATCTCCCGACAGACATGCGAAAACCATTATCTCGGGACCCCCATCGGCGGTCTGTGAGAACAAACGGAAGGGATATTATAATAAGCGCAAGAGAAGCACCCTAGTCGTTACAACATGTTACTCGTATACAATGTTAAACACCCTTCACCACAATCACAACTTCAACGGGGGAGGGTCCTCCAGAATTGGGGCCAAAGCAGCAACCTCCTCGTCGTAGAAACTGCAGAGGTCCGCGGGGACACTACAAAAATCGTTGATCTTAAACATGATCTCATCCGCCAGAGCGCTCGGCCTCTGCTCCTTGCTCTTCAACGAAGTTCCTATTCGCCCTGGGGCCATGAGACGGTTGGTCAGGAACAAAAACCCATTAGTCCCTCCTAGAATCTGTGCAAATATCACCCCGGATCGATGGACCCACTGTGAATACTTGAACGGTGCCCTTCGATAATGGTAATTCGGGTCGATTTGCTCCGGGTAGGTGCTCGCAGCCTCGATGTCCAACACAAACCCAAACCTCCGCAGCAGCGCGCTTTCGAAGTAGTTGCGTATCTGCGTCCCCTCTGGTACCCTTTTGTCCAAATCATCCACGACAGGAGGAGGAACGGAGAGCCTAACTGGATAGCACGATTGGAACGGGTTCTGTTCTCGAATGTCGCATATCTGGTTAACGTATGCTTCGACGAGTTTCAGACCGTATCTTTCAATCGTCCTGCTCCATTGTTTAAGCTGGTCCTCGATGCAGCGAGCGGTCGTTCCGATCCACTGCAACTCGAAGTGGAAGCAGGTGGCGGGATTGTGGATGATATCGTGATGTAGGATGACGGTTTCCGCTTGGTCGCTCCTCTATATTTCCCCCTCAGCAGTCAGGAAAAATCCCAGTACTCGATGGCATACCTTGTTTACATCGATATCGATGACCAGGCTCTGACTCAGGGTAAGGTGCTTCCTTGCGCGACGGGTGGCAGCCCGGCTGTTACCCGGGTAAAACCCGGACCCCTCTACCATTCCGAACGTCGATGGGTGTTTCGTTCTGAACCATCCTCTAGGGGTCGAGGGAGCAAAGTACTCAGACCTCAACTGATAGAAGTAATGCCTGTCCCGCCAGTCAGTTGCGATGACCTACAAGAACAGATTAAAATCTTTTACCCATCAAGGAAACCATGAGTCCTTCTCCCATGGTCGAACAACCCCTGCGCTTGCAACCTCCCTCCAACCTCAACCGCTTGTTCCTTCGACGAAATGTCTCGGAACTCCTTGACCAACCAATTGACAAAATCTGATCCAGTAAAAGCGTCCGTGTAAAGCCTTCCATGCCACCTGTAATCCTTGATCGGCAAACCGACAGGATCATCTCGCATCGCTTTCGCAATAGCACTCAAGCTCATCTGCGAAATCTCTTTCTCACTCTTTGTGTTCTTCTTCAGCGGTCCCATAGCATGGATCTCATCTAGACGATTCATAAGTGTTTCATCAAGGATGCACTCAGCTGGACCCAGATCTGTTGTCAGAAACCTGACGACGGATTGGGTTTGAGTTCCAGTCCCGAGGCTACTGTCTGGGGGCTGCCATCTGACACGGGAGAAAAGCTCTGCGAGTTTGTCCATCCCAACGAGACGGATCTCTTCGTCGTTGAGCTTTTCACCAGTGGGTCCGATATTCGTGAGGGGGGAATCCGTGGAAGGTATGACGATAAATCTGGTTCGCCAGTACCTGAGGGATTCGTGGAGTTGATTTTCATAACCCGCAATCAACATGTCAAGTCTGGTCAGATAGCTGTCAGCCCTTGTTCGAGTAGAGAGAGGATGATCCCGTTCAAACCTGTTCCAACCGTAATTCTCCAACCCGTGGGACACAAACGACGTCTTCAACTCCGTATATCCCTCTCCCAACTTCGGCCAAATCAAACACTGGTACTCAATCGGTGCGCTCGCCACCATCCTCCTCACATACCTCCTCAGTCTGACCGCTTCACCCGTGTATGAAATCTGGTGGATTTCGTTGCTCATACTCAAATACACCGGGTCGTTTGGGTTATTTAGGACGTCCGCGGCTCCTAGAGCCTGAGGGCTCAACTCCTCGTCAGGGATGAATACGGAGGGGCGACGATGGAATCTCGTAGGAGGCGGCCCGGGCCTTGTGGTGCTGGGGGTGGAAGATTTTAGGATGAACTGGAACCCTTGAGCAAGTCGCAAAGCGACCATGTCCCGCATGATAGATACAGCCCAGGCCCTCCTTACCTCATCCCTACTCGCGTTTTTTGGGATCACGGGAGGCTTCACCAAAAAGGATCGCATCTCCGGCGGGTCCACCACGAAATCATACGAAAATATGTCGTACGAAGACTCCAACTCCGACTTCGTCGGGAAATATTCGACCGTCAGGGGTAAACAAGGTGGAGTGACCATCGACTTCCATTTGATCTCCATCCTGGTCAATGGTTCAGGGTAGGTATGCTGCCACCTCCTAGCCAAGGAAGACTGGGGATGAGGTACATATTCTCGTGGGAACGACGGGTTGGTTCGGTTGGGAAGCGAGGATGGAAACGGGACACTGGAGTTATACTGTGTACTTCCCGTTCTTCGCATGACCGTGATCGTCGCCTCCGTGCGGGGGGGCGTATTGAGTGGTGAGGTGCGAGTTAGCGAGCCTCTGTGTTGTGGGAAATTACTGTCTTCTTCCAGTGTTCGGCTCAAGGCAGAATTCCTGGGTGACGCACGGGGGAGTATGTTGACTGGTTTAGGAGAACGAGGGATGGGAGTCTTGTGCCCCGAACTGGTGAACGTGAGCACAGAAGATGAAGGCGTAAGGATCGGTGTTGACGCTAGGGCGGGACTCGTCACCGCGGAAGCGGAAACGGTTGAAGTTTGTGGTTGACTGAGACCACCCCTGAACGGATTGAACAACCACGCTGGTGCGAACCTCGACCCTGTCTTCCCGGATTTCCCAGATGCGCTCGTGGATTCAGAAGAACTAGACCGTGCGGACATCTTCGAGTGTACGGAAGAATGGGAGGGAGAGGAGCTGAGGGGGCCCATCGAAAGTGTTGATAGTCGCTCGCCACCCTCGGCCAAAAGTTCCATGTGCGGGAGCTGTGGACTTTCCTCGATGGGATGGATGGTGAGGGACCCTGATCTTTGAATGTGCTTCCCACCGACCGACCGATACGAGGAGGACAGGATCGTGCCGCTCCCTGAAGAAGCGTAAGAGTTTCTACCAACCACAGGGGCCCTGACGCTCCGCGGGAGAGAAAATATATCTTGATCGAACCTTTCCGCGTCTTCCTCGGATATCGAGTCCTCGAAGTATTCCTTCACGGGGGTCGTCATAGTTTCCGAGTAAAACTTGGGTAAGAACGGAATCTCGATGCTGGACAGGACATCGTGGTCGAGTAGGCCTAATGAGCGAATCTCATACATCTTCGCGCGAGCGACGAACCTGCTCGATTCGATTTTGTGAGCCGCGGAGGTGAATAGGTTACGGCTTCCGTTACGTACCTGTCCTCTCGGAAGGGTAGGTCCATCTGTTTATTCCAGAATGAAACAGACATCCAGAACGGCTCCCACCAGAACACCGTCCTTTCCTTTCCCAGTGATTCATGCGGATCGTCATCTCCACCCCAGAGCGGATCCATGCTCCTCAAACTACCCGTTCCCCCAGCTCCTGCCTTCAACTCTGGTTCCACACCCCAAAAGCAAAATATCGGGCTCTGGTGTAAAGGCGGTTTTGTGAGGGTGATAAGGTCCACAGAAAATCCCTGATCTACCAGGCGAGTTGTAGTCAGACGGAGGAGGTGTTTCGAGACGCGGAAGTATCCTGTCCCCGGAGTGATGATAATCGTCGACGCGCCGGTCAACGACAACGAGCGGTCGATGTAGTGGGTCTCCGTAGGGTTCAGGGACAAATTTAGAGCCTCTAGAATTGGTCCATCGTGAGCGTACGAAAGTTGTCCCACAAGTCGGGGGAGGGGGGGAGCTTGAAGCGAGGTCGACGAGTGCCCCAAAGATGCTTGGTGGTAGTGGTGAGTCAATAGAATATCCCGCTGGAAGGCCCAAAAGGAATCCTTGAGGCTGACGAGTGTCGACTTCCAATCGTGAATGACCTCGAGGTCGTTTATGATCCGATAGAAGTCCTTGTACCACCTGCCTTCGTCGTCTCTCCTGAGTGGCCCAGCAGCGTAGTCAATCTCCGACTGGTCATAGAACACCCTAGACATAAGAACGATGGTGACGATGTGATTTGTACCGGCTTCGCGCCACTTGGTACAGAGGGCCGGGAGGAATGAATGAACGACCTTCTCGTAAAAGCGTTCTCCATCATCCGCAAACTGCCAAAACTCTTTGCAAATTTGGATGAACAGAGTCGTCTTCGCGGACAGGGAACGATATATTGCTTTCGTGGTAGAAGTCATACAGCCTGCGGTGACCTTATCAAATCAATATTCGATGTATCAGCGCATCAGAGATCACAGGGAAGTGGTAGCCCAACACCCACTCTATGACCACCAACATAGATTGCTGTCACCTTGGCGGCTATGACGCCGATGAACGAAATGTCTTGGTCGACGTAGACGCATTTTCCAACAAGGTGTTGCCCAAGCCTCCACATTTCATTTCTGCCGAGATATTGGTCCTGGAATGCAAATTCCACATAGTCCGCTTTGCACGAGTCTTTATCGAGCTGTAATACAGAGTTTAAGCACCGGAGTGTATTCTGGGAACCCAAAAGTCGCCTCTTTGCGAACCTTGGTGACTGTGATGTCTCCGTTGTTCCTGATGCCGAATACCTCGGCGATATTTCCAGGGATAGATATCTTGAGAATACCGTCACATGGAAGAGTCTACGGATCTGTCTCCTCGGCTAGGAAGACACACACCTGTAACTGGGGCTTAACCGAATTGTCCTCCCTCGGGACAAAAAAGAGGAAGCCGGATTCCGAATTACCCAGGGTCACTCTCAACAAATCTCCCTCGGTGATGCCGGGCCACCAGCTGTGGTTGAAGATCACAGCCGTCGACTTTTCGTGATCGTGCACCCACGCGGCAAGGGTCTTTGATTCGCCAACTTTTATGGACGGTGCGGGGGCCAAGAGCGAGGGTGTCGCGCTGGTGTTAGATTTGTATGCGGACTGGGCGGTATTGGACCTCTTCCGGCTGTACCGCGAACTCTGGGACTGAGCTCTACTGGAGGTCGACATCCGGAGGCTTTGGTTTGATCGAGCGCTCTAACGGCCCACTCGGCGAGGGATATGCCCGGTTTGTTTATCAGCAATAGGCGTAGGGGGCTTGGCAACAGTTCATCAAGGGGGGGTAGTTGGGCGATTTTTTGGCCTCGCTGCTTGAGGCCAGAGGAATCGAATACAAGCTGCAGCCGGGTCCGAAGAAGAAGAGAGCGCGATGATGACCAGAGGAAACAAAAAGTCGAAAGCAAGTCGCGTCTAAGGAGGGTCGCACGTGAGCGGGAGAGGCGAGAAAGGAAATCGGGTTTACGTAACCGGATTGCTCTCATTTTCTGGTTTCCGTTTGTTGCCCTTGTATCCTTGTGAGTCCGAGCATCCTCTTGTCTGTCTCCTGTCCCAACCCACTGTCTGCAGCGTGTCTTTTGAGGTTTTGCTGGCAATTTCCCCCCCCTCCCGCGTCATATATACCCTCCGAACCTTGATGCACTCCGAGCCACCATCGCTCGCTTCTCCCTCCCCAATGGCCCAATTACTCGAGCAGCTCGCTTTGGACGATCTGTCGCCCGCCACTCTCTCGAAGGATTCTCTCGGTTCGCCCTCGAAAACCCTTACAGAAGAGCCGGAATCATTTCGGTCGTCACCGACAAGAGTCGATTTCCCAACTCTCTTGACCGACTCTCGAGATTCGACCCTTACGGCAGAATCCGCCACATCGTCAACCAGGACATCTCGGGAGGGTAGCTCTATCATCCCCGCTGGTCCCGTGCACAATATAAGCAATGCGTCGCTTCATAAGCCCGCGGAAACCCTACCCCCTGTTCCGCAATACGACCCGATCAAGAATTATCCCCGTCCGCTCCACATATCGGCGTCTTCGCCTGCGCTTCGGAAGGGAACAAGCATTCTTCGTTCTTCCTCGTTTACCGACCAAAGCGCTCCTGCCTCCACGAACCCATCCTCGCCATCCTCTCTGACAAGTCCCGGAGTCCCGAGCGTCAAATTCGCACCACTTCCTGAGATCGAGCGTCCGAAGAAACGGAAGAACAATCATACTTTGGGCGTTGCCGCCCGCTCACAGATGCTCGCCCGTCGGAAACAGATGATACGTGATGAAGACGACCCAGACCGGCCTCCGAAAAACCTCTGGTTGTCGGACGACGACGATGAAGGCGAGGATCCGCTTGTTGCCCTGGGTCATATGGTGAAACTTGCGAGCATCGGAATCTGGCGCAAGGTCTCGTCGAGAGACAAGAAGACCCGGCCAAGCATGCAGGAGAGGAGCAATAGCGATTCGGTTTTGGAGATTGCAAGACCGATCAGCTATATAGATGATGAAGATGTGGTGGTCGTTGATGAGTTGGCGGCAGCTACCAGCGACGACAAATCTTCGCCACCACAGACCAAGACAACGATTAGCACGGCAGACGATGAGGTGGTAGCGGTCCAAACACAGCCAGTGTCCGTGGTCCCGATTCCAACCAAGGAGCCATAGGGATCCTGTCCCCAGTGCTTTTCATCTACTTTTCCCTCTTTCTGATGCATCCCACGGTCTGTACATCCCCCCCTTCATTTCTATCATACTTTCCGATTAGAGAATGCGGTTTTCGATGCTGTCCAGGCATATTATTCGAACGTTACTCCTTGCTCGTTTGAGGTAGACCATCAGACGAGGTTAATTTCGGTTTCTCGCCCATTGAATTATGAATCAGCAGCTTACGATCAACGAGAGCATGAGAACCAGTGTTGTTATTATTATTATATATACATGAACATTGGCGGTGGGAAAAACGGGGTTACAAGGCAGCAGAACATGGTGACAGAACTAGAGAATACATGTAGGCATGGTACAACGAGACGGAATGTGAGAAAGGGGAAGGGAAAGAAGGCGACGAGTCAATGCATAATGGATTCTCCTTCCTTGGGTGGAGCCTCTGTATTCTTCTTCTTTGTCTTGCTTCCTTTGGGGCGACCTCTCGGCCTCTTTCCGGGCTGAGGGGGTGGAGCGGGCTCAGGCTCGCCAGTAGTGGGTGCACTCTCGGTCACATTTGTAGGGCCCGTGGGAGTGGAACCATTGATAGCGGAATGAGGGCGTTTATTGACGTTGACCTTGCCAGCGTTCTGATTATTGTTGCCGCTGTTGTTGTTGTTATTAACAAGTTGCTGCTGGTGCAGGAATCTGGGCAATACATCGATCAGTGCACGGGGAGAGGGGCATGTAAATGGGGGGGCGACTGACTCTCGTTTGCGTTCTTCCAGTGTATCCTGGAGGTTTGGAAGGGGAGCCTGACCGAGCTCACCACGAAGTTGGTCGACGTCGCGCTTGGCAATCGCGTATTCGCCATCGGTGATAGTCTGGATTTTGAGTCTGAGGTCGGAACACCTGGAAACGTAAATAAGTACGTCATCGGGAGAGATCGCGGGCAGGCTGGTGTACGAACTCGCGAGTCAGAGTGGCCTCCATTATGTCCGCCTGCCGCACCCATTTCGGAAGGAACAATGGGGTAACACGACCGACGGCAAAGGGCAAGCGGCGGTGACAGGAAAAATGTGAAATGCGGAAGGTAGTTGACGATGTGAGATGAGACGATGGGCCAAATGCGGGGGAATAAAGGGATTTTCGGCGCTGACCTTGTCTCTGTCCTCGTTTACCTACAAATTGAAGTTGTCAGGATGATTGGCGTTTCGGGAAGCGGAGACGGGGGATACGAGCCTCTCGTAACGCATTGAGCAACTTGGTCCTTTCACTATCCAGTCTGGGGACAATAATGATAAAAATGAGTGATCGAGCAACAAAGATCAGCATTCCAGGGGTCCAGGAAGAAGTGCTATGGGTGTCTCGAGAAAAAAACGTGGAAGGGCGTGATGGAAATGGGCTCTCAACTTGTTCTTCTGTTCTTTCAGATCCTGGATCGCTTTGTTCTTTTGTTCCAGGGATTCGTGCGCAGAAAGGATGTGCGCGGTGTGGAGTTGCAGAGTGAGAGCGTGCTTCCTGCGAGGAAAGATCTATTATTATTATTATTCTCTGGTTCGACAGGCGTGTTCGCACTTGAGTTCAGCGGTCTTTGCGAGATGCACGAGATTTTTCGTCCAATCGCCGGTAGCTACCAAAGGCTTTGAGGACGGAGTCGGTTGGGTGGAGGACGAAGCCGTCGTCGGAGTCGCCATTGGGAAAAGTCGGCAGAGGAGTGACAAGGGGTCCTGGTGTCACATGACCCGAAAACCCTGACCCCACGTGGGGCGATCAAAGTTCAACGGGTGTCAGATCACGGCCGTGGGGGGACGTGTCTGGGCGCGTTTGGGAATCCATTGTGGCGCAAAGACTTGAAACTCTTCTTTGTCTGGCCCTTGAGCCCCTAGACGCGGACGCGGGTGGTCGTGGGAGATTTCCAACGAAGCGGAACAGCCTCCGTCCGCGAGCCAGGTGTCACCAAGCATGCCTGGTTATACCCGCGGAGAGTTGGCGCCGCGGGCTCTCGGGATTGCGCTGTGACCAAGCAGGACTCGTGGCGTGCCTTGAAAACCCGCGACTCTGCCGCCCATCTGCATCAGTGGCTGGGAAATATTAATCCGCTCTCAGAGAAACCGGCCGACGGTACCGTGATGCACGTAGTCGGCGTCATATTGCTTTTCCTCACCAATCATGCACCCGCCACGCCGCCGGTACGATCGCGCACTGCACTTCACACCCGCGCTCGGTCCGAGACCCTCCCGCGTAGCCGACGCGCCGCTCTTCCTGCCGCTACAACCCCCGGCGCAACAGGGTCCATGAGCGCGTGCGTGCGTGCCTCGGCAGACTGCTCGCCATTCCTCTCCGCAGGGAAGCAGACGTGAGCTGGACCGGAATTGATAGATTGCGGATCCGCGGATGGGGCATCGGGATTTCCAGTCGGCCAGGACGCCACAACACCAGGAATGGATTGATGACTGCCCGCTGACAGCCGTGGGAGGATATCGAGTCCGGGGCTAGTGAAAGGGGCAGAGTGCAATTAAGAGATTTACCGCATTAGGAAGGAGATCGGATTACCTTAGCACCCCCGACGGCTTTTTTGCGACCACGACTAACGCCCACCAGCCTGGCTTCCCGTCCCTTTGTGTGCCGAATATAAGACCATGCCTCCCCCGCCAAACTGCCCGCCCCTCAGCCGCCCTCTCATACATGTCCTCCTCCCTCCATCCTGCGTCTTTGGTCGACGCTTCCCTCCACTCTACCGCTACGCTCCAGCTCGTTGATTTGGCTCTCACCGACTGCTTGATCGGTAGGCGTCCCCGCACCAAATCACCCCTTTGTGTCGCTCACTCTTTCTCGCTTCATTAGACTATGTCGTGCAGTGCACTGTCCAAGCGGTAGACTTTGCACTCGGTCGCGTCTCCTCCTTCGCCACCTCGAACCCCAAGGACGTCTACCGCCACGCAGAGTTCACCGAGTTCGTCTCCAGCGTGCTCTCTCGGTCCGAGGTCAAGGTTCCCATCGTACTTGTCTCCCTCGTCTATATCCACCGCGCAAAGCCTTACCTTTCCATCGGGACGGAGCAATGGGCCTGCGAACGTGTGTTCCTTGGAGCGCTTATCTTAGCCGCTAAGGTTTGTTTCGCCATTTCCCCGGTCCCGTCCTGCGCTCGTTTCATGCTGACGTGATCCTCATCCTCCCAGTACACCAGTGATTCGACTCTCCGAAACTCTCACTGGGCGTTGTGCACCGGTGTCTTTGGCAAGCGCGACGTGGGGAGGATTGAGCGAGAGTTCCTCCAAGTCCTCAACTGGGACCTCTCAATCTCCGAGGATGACATCCTGTCCCACCATCATTCCGTCTACTCGCTGCATGCCGCCTCGTTCCCCGACACCCCCGAATCTTCTCTTGTTGCCACCACATCGCCCAACTATGGCCACTCTCTCGATATGGAAGAAAACGAGATATCCTCATGGAGTGATAGTGACGAGTCGTGTTCCTCCGACTCTTCACTGTCCCCCATCACCCCTCCCTTAAATGTATCTGGCCACGAGTCTTACTCACGGCAGACAGCGTCATCAAATGTCACTCCCTCAAGACCCTGTCGTCCTGTGATGGACCTGGGCCTTCCTAGTGCTCTGGACATCCTTAATTCCTTCCCCCTCCCAAATCAGTGGTGTTCACCAGCACCCCTGATAAGCGGAAAGGGATGCGAATCCCAGAACGCTATCTCACATTCAACCCAGGTTTGGGTATGATTCTCCCTCGCCGCTCATTTCTTTTTATCATTGGTCTCTTCTCGCGGACACTTGTTGTTTTTTGTATAAGCCCCCCATCGATCACCTCTCATCGTCGTCAACTGTCCATTTTGTTATCGATCAACCGTACCGCTGCTCCTTACACAATGTACATCGCCCATCATATTACTCACCCTCATTTCCCTTCTTGTTCCTTCTCATCGTCATCGTCTGCCCTCAAAGTTTGGGGCGCCTTTCGTTACGTTCTTGACCCCACCATACTATAGAGTTATATATTAAGTATTTAGTTGCACATGCGGCAAGGTATTATACTGCCCTGGTATACAGATTAGCTGGCTCTTTTTCTCGCAGATGCCCCGTAATGGATTCGTCTCGTTTCTCATTGGTGCGGCTGAGGCCACACTTATGACCAGTCGAGTGATGTAAAATGTACCCAAGATCCGCCTGAGTGGTTACATCATGTGTTACGATCGGGATGTGACGACGTGACGGACCCCCTTGTCCGTTTTCTTTTCTTGTACTTCGGCATCTCGAACCTCGGCCATGGAACTTTATAACCAACCGACCCCTGTGCGTCCCATTATCCCTCCTCCGCCCTCTCCGCCTTCCGAGCGATGAATCCCTCCTCCTCCCAAGCCAGGCTCTGCCGTCTCGTCAATCTCCCTCTCTCAAGATGCATCGTTGACCATCTCGTCGACGCCACCGTTGACGTAGTCAACCATGGTCTTGGTCACCGCTCCTCCTCCCAGCGGGGTCGTCTGCTCGACAGGAACAACTCCAACCTCAAGTTCAGACACTTTGTCCACTCGGTCATCTGTCGTGCTCACTGTACGGTGCCCACTCTCCTCGCCGCAGCGGTTTATATCGTTCGGGCGAAACCGTACATCACCATCGCCAAACCCGAATGGGCCTTTGAACGGGTTTTCCTCGGAGCCCTCGTGTGCGCAACCAAGGTCTGTGTTTCATGATGAATCTCACCGGGGTTCCGTGCTGACGGAGCATCGGATCGGTCGGCTCAACAGTACCATAACGACACTTCGCTGAAGAATCCGCAGTGGGCACTTGCCACGGGTGTATTCAGTCCCAGGGATATCAGCAGGATCGAACGCGAGTTTCTCGATGTCCTCGACTTTCAGCTCCGAGTCACGGAGGCGGACCTCCTTACCCTGGAACGGCCCTTCATCTCTGCATTCTTCAGCCCGAAGTCCCGCGTAGCGCACGCTCCCTCGTCACCATCCAACAATAGACAACAGGATGATGATGAAGATGGAGATGACGAGGAAGAGGACGGCTCCTCGAAATGGAGCGATTCTGATGATGAGGACGACGACGCCACAACCGATTTCACCAGCTCCCCTTCGGGATCAGACCGGTCCATTTCCCCAAAAACCCCATCGACGGGATTGGATTCCTTCCCTCTCCCCCCTGCTACGGACACACCATCGTCGAAGAAGCACATGGTCGCACCACAGCCAAAACGGCTTAGTCCCCAAACACGCTCCCAGATACCCTTTCCCCTCTCTGTATGATCTTCTGCCTCTCCCCAGCACCTAGACAAGTTCACTCACACATTTACCTTGAGTAATCGGTTTCACTGCTGACCTTTCCATGGGTTGTTTATTCTCTTCGTTCGGCTGTGCTTTATGTATCCTTATTTGTTGTTTGTTTCCACCACCTTCATCCTTGTACAATTCGTCACATCTTCTTACATTTCCCCTTGCTCATTTTTGCCCTCGTGACCTCCAGGGCGGTTACGGACGTATCACATCACAAGTAGCTTAGTGTACGAGAAACAGAGGTTTTGGTAATCGTCAGACAAGTTCGGTCTTCATGTCACGCATCATTGCATGGGTGATTTGATTCGCGCTGACGATTTCACAACGGCGACTTGGCGATATTAGGCGTCGTCGGCCGGACTCCGCAAACACATGTGGTGTCGGCGTTTTGTTTCTCGGGGCCGCTTGCTGTGCAGATGGCCGGTCGCAACAGATAGTATGGGGCTGGATGGGTGGTCCCGGTCGCTTTCATCCACCCGCATCGGAACTGTGTGGTCAGCAATCTCTAAGTGAGGCTGTCCACCCGAGTCGGTATCCTTGCGCTAGTTACTGTTGCTTGGGGGAGGGGTCTCTGCGCGCGCGCGCGCGCGGCACAGACAATCTTGCAGCAACTGATGATCATGGGTGGCGGGGACTTGACCCATCTCGTTGACAAGCTGGGTTTCGATTTTCGAAAAACCCATATATACATAATCGCCGATCGTATACGTGTAGTAAGTAGTCACACACATGGCGCGAGAACGTTTACGAAGGTGGTTTTTGAGAAGACCCAGACCAGTGGACTGGATGGATTTAATACTGCTAAGCGGTTATTAACGCCCGCGTGCCCATCTCGAGACCCCTTGCCGATATCATTTCCCCAAGGTCGGGGCCACCGTGCCCTCGCTGAGCTCTCGAGGCCGCACCGTTTCTGGGGTTCTCTGCAGGTTATCGCCCCACTACGCTTTTTTCTTCGAACTACATGATGGGAAAGATTTGCTGAGAGAGAGTCCCGCCAGTGTCCATCGATTTAGAACCGGCGCGCGTCACCCGTCATTTTCTCAATAGACCCGCCAATCTGATTTGAAAATCCGACACGATGCGCGACAACCAGGAGTTCTGTGATGATGGGGTAGCGTTTACGTCGTCGCCATGAACGAGGGGGTGATAAGGTAAAAGAAATCTTATCATTAGCTATCTCCCCCCCCAGGAGTCTCTTTCGCTCAGGGTAGGTGTTCTGCGTATAACCCTACCATTATGCCCGAGGGGATCTGATCATTGAAAGCGTCGGAAAACCGCAGGGTCCTCAATTGAAAACCCTAAACGCCGCATGAGAGCGCGACCTTGATTACATGTCGGCCGCATCCAAGAATCCGTTTGAATGGGGTCTGACCCACGAGACCAACGATACGACGCCTTATCAGCTTCGGCCTAGACCGCTGCTGTGTAGTCGCACATCATCGTCATCGTTTTCCAATCATCGCATACACACACAGACCAGTGCGGCGCCTACGATCCTCGCCCTCTTCCTCGTGACACGAATAGTACGGCAGCTGCTAGGTGGTCATGATCGCAGTCTGATGCCCATTGAACATGAGTCAGGGTCAAGATCGTAGTCCTTGCGAGCCCAAGCCGAGCACGAGGCCTCCAAGAAGGTTTCTCCCAGACTACAGGATCGCATTGGCGCCGTGGCGACGCTTCTCGTCTTTTTGGGATGCGGGATGAAAAAACGAGAGGGGGTGTTTTGGATGATCACAACGTGTGCGATGTATTCCGTACTACGATGCCCACGATAGCCCTGATAAGAGCCAGCAGCACAAAAGTTTGGCGCAACAATGACGATCCTTCCGGAACTGCGCCTGGAAGTCGCACTGTCCCACTCGTCCCCAGAATCAGTGTCCAATCGATTGTCGATGAACATGGCGTAATGTCCGGGGGAAGGTGTCCGTGGCTCGAAGGAGCTATCAGTCTGAAGTATAGATAACGCATCGGATTCCCTCGTTCTCCGGAGAAGGTCCAACTTGGTTATCTCCTTGGAAGCGTTGTATTGTCGTAAGCGGAATGATATGGACGGGTTTCGGCCGACGCTCGGGAACTCAGGGGCTGTGTTGGGTCCATCCAGAGCTGACGCGGACGGTCGAGAACCGCACGTTCACGGGGAGAGAGGGGGGGGTGTGATGTGGGGTTGTATGTCAGGAAAGGTGACAAAAGAATGATTAACCTGTCTGCACCCCGGTTCCCTTCTATCGTAACTTCCAGGCACTGGCGGGAACGCCACGGAATATCCTCGGAGACATGCATAACGTTGTTTTCCCCCACGGACATGACAGGTTAGGTGGAACATGCGCGGATTGACAAGATTGACAATCGAAAATAAATTCGATGGACACTTTTCGATTTCGAGACACATCCGACGAGAAGGATGCCCGAATGTCATTGAACGCGCCCAGGGAGCCGAGGAGCCGGGTCGACCGTGTGGATACGATCGTCGAGGATTATCGGATTTTGTCGTCGTCGTTGGGTGTGTAGATGCAGGGGCGCGGTGGGACTGGAGCGGGGGAGTAGTGGATCGTCTTGGCAACAGGGCTATGGCAGTCTATTGGGGCGGCAAACTAGTATGCTACGCATCCTCCGATCATCAACCCAATTTCTCGAGCATCTTGAGAGGAATGAGCCTCGTTCTGACGTTACCCCCAGCAGCGCTTATCGCATCCAGCCACGGAGGCGTGCACCAAGTGAACCACAAACCCACCCACAGATACCCTACCACTCTCCACATCACCCCCGGCACCCGAACACGTCGAACGCGCTTCGATAGGAGGACGCATCGGGCGGCGCGGATCGCGATCTCCTCGATCAGGATGCCAGCCGGCTGTAAGAGGAAGAATTGGAATGTCGGTCCACTCTTTTCGAAGCTACGATGGATAGCGTAGTCTCCGCCTGTATGTATCAAGGCAGATAGAAAGAACACTGTTGTTCCCCGAACGATCGTAAACGCGGCGGTTCCTCTGTTCAGCCCTAGGACGTTTTGGGCAAGGTGGGCACCTGACTGTCCGAGCGGCTATAGGGAATTGCAACACCCGCCAGAAAAATCGTTTCGTGGGATCAGATCGTGTGTGAGAGAGAGGATAGCTTCCAACGTAAGTTTTCCTGGAAACAGACTCACCACTCGAAGAACTTGATGCCAGGTTTTTCTAGCGCGGAGCGTGGCAGTCAAATTAACCAATTGTGGAGCACTCTGTTGAGAATACGAGAATACTTACGACCAAAATCTCCGCACGGAATAGGCGTGGGTTGGGGAGCCGAAGATGAGTGGCCAGTCTTCCGAGTTAAAAACACCACTTCCAACCGACAATGCAGCTGCAGCCGCCTGGAGGAACGTCATCTCCGAGACGACACCTGCTGTCCACACGACAACCTCCCAGAGCCTTCGAAGAAGCGAGGAATGCCCCCGAATAAACTTCCCATCATGAGCGTTTTCGTGGAGTGCTGGATCAAAGGACGGGTTGTGGAGTCGATAGATTAGGGTGAAGTGGAAGATTGCGAGGCATACAATCGAGAGTGTGACTCTGGAAATGACGAAAAACCCTCGCGCGTCTGAGTTCTCGCGCTCGCGTTTAAGGACATTCACTTCCACGGCGGCTCCATTCATCGCTCCACTGGTGTGCGTGAAGCCGATTCGCCGAGCATTGCCCGCGAGTTCCGCCATCCAACCCAGCTTCTGGGCGAAGGGGAGTTCGCTTGGGACGGATACGGTTTGGTTCATGGGACCTGTCCGTTGGAGCCCGTTGGGAAATTCGGGGCAGGAGAACACCACGTGGAGGGCAGTGACGAGGAGTATGCCATTGGCGCATCCGAGCACGTAGTCTTCTCCGGGGCTTTGGAGTGAGTATTTCGTATAAGAACAGAACAGGAGCGTGAGGAGACAGGCGAGAGACACTATTCGTGTAAATCGACGCGTGGTCGGGTAGTGAACGAAGAGGAACGCGATCTGGATGAGGGCGTAGAATGTAAACGGAAGCCGCTCCATTCCGGTTGGTGGTGGGAACGCGCAGCGATCGGTGGGCGTGTGTGTACGGGGAAACGCGAGTTCAACGTTCAACGTCAGCCGCTGAAGCTTGCTCCAGGGTTGGTGACGTGGGTGTGGTGATAATTTCCAATACGGCGTGTTGACACAAAACGTCTCTTCGCCCCCTCGCTTGGAGCGTCAACTCTGATCAAGGTGAAGATGCGAAGGACGCGTTTAGTCTTGTAATAAGCTCAGCTTGTTGTCTCCAGGCACGAACTGGGACGGATGAGACTGAGAGCCGTCGTCACCAAATGTGACCAGACTCGTTGTGTGATCGTCCCTGAATTTGCCATCCCCCACAAAACACGGGTTCCACCTGTGGGGTAGCGGGCGGCGGAACCCATCCCCGTCCCGCGCACACAAAAAAACAAAATCGCGTGTCGGTGGGGCTTTGCAGGGATTTGACGTGGTCTCGTGTTCTAGAACCACAATCCAGACCCAATTTGCCTTAACCGCTGCCTTGCTCCGCAGACTCCATCTCCGGGACACCCGTTGGTTTCACCCCACCCTTTGGCAAACAAGCGGCGGATCCATTTCCTGCCTCGCCTAAGGCCACTCCAAATCCGGGCATGGACTCCACATGACCGCTCCCGTGAACTGCGTGAGAGCGACAGGCCCTCGAACGCCTCCACGAAACGCGCGGGACAGCCGACCGAAATCAGCGACTTGGACCCGCTCCCCTCGCATTGAATGGATGCGAATCCCCAAGCGATTTGGGAGCTAAAGCGCCAAACCCCCACCCCGACAGGCGCCTTGGGGCCGACGTGTGGGGAGCTTACCTCCGCTTCTATCATAGCCTCGTCGTTCGAGCGCCATTCAGCATTGATTTCGGACCATGCACGTTTATCTTTTTGAAGAAACGGAACTTTTAGAGATGCTTCAGGGCAATCAATGTCCCCTCTTCCTCCCCCTACGGAAGTGTATGGCCTGTCAATACAACTCATCCGGCTTCAACTCGTCGCCGATCCGGGAACAGGTACCACACCAAACGGTCAACAATCTCGCGGGCATCGAAAGTAAATGTGATGGTAGCATAAGCATGGAAAGTACATTTCCCACCGGACCGATATCACCATCGGTGGTAACATTACTCGTCCGCAAACATCACTCTCCGTTTCTTCGCCTTCGGCAGCTCCGTGGCTCCGTCCAGCGGAGGCGGGAGGGCCAGTTCTCTTCCATCCGTTGACGTCGGCTCAACCACACCCACCGTCGCTGACACCGGACCAAATTCCGAATCCACATCCATCAGTGGCACCTCTCGCTCTGGACCGACCGGCGTTTCCTCCGGTGGGACGCGAATCAGGGGAACCTCCAGCCTAATCTGGTTTTCACCTGACTTCCCAGGCTCCAAGAAGGTTGGGTTCTATACAGAAGTTTAGAAACAACCTTTGGTCATGCTGGAGGTCACGTACTGCGATGAATTGCCTCATCCCAGACTCTTCAGCCCAATTGCGGGATACTTTCTCAGCTTGGCTCTGTAAAGCTGCACGCCGAGAGACCATCATCTCTTCTAGAGTCGATCTGATCGCGAGCGTTTTCACTAGAAGAATCAACATTAATGAGCTCTCTTCAAGCCGATTGATATCTGTGTATCTCAACACTGGTTAACTGACCCGTGACTGGCCTAGTCTGACCGATACGGTGAACACGCTGTCAATTATTCGTCAACATGAGCTTTCATGTACGTTGGAATGATGTCGGGGGGATCAGGTTTCTGAACCTTACCTTGATTGCTTGGCTCTCGACGTCAGCCTTCCACACAGGTTCGCAAAAAATCACTCGGGATGCCGTCACGATGTTTCTGCGTTCTCACGTCAGTACACGTCGTAACCACGGGGACGGGCCAAAGCATGTAGAGGGTTAGTCGAAGAAAAATTACTGACAAACCGCGAGCGCCGTGCTTTAACTCCATCAGGAGAACCCGATACTTGTCTGAGGTTTCAAAAGTCACAATCCGCTGGAACCGTTCTGCGGGCTTGATTTGCGAGCTGCACAGCAAAGCCTCGATATGCATCAACTTGAACCCATCCGCAATCATCGCCAACGTGAGTGGCGAGTTCGAAAATATCAGGAATTTTTCATCTCTTGAGTATGTCAGGACCTGGAATGGGAGTCAGGACTGGACCAAGACGAAGGCACAAGGTTGGTGTACCTCGTTTAGGATGTAATTCAGTTTGGAAGATGTTGACCGGGTGATTTTCGATTCAGCCACTGGCGAGGACCGGAGGAGGTCGCCCATTGAGAACCCATCAACTGTTCTCTTGGGGATGACCAGAACAAATGGTTCCGGATCTGGGATTTCCGTAACCGGCTCGCCAACGTTGACGAATTCATCCGGAGGCTCGTCTATCGGATTATACGACCGTTCACCTCCCTCCCGGACCCGGCGCCGTTTCTTCCGTTCCCTCTCTTCGAGCAAACGTATCATCTGGGCCTCTTTCTGCAGAATTGTTCCTGCCCACGTAACGATGCGTGGTGTGGGTGTTAGTGGGTGTTTCATGACGAAATCGCGAAGTTCAAGCAGATGCTCCGCTCGGGCATAACCCCACGGTCGGTCTGTGGAACCCTCGCTGGGTACAAGTGAAGGCATGAAAGCGTAACAGATTGGTTCAGGGAAGCCTTCAACAGCGTAGAATGTGTCCACTCTCTGGTTGATAGCTTTCCATTCAGAGTCTTCGAAGGCAAGATTCCTAATATCTCCTGGTTAGAATAGAGGAAATATGAGGCCGCAGCAGATACAAGCTGCTCACATGTGAACGAAAGAATCATGAAGGAGCTTTCGATCCGCGTCGGAGATGTCGTGGTGCTTTTCTTCTCCGAGGAATTTTTCCTCCCCAGCCCGGACGTTTGGGACAATGGAATAGAGGTTGTTGTCCGTGTGCCAGAATAACACCCTGAGAGTGAATAGATTAGACCAGCGTGAGAGGTGAACGGACCAAACGCACTGCGACAAGTTCAGCAAGGTGTTTAATAATGGTCCTTTATTCTGAGGTGATTCATTATGAGCGTGTCGAACCCAATATTGCGAGCGCCTACCCGTTTGTGAAAGAAGTAATCCTGTGGGCCGTTAAAACGTACTCGATGTATATAGATAAGGGGGCTCAACGTACCACATCCACCCGTTTACTGTCAATTGCGTTGATCGCGATGATAGCTTGCATAGCATTGTAGGATTTCCTTGAGAAATCGTCCAGGTCGAGCCATATTGTGTCTTGTTTCAGAGGTGGCAACACTACGTCCCTTTCGACATCCTCGATTCTAAACGGCGCGATCAAGATAACTATGCGTAAAGAAGTAAAGAAGATTTCGTTACCTGTGCCGGATCATCACCGCTTTCATCACTTGTTCAAGCACCTGGATCGCACCTGGACTTGGACCAGTTGATTCGAGGAGAGGGGCTGCCACGAGGGTCTTGAACGCCTTAGAATCCGCCTTGAACTTGGGAAACGATAAGGAGTGACTGATGATAGCGGACAACTTGACCAGATCCTGCCTATCGTCATTCGTCCAGACTCGAAGTTTGCGCCCCTCGGGACTGGGTGTCCCGTCCGTGTCGGACGTATCTGGGGTTGAATCATCTGCCAAAGAACCGAACTCCTCGTCGTCGGACTCTTCGCTTGACTGTCCGAAGCTAAGTCCTAGAAGATTGGTGGTTGGTGTACCGGTTACGATCCATCGACGTTCCACACTCAGCGTGTTCAAGAATGTCGACAGTGCACTGTCTATCGACGAGGATATGTGCCCTTCGTCTATGATAAGTCGTTTCCACCGAACGGAAGTCAGAGTATTTGAGACTTCAGCATCACATGTGCAATTTGTGATCCGGATCCGCTCGAAATCAGGACATTTACATGTCCCTGCAACGTGTTCAGTTCCCCCACGTCGGAACTCGTTCGTGAATCCTACACGATATGAGAAGAAATTCAGAAACGCATTGGGAAACTTGACCCACGTTCTTGTGTCATTAATACGATCTATCCAAAATTTTAGTCTACTGCACTGCAGGCTGGATAAAACCTCCTTACAATATAGTCCGAGGCCAACTGTTTCGGCGAGGGGATTTTGACCTCCTTCTGGATGACTAATACCCTCTGCGGAATCTGCGTGGTGCAGTGTTTATTGATCTCGTTCTCCCACTGACCGAGCAGGTTCTGGGGAACGACAACGAGCGTTGCAGGTGACAGGTGGGTGACGACTGGGGCTGGCCGTGCACGAGCACGAAGGGCCCTCTTGTGGCCAGCGGTCTTTCCGGTTTGGTGGAAATAGAAGGGCGTGTTGGCCATAATTGGATCCCAGAGTCTCGCTGCTCGAAGTTCTTCTTCCGCAGGTTGAAGTCCGATGCTTTCCGAATTGATGCGGACGTAGTGGACCATTGTCTCCAGAAGAGACGGCACCTCCATGCACTGATCCTTTGTCTTCCCTCTGCCGAGCTCGGTTAACTTACGAGCTTCGCTGTACGGTTCTGAGGGGAAGAGTTTGAACGCAATTGGGGTCAACGCGGGGGTTAAAGCCTCAACCGTTTCAGGGGGAGTGGGGAGCTGGTCGACCGTGGATAATATCAATGTCAAAGTCATCACCGTTTTCCCGGTTCCTATACAAATGAGCACACGCAGAAAATGAAAACAATGGGCGGCTCTCACCGAGCTCCTCGCACAATATGCCACCGCGCACCGTAGAAGTCCTGGGGCAGCATCGCAGGACTTCTAGCGTGGCCGGTTGGAGATAGAACACCTCACCGCCCGGCCCCACACCCCTGACTTGAATGTATGCAGGATCAGGGATAGACTGCGAGGGTGATTCCTTGAGCAACATTGCAGCCACCGATGTACGCTGATACGGGTGGAGGACAGAGCGGAGACCATATATGGGTCCACCCTCCAGAATTTCCCGAGCTTGGTCCGTCAACGCACCGAGCTCTGGGGAGGGTAGCTCACTATATATCTCCGCCATGGTTCTTGGGTCCTGTGGTGAACTCAGATACTACGAAAAACTTACTAGGATCGACAAATGCACCTACCAATGATGGAAGGAGAAACAGATGTGGATTTGGAGGCAACACGTCAGCACCTCTCCAGTAATCGTTGTCGCTAATTATTCTGGGTAGCATCCCCTTCAGAGACCGTCTGTAGTGGGTAAGGGTGTGTTCCTTGCGGTTCATCAACCGTCCTTGGACGCCGGGGAGATCGTAAGGTATAAGGTATACACGTAATACAAGGAGGCTGTGAGGAGACAAGAAATTCGACGTGAAACGTGCGAACTCGTGCTCAATCAAGTAGGAAAGGCCTTCCAAGAGAGCTACATCTTGTGGGGAGCAAAAGGGGCGGAGGTTGCGGGCCCTTCCCTGGTCGAATGCGGCCCATACCTCCCGGAAAATAGCTTGTGAGGGGTTCTGGTCAAGAGCGGAGAGCGTTAAGGCAAGAACTCCCGCGGGTAAGAGGCTAGAAAGCTCAAAAGGATCCTGTCGCAGGCGGGGTGGCATCGTCGGTAATGGAGTCACGGAAACGGGTCGGAGTTAGGATCGAAGGAAGGTCGGATGATCACGTGGGCGGAGCTGTTTGATTCACAAGCCGCCTCAACGCTACAACCCTCGAACTCCTACACTCGGGATGGCGTCCGTACTCTCTATAAAGGGAGCTTTGCGGTCGTTACCTAGGGCCTCAGCGAGGCAAAATAATGGTATTGTTGTCGTCGCGACCCGGCACAATTCCACCGAGACCACACCCGAAACGACACCAAGGACTTTAAACTGGAGCCAGTACCTTGCTATCCGACGACAACGTCACAAATGGGAAACGGTGCGCGCAGCAACACCTTGCCACAATGCGCCTCATTAAGTGTTCCTACAGGTTGCATCTGTTCCGACGGCTTTGTTCGGACTTCAAGGGGCCGTCGCGTATTTCTCCACACAGACCGTCGATTTCACAACGTCAATCATGGTACTTCGCTCTACTCCTCAAGCCATTCGCATTTGATTCAACAAATTGTAGGGTCTTGATCCCATGATGTTCTTCGGACTCGCGACCGTCGGAATCACAGGCACGCGAATGCTTCTGCATCCTTTTGGACTGGCCATTGATCACCATTTCGAACAGGTCTTGGATATCTTTGCGGGCCGATAGTTGGTTCTTCGCTCTGGCGGGTTTCCCATCGTAAAAAGATGCATTTGATCGAAGAGAAGGACAAGGAGTTCCATCGACGCATCGTCAAGAACCGTGTAAATCCAAGCGCTCAGAGTTACAACAACCCTGTGCCAGACTTCTACGGTTTGTGGCCCTGATTTTAGTTGACCTCATATCTAATGTGCCAACTGTTTCGTGGTTAGGAGAAAAGATTGGCTCTCTGCATCAATACCGCCAGGTTAGTCACATATCAAAAAGCCTTCAGGAGAACGTGTCTGATTTCTGTTCTAGTGGTTGCGCGATCAGGCCAAGTACCGCCGGAAGGCTCAATGGGCTACCGAGGAGGCCTCTTAGATGGTGTAATCGCATGGAGTAATTTACAATCGTATTCGATGGTGATTCTTAATCATAGACCAGAGTATTCGACAACAACATGTTTGTTTGCAAAAAGAAGACGCAGGTGCATGTTCAACGCCATGCACAGGAGATAATGGATGGTTAAACACGCGGAGAGAAAGGAAGGCCAGAAGTGGGGGATCCCGCCCTCCGTAGGACGAAAGTAAAGGACAAAGGCCCGAAGGGACATAAATAGGTCCCTGGAAACAGTTCCGCCATAATAAGTTGTTTTGTCCCCGAAAATCGAGCACAGCTGGGACTCACGTCAATCCGCATACGATTGGCAAAAGAGCGGAAGATATACACAGCAGGATACATAAATATAATTAACTGGAAGGATTCGCTTCGGGGGCGCCCAACAGGTGGAATAGCTGTAAAATTGGCATGTCGTATAACAGGTTACCGGGGAGAATGCAGGTGCGAGGTTATTTGCGGAACGTCGAGGGTTGTAAGAATCCACTGGAGGCTCGCTTCCCTGTGCGTGGGATGATCTCCTGTCGCTCGACCAAGCAGAACCTTGGGATTACTCCTCTCTCGTCCGTTCGGCCGACTCGCTGGACGAGACACCACTCATCCTCATACTCTTCGATCATGCGAATTGTCTCCCCTAGTCTGACGGGCAGCTCGTCACTCAGGGATGGGACATAGAGCGTGGACACGGTCATCAACCTGGGGCTGAAAGGATGAACTATGTTAGTCCAAGTCCACGCAGCATCGAGCGCCAACCAGGGAGATTAACATACAGTTTCTTGGAACCTATTGACATTCGTGAAGAGACACGAGAACTGAGGGACTGGGTCTTTGTGCTGGGATTGATTGAAGAAGAACGAAGTGGGCTGGGTAGGGTCGTAGGCTTCAAATCGTGATTGATATCCAGGTTAAGAGCTGGGGCGGACTTCTTAGCGGAGACGGGAGAACCCTTCACCATTCCGAGGCTATAGTCGGTGGGAGGCGAAGGATTCGACGAGAGAACCCTAATGGCGCAATCCAAGCCTTTCTCCGTATCAGCAAGGTACGTTGGTTCCGGCTTTCGAGGCAGGTGAACAGCGCCGGTGGGGAAGAGTGGGAGTTTAGTCGGAGTAGAGATAGGAGAGGTGTTCTTATGCCTTCTCCAGACAAAAAATCTCCACGCGAACACACCTAATGTCGCCAGGGTAGAGACCCGCAGATCAGTCACTTCGACCCCAGCGCCTTGTGGAGCAGGGAACACTAACCAAGTGTAAGAGCCGCCACCACCGAAGCAACACAGACCACAGCCGTTATCGGTGTCGACAGGCCGGAGCCTCCGTCGCCACGGGTGTTGCGAGTGACAAAAGCCATCGCTTCGAACCAATAAATATGGCGAGGCTTACCCCTCAACAGCGAACGAGGTGAGGGTTGGAAAAGAAAGGAAGGGGGGAGAGGGCAAAATAACAGAGCCACCCGTGTTGTACGGCCATCGGTCTCTCAAACCCCATAGCTATGCGTCGTCTTGTGATCAGTTTCAGACCCATCTTCAAGTTGGTTGATGGATGAGCCTGCCGGTGAATGTGTGACCGAACGAACTGGGGCAAAGATCCGTCGACGCCATTGCATTCAGCGTTCATTGGGACTCACCGCGATGCAAACACTAGTAAGAGCTAGAAACCTTGCTGGCCAAACAGAGGTATTGTGGGCCCATACCAAGCAATCCATGACGCATGACCGTTTGATGCCAGGATTGTCGTCATGATGGGATCGAAACGTGAGCGCTTGAGCGCTTGGGCAGGCGTTTATGCGTCCGATCAGAGAGAGTCGGAGGGGCTTATACCCACATCGCGAGGGATGTGAGATATCGGCGCACCGGGACCGGGATGTCTCTGAAACCAGCGGAATAATCACAGGACAGTCGTGCTGGAGGAGCAAAACGTGTCTCGGTGCGTTTGTTCCAATGGTGTACTTGGGAAATCGAGAAAGATATATGTATGATGGATAAGGTGCCTACCAAATAACGAACGCAAACCAGAGTAAAAATAATTGTCATACTGAAAACAGAACTAAACGAGCACAAAATGCACAACTCAGATCACACGTATGGACGAGAAAACAGTGACTGGGCGATGCAACGAATAGAAAGAGTTGGTGGATCCTACCAGCGAAGACCCCCGACCTGCGGGTCCGCGCCAACTTAGTGCTTCGGTATCATGGGCGTGTCATCTAAACTTCTGTGTGCCTGGAGGTCCTTCAGGACACCAGGATCCACTGGAAGTGACCGTTAGGCAGGTTTTCGAAAATATTCAGAAAGTGATGGTAACCATACCTGGTAACGCACTTCTCCTGCGAACGTGCAGATTCTGGGCACCGTTTGGTGAGGCGGGTTGATCAGTTCCCACCTGTTCGGGAAACGGCCGCTGAAGTGGCTGGTCAGTCGACGATCGGAATGGAGAACCAAAAGCTACGGACTCACGTCCATCTCAGGATCGGCCATCGGCACTCTTTCCACCCCACTCTCGTCCAGCTCCGCTTCCGGATCCATGCTGATTGCGTTAAAGTCCATCGTCAAATCAAGGATCTCATCCTCGGCGACAGGGGGTGGCGGGGGTGTGGGTTCCTGTTCCTCAAACGAGGGTGGTAACTTCCCGTGTGCGTTGGTTTTCGCAATCCCTCTAAGTTTCTGCCACTGCTCGTAACGTTGCACTGCGTGCTGTTGCTCCCTGAGGAAGGGGCTTCAATACCTAACAAGATATCAATGATCGGGACTCACTCGATCTTTCTCTGCTTATACTGTTCCATGGCCTCAGCAAAGTAGTCTGCGTTGATCTCCATGAAAAGTTTCAAGGCATTGTAAACCATAGTGTGTATTGTCCTTTGGGAAAATCAATCAAGCGTAGAAGGCGAGTATGAGGGACACTAACCGGTTCCAATGATGTTTCGAATTGGTGAAGAGGACGGGGAAAACGATGGGCAAAATGGTCGAGAGATTTTCGCTCATGAGGTTGACGATGTATTCGTTGTTCCAGTAATAGAGCGCTCGTTCTGCAACTTGGAAGTGCTGGCTATTGATGCACCGTGCCAGCTGGTGGAAAAGCGGGCTCATAATTTTGCGGAATTCGTTGGGATCGATGACGTCCAGTACCTCCTCCATCTCGCTAAGGAACATGACCTCTTTTGGCGAGTTAACCTTTGGCCAATACTTGAGTAGACCAAGGACAACTTCTTCTGCCAAAGCCGGGTCTTTCTCTAGGAATTGTACCACGCAGTAGGCAAGCTGGGGGTGATACATTGACAGAGTCTTCGCCTTGTGGAGGGGAATCAGCACCCGCATCAAGAAGGTCTTGTGTTCCTCCTTGAGGGGAAGAGCAAAACCGTTGATGATCGACCCCAAGATCTCCAGCAGTTCAGCGATGCCGTTGTGCCGTTCGGTTTCGTAGATAAAGTGGAAGAAAACATTGTTGATCGACCGTCGTATGGGAGCACGGAGATTGAGGAATTTTCCATAGATCCGGTGGAGGGTGGTCTTCAGGAAATCGCGCTCCCTTGGATCCTCCGAATCGAAGAGCTCCAGGAGGTTCAGAACGAAGAGTTGATCAATATACCGCTTGGCAATGTTCGTGTTGAAATCCGGACTTTCAACGAACCGCAGGAAGAACTCGTAGACGACCTTGAGGTGTGGCCAGGCGAGCTCCAAGACGGGTTCATCCTCTTCTGGGTCAAACGCATCACCGGTCGGGTTCACGGGAGGGGGTATAGAACGGAAGAGGTTGGTAGCGAACTTGGGTGTTATGTCAGACACAATGGACGCTGGTGGGATTACGTGAACGTACCATCTTCACCACCTCGGGGTATATGTTTTCAGTGATAACATTACGCTGTGTTGTGATATACTCCAACATCTCGTGCAAAGTTTGGGTCTTGATCTGCTTCCCCTTTAAGTCGGCATTGGTGTCATTAAAGTCGAAGAGGACCGCGCATTGGTGAAGCTTCTTGACGAAGAGTTGTGGCCGCTCAGCAGGCGCCGTTTCTGTGCCGAAAGAGTGTCAGATTTAACCAATTACGCGCAACAACGCAAACACGCGACAGACCCATAAAGGGGGGCAATTTCTCAATCTCAACCTTTTCAGTGATCACGAATCGGCTGCTTCTTTGTTTGCGCGGCGGCTTGACAGGGATCGTGTCTTTGGGCCCTGAACGAAGTCTGCTTAGCGTGGAGTTGCGTGGTGGGACTGGCTCTCCCGTCAATGATGTCCGCTCGATGATTTCAGGAGTGGATGGATCTGAGCTGACGACCACAATCGGGGGCGCAGGAGCGCCGGCTGTTCCTGGACCGCCAATATATCGAGCGCTTCCTTGTGTATAGTTGACGGAATTCACTGAACCTGGAGAGGAAGAGCGAGAGTTCAAGGATTGGCCAGGGCTGATCGACTGCTGTGAAGTGGCCGGGCTGGTGTGCGGTTTCGGCGGCGGTGGGGGCGGGAGCGTCTGGGGTTGGGTTGTATTGTTATTGGAGGTAGGAGGCTTGGGGTCTTTGTTTTTGGACGTCCCATCCTTCCTGGAAAGCTTTATTTCGCGGGCATGTTAGGATGGATCAGAACGTGTCGAGGAGATAAAGATCGCATACCAGGGTCCTCTTTATGTTTTTCATCATACAACGAGGGTGCGGAGACGAAACAACGAGCTAGTATGCTGTCGTGGTCGTCGTGCTCAGCTGCAACAGATGCCGGTGAGAACAGGCTATGGAGAACGGCGACCAGTAGGCTAATCGATTCTCGCCTGCGGTGGGTGTGACAACCCAACCGTCACACCAACTTGGCCTGTAACCACCCGCCCTGTTGAGGTTGAGAGCCTACTTCCAGTACACTGTCCGCTCGAAGCCTCATCTACTTCCAGGCAAAATGGCTGGTGTGTCCAACTGAACTCCTGTTTTCCAAGGATTTTTACGATTTTTTGGCAGCGATATATACCGTTTATACATCGCCCAACCACCCCTCAGTCCCAAACCACCTGCCAACCCTGATAGTAACCCCTCACGGTGCGTTCCCATCCCCATCTGCGGCCACACCGCACACTCTGACCACGCCTTCGGATCCTCAGGGCAGCCTACAAACATCCTCTACTCGTATCTTCACACGAACTTCGTATGCACCTGCTTCCAAACACATGTTCGGGGCTCGATCTAACCATCCACTATGCAACAGAACACGGAGAACTACCTGCTCACGCCCTCCCCACAGGGCGATCTGTGCGTTGCCAAGCTCTTCCCGCCTCGCAGCACTGGCACTGGCAAATCCTCCGCGTCGGATCCTGGTCACTCTACTGGAGGCTCCCGAATCGTCCGTTGTGAAGCATCCAGGAACCTCAAATGGTCTATCACCAATACTGGTGTCCTTACGCCCATTTACAAGCTCTCCCTCCCCTCTCCGGATTCCCCGGATCTTCCTCTGTTCCAAATTTCCAAACCGAACCCAAATGCTGCGTTCTGGAGTATGTTCTATTTCGCCTATGCGGGACACAACATACCACCCAAGCGGATTGAATTCGGAAAGATTCAGAAGAATCCGCCTTCAGCCAATGGGACCGGAGGAGGTGGAACAAGGATCAGTATTACCGGGAAAACCCCCGAGGAAAAGGCGGTCTGGCAGACCCTTGGCGAAGGCAACGAGGATTGTGTGGAGTGGGTGGTCTTGTGCGCAGCTCTCAACCTCCTTGAGTAGGTCTTGGCCGCTTCCATCTCATACGCATATGACCTCAATTATATTTAGCGACGAGATCATCAAGGCTGCCGAGAAGAACGGTCCAGTGTCAGGCGGGCCAAATCCCATGGGTCCTCCCAATCCTGCCAACCGTCCTCCAGTTTCCCTGCGAGACCCTGGCCCAATGCCTCAACCCCGTCCTGGAGGAGGGCCACCCCCGCCCCAAGGACCGGGACAACGTCCACCGCCACAACAGATGATGCCGCCGCCCGGTCAACGCCCTCCACCTGGACCTGGCTACGGCAGCCAACCACCACCTGGACCTGGTTACGGCGGTCAACCACCCACTGGAGGTTACGGGCGTCCACCAATGCAGGGTAATGGTCTCCCTCCTCACTCATCGCAGCGTCCCCCGCACATGCAAGGACCCCCGCCCCCTGGGCAACCAAATCTTCAACAAGGACGACGCTTCTGAATGGTCTTATCTTTCGCCCGAGGACTTGGTTGCCTGTTTGGTCGTGCGGGCATGGTATACCCGGGTTTCCATTATCCATCTCTCGATTCATATACGTGTGGTACTTCAAATCTCTAGCCGATCCAACTTTTTTTGTGGGTTCATACTTTTCCCCTTCTAATTGTAACCTCATATTGCGTCGGTAACCCCTCCCTCGCGATACAAATACCCATTGTACGCTGCTAGGCAGCCTTTGAAATGTTGCACTTCTTTGTGTGGTTGGTTTGAATAGAACGTCGAAAGTGGCTTGTATAAATTCGCATGTGTTATTTTTATCTCAACTCACAGCGTGGTCCGATTTGTGTCCTGCTCTTGTTGTATGAAACTGGGTGACTATCCGTAACACTAGATAATATTATTTCTGTCATAGAAGGGTGCCAGCAGCCGAGACTCGCCCTACACATGATCCGACATAACAGACGGGGCCCTTGCGGTTCCCTTAAAAGGCACTCGATATTCGTTTACTCAAGGATAAAACCTTACGGACAGTCACCCACTAAGAGCAAATAATCCATTTCCCAGCTCATAGAACAATGTCAGCGAGATTTACTGGGACTTGATAAGTTTCTCCAGAGCGTCGATTGAGTAGGCTGGAAGAACAACGTGTCAATTGGTGTTGGACTGGTCGTGAATGGTCACAGCGCTTACATTTTGGCCGTTCAATCGGGAGCCCGAGGGCTATAAAAAGAACTTTAGGCATACAGTCACGTTGTAGATCAGGAGGGACATACCGCGGGCCCAGACCAACTGCGACAGACATCCGAGGGCTGCGAACGATCAGGAAAATTCTCCTAGGAGAAGGGACGGCTGTTGAGAACTCACCTCGGGAGACGCCGAAGATGACCGTGTAGTACTGTTCAAGTGATAAGTTCTAACCCGGAAAGTGAGAAGGTGGGGAACATACCTTGAACTGTGTCAGTCCGTAGTGGTACAGTACGCAACCTGAGGCCGCGTCGACGTTGGGCCATGGGTTCTTGGTCTTGCCGTGCTCAGCCAAGACACCAGGAGCAACCTCGTAGGTTTGCTTCACGAGCTGGATGGTTGGGCTGGCCAACAACTCTGGTCGCTTATCGCAGAACTCCTGGAGGGCGATGAACCTAGGGTCTGGACTTCGCAAGACACCATGTCCATATCTATGGCCCAGTTAACACCGGACCAAGGGGCACCTAGGGGCATGCGAACAAGACTGACCCAGGAACAACTCGTCCGCCCTTGAGGGTTTCCCACAGGTAATCCTTGATAGTTTCGTGAGTGATCTTGTCATCACCGATCTTTTCTTGCATCTCGAGTTGCCACCTCAACACTTCCTGATTTGCCAAACTATACGCGGTCATCAGTACACTAGAAAGCGGATCATTGAAGCAGCTCACCCATGGAGCGGTCCAGCCAAGGCGAACAAAGCAGCGGAGTATGAGATGTAGGGGTCAGACAGGGTCGATCCGACGAGGTCTAGGGGAAGTTAGACCAGGTTCTACAGCAAATGATACGAGAGCTTACGAGAGGTGTGAGCAGAGGCGTTTCCACCCTCGTGGTCGCCATGCAAGGCGATATAGAGACGGAGGTACTCGGTCATGTCCATGTTGTTTCCGTAGCCAAGCATGTTGGAGTAGTTTCCTGGTCGCAAGGTTCAGCGAGGAAAGGGTGTGCTGATTTGTCGAGATACCCACCAACAAGATCAAGGTCCTTTTTGACACCAGGGAGTTCCTCTCCGGCCTTGTAGATGTTTCGGTAGATCCTGGCGGCGAGAGCGGGAAGTTTAGCCAACAAATTAATGGAATCCTCGTAGGTGTAGGCCCAGTATTCAGTCTTCTTGATACCCTTTTCGTACGCGGCAGCGAAAGTGCTATCGTGGTTGAGAGCAGCGACACCCATACCGAGTTGGGTCATGGGATGTAAAGTCTTCGGGAAGCTACGGAAATATTAGCGTCCTTCGATCCGGGGACGAAGAACCTTTGCCAGGGCGTACGAATCAACCAGTTTCTCGACAAACTCGGGAAGTTCTCCACGTTCCGCGAGCTCATTGGAGAGGGAACGGACTTGTTCTGGGGTCGGAACTTGTCCAGTAAGCAAGAGCCAGAACATGCTCTCAGGGATAATTTCCTGGCCATCGATAGCGGCGGGGAGTTGTTTTTGGCAATCTGGGATGGACAATCCGTGGAAGCGGATACCCTTGTGATCAATGTTAGGAATTGAGCTGCCGACAGCATGGTATATGCACGAACCTCGTTCGGGTCGAGGACGGAGCCCTCCCAGAGAAGGGCCTTCAGGCCTCGCATACCGCCAATGAGGTTTTCAACCTGGGGTAATCTCAGGACATGTGTATATGCGAACCCGAAAGGTCAAGGTGTATACCTTAACTTCGCCGATGACCGTGTTTCCATGCTCGGCTTTCTGTGGGTCGCGTTGTGAGCTTGAGGACGGCCAAGAAGCGTGTCACAATGAGGAACATACGAATCTCTTTAGTTTCTCCTGCTTTTCGGGAACGAGCTCCTTCAAGGTATCGAGAAGAGACTGATCTGTGATGTCAGAAACCCAACTATTGCCTAACTGGCTGGGTGCGAACCTTTGTCGAAGCCTGCCTCGACTGGAACAGAGTTCCAGTACGAGCAAAGGTCTTGAGCGCCGAGCTGGAGGAACGAGCGAGCATTGACATGGTGTGGGGAGGAACCGGCCGGACGAAGAAATATTTTAATGGGCGGTTTTCCCAGTGATCCGTTCGGCCTTACCCAACACGCAATGTTGCTTGGGTCGGAACAGCATAAAATTATGTATACATGCCAAGAGACTCGCGTACACGACAACAGGAGATAAGTATGCTCATAGTAAATCATTCAGAGGTACCTTCCCCTCCTCTGAACTCGAGGCCGGATTGCAGCTTCATGGCGGATATCAATCGGACAGGTCCATATCTACCTCATCCTCAAACGAATTGTCATAAGGAAGCAAAGGTGGAAGTGGGGGAGGGGGATCAACCGGAAGGGGAGGGAGCGGGCAGATCTCATGCCGCCCATCGGGCTGAGGCACCTCCGCCAAGGGCGGCAATACCCTCCCGGTGTACACAGGTAAGATGTCAGAAAGAAAGTAGGTATTAGGATACGCTGCCCAACGACGAGGGGTTCGCGTATCTGAGGGGGGACCTGGGGGGACAACGGGGAACAAATTGTCCAGCTGGAAAGTTTCGGAATCCCCAGGAGCGTCGTTGAGAATCGCGAAAAGGCAAGAGTCATCAGACCCCTTGTCACCACCGCCTGAGTTATCCTCGTCGAGGATCCTTCTCCGGACGTGTTCGACTGGATTCTCGTGGGATATCCAACCGGGTGGGTAGCCCCACAGGGAGATGTTTTCTAACCACGGCATATTCGGAGCTCCCCCCGCGTCCCTTGACCCAAGTGCGTCTCTCAACAGGGAACCCGTTATCTCTCCTGGTCGGTATATGCGGGTCCATTCCAGCCGGCGCGATCTCCACCCCTCTACTTCGTGAATCCGCCCCCAATTATGAGAAGTAACATTGGCGAAAAACGCAAAAAGCTGCCGAGATAAATCGATGAGTGCACGGTTCCGTGGGTTAGGGCAGGATGAGAGGAGATGTTCGGTCGAACCGCAGTTAAAGCAACGGGGCCCGGGCATCCGCTGGGAGCCGAGGTCGTTGTCCCCCTCCGGTCGCTCCGGTTCCCCCAAGAGTCGTTCATCGAGACGATGATATGAGATTGCGCCAGGGTATATCCAATGGTCCCAGTAGCTTGTAGTCTCGCGAGTGTCCGCAAAGAATAGCTGTGAATCGTCTAAGCCTCGCCATCCATCTTCTGCTGCTGTTCCTTCTCCCACAGGTCGAGGGCTTTGTTGACGTGTGATGCGTCCCACCGACCCTTCGCGACCTCCTTCTCGTCTATGTGCAGGGCTGGAATCCAGTACACGTATTTCCTCTTCCACTTCTCCTGCCCCTTGTCCTGGATGTTGATCGTCTCCAGCTGGAACTGCCGAGTCTGCCTGACCTTTGCCAGTTCCTCCTTCGCAACCTGCAGAGGTACAGTTTGTCATCGGCGTTCAGTCCCGTGCGACAAAGGAGGGGCAACGAACGTCGCAAAGGGAGCAATTTGGGCCAGAGAATAGTGTGAATCGAGCAAGCCGTCCAAGTGATGAGGCCATTGTGTACCACGTGAGGGGGTGGCGGATGACCGATCTAGTTTGCGCTCAGTTGCACCCGGCCCCAATGTCGCCACCAACCGGAGTGGTAGACGACCACCGCTGGTTCTCTATCTCGTTTGTGATGCGCAACCTTTCTATCCCGATTCCCCGCCCCATCTCACGGGCAGCATCCGCATTCATGGCTCGGCTCAGACACATTGACCAAGCCACATCATTGGACCACCTGGGTCGTGACACACACACCCAACCTACACAGGGAATAGCGGCTGGACCGCAACGCCAGCCGTTTCAGCAAATGCCTGTACCCTGGACGTTTCTAACCTCGGGATATTTCATTGGGTTTTTGATTTTTGTGTGTTCCATGACACCAGACCATTGGCAAGTTTAACTTAATGACTGTTGTAGGCTCTCGTCTCGAACAGGATACAAGAGATAGTCAGCCCACCACGGCTCGGACCGCGTCGACATAGGAACAGAGACGATGGGACCCCCTATGGTCTCCGATCGTGGGCGGGGCGCGTTTGGTCAAGGCTGTTCCCAATTGATCTATCCTCAACGCTGGCCCGCACAATCGTTCGCCTGCCCTCATTGTATCTCCTCCTGAAGTCTCTCTTCATCTGGATCGTAATCGTACTCCAAGCGTTTCACGTGTTTCCAACTACACATGAAGGCTGGCTTCACAACGTCAACACGCGAGTTGGCAGTCTGGAGACAGGAGAAGTGTGTTGGTCGACCTTCATTGCCGTCTGCACTGCCCTCTGCGTAAATCACATTACTTCTGGCCTGGAGGGACTTGGCAGGGACGGTACACCGTTTAACCTGGTACGCACTTTCCATTAATCTCATAATTAGCAATTAGTAAATTTTGAAGTTCGGATATGCATTCCTGCTTCACCTGTACTCTTCCCCGGATAGCAATATCGTTCGAGGGGGTGATTTTGCGTCGCGACCTACCAAACACAGTCTGGTTCCCATCGCAGTCCCGCTACTTCAGGTCAGTGTGGTGCGAGTACACCCCTGCCTTATTCTGATTAAGTTCTCCAGATAACTATACTTCATTTTCTCGGAATGAGGAAGTCCTGGTCGAGGCAGAGGCTTATTCCCACCACCATGTGCACAGCTCTCACCATGATTCACTTCCACACGGTTTTCTGGAGGTCTCCGGCATCATACCCGCTCTTCAATTATTTCCCCGTCCTGTTGGAATCATTCTTGATTGCGTCCACGATCCTTGTCTGCGCTCTCGATGCTCTCACCCAGGTTCTTCTCGAGGGTGCGGTAACGCGAACAATATTGTGTCGCAGCGGATCGTTAATGCCAAGTTGGGAAGACGATTGTTCCGTTGTGATAACTCGTATGGGGACAGCAAGTTTGGAAGCCACGAGCGTTGCAGGCTTGGGAAACGAAGTCGCGAACGTGACTGTCTTCGATACGTTAGCCCAAAGGCTCGGGAATGACACCAACGACCCGACCGCAATGGAACTCGATAGGGCTGGGATATCCTCTTCAGGCGATTTGGTCCATGGTCGACAACGGGGTTTTCTCAATGAAGTGAAGAACGTCAGGGCGATTTCAATCCACGATCCAAATCGTTTTGAAGCTCGATCATTATTTTCGAAGGAGCTGGAACGCTATGTTAAGGGTTGGTTAAGGGTGATGAAAGGAACGTGGATTCTCTTCAGGCACGGGAGGAGGTTACGACGGCCTGTCCCCCCGGGCGCCCCAGACGGCGAAGAAGCTGCAGACGAAACGACCTCTGTGGAAGGGGACGAAGACGACTACCGCCGATTCCTCCTTGGTGAGGCCATCTCAGACGATGAGGAGGAATATGACCATGGCTCTTGCACATCATCGAGTAGCCGTTCATCATCCGATGACGAAGAGGACGACCACCCTGCGGAGCTGTACCACAATCTCACCAGTGGCGAATCGTCAACCAGTTCAGTCCCGGTTCTGTTGGCGCATATGGTTGACCCTTCTTCATTCCCTTTGACGAGGCGACGGTACCAGAGGCTCGTTACGGATGCTGCACACCATGGGACCCCGAATGTGGAACCCCCGTTACACTCTGGAGTGTCGAATCTTCGTCGAAGGTGGCAGTTGACTGAACTGTCGGAAGAAGAGGGCTGGGACGAGAGCAGGATGAATTGCGTGATTTGTACAGCAAGACCGAGGCAGGTCATATGTTGGCCTTGTCGGTGGGTTGGTCGTTTAACTCAGCATTGTCGTGTACCAACAACATTTCGACAGGTGCTTGGCGTTGTGTGACGATTGTCGAGAGAACCTCGCGTCACGGTCCTCGGCATCAGACCACTACTGTCCCTGCTGTCGCAGACGGTGCGTGCTACGTGACCTTACCCAATTTGTGTGCGGTAGGCCTGACCCCGTCCCAGGGTGGAAGGGTTTTCAAGGATATACATACCATGAACGTCGCTGCGGGATGTACTCAGACGATATCGGATTGTATTTATGTTATATTATTCTGTCTACTATCTGGTGGTTTATACCGCACAAGCCCCGGCCACAGGCTCGAACTCAGGCCTTACGCCTGTTACATTATACGACATTATTAATTAATGTTTGACGTTCAAGTGAAGTTCACTCCCTCAACCTATCATTTTTCCTGCCGAGCCTCAGACGTTGTTGCTCCGCGTGCCCATGCCCTAGGCCTGAACGTTTGAATCCCCGTGCAGCGATAACATGGCGTGTCAGATATCCGGCCTGATCAAATAAACAATCCATACGAATTCCAAGTGTTTGATGTGATCTTCAAGCTAGCTGCACCGTGCTGGCAGCAGGTGGTAGATTGGCGCAGATTTAGCAACCATATTCAAATGTAGGATGTGATTATTCTCATGCCGGGGCCCGAATACGCGCAGCTTCTAGTGATGCCACAACTTGAATGAGAAGATGTCTGATGGCAAATTGTTCCTCAGAGCTTCGAGGCAATTGAGTCAGGCAGGAAGGGATGAAGTGGATGTGTGATAGAGTACTCCTCCATAGCCATGTTGATGTCCAGCCCCTTCACATAAGCAGCCGTCGCGCAGCTCGATCCTCGGCGGGTCCTGCGGCAGTTCGAAGGTCTTCAACGCCTGCTTGTACGCGTTTCACCTCTCCTCGCTCACAATCGGCGCAGGAACGTCTCCCTGGATCGGGGGTCGGGTTAGAGACCGACTAAATGAACAAATAGAACCTTCATGCATACGATGAAAACCTCGATTTCATTGACTCACAGCAACTCCTGAGCACCACACCGGTTTCAAACAGGGAATGGAAGGAGCGATGGGCCTGATTTAGGATGCGGTGAGATCTGTTGAACCGTCAAACCTGATCACGAAACTAATTTCGCCGCCCCTCTATGCGGAGTACGCGAATCAAGAGATCCATCTGGTTTCAAAGTGGCCGTTGTCTCGAGGTTGATCACACCTAGGCCGTGGTGGAGCTCCGTCAAAAAGCAGTTCCTGCTGTGATTCTGTGTGAGGACCTGATCACTCGGCTGCGGAACATGAGACTGGCGGTATTTCGAAGCGGAGGACCTTGTCCAAAGTGGCCAGGATATCGAGCCCCCCAGGAGCGAGCATCGCGAGAGTTCCGGCGTAAAGGCTGCGGTGTATCGTCAATAGGGTCGGGGCCGAGCAATCCATGAATAAGGTCCTATCGGTGTAAGGCTCCAAGTATCTCGTAGAGACGTGGAGGATGCCTTTAGCCGTTAGGTCTGCAACCGACCATGGGTTACGACAGATCTAAAAACCAACCGGGTGTTCGCGCACCACACAGCTTTCCGGCAGCCTCGGCTCGCACGTAGAAGAGGCGAACACAGTCATCCCATAACAAAAAATGGTCATGGCACTGGAAAGGCACCGCGTGAGAAAGGTCGATACTCTTCTGATATATGGTGGGTAGAGGAGAGCAGTGATACCCTGGCTCTGGGACTGCTGGACCATTTAAAAGGTCGAGCGTCGGGCCGGTGAGGAGCCCAAGCGACGGGGAACGTGCAAAAGGAAAGAAAGCTTTTTGAAAACCCCGGGGAACGCTAATCACAGTGGGAATTGAACCGGTGAAACAGGAAGAGACAGGGTAATCACTCGAGCTCTCAATCGCGGGACAACACATACTAATCCAGCTTTGGATGAAATCAACACCCCCTCTCTGTTCTAGTGAGGGTGTGCGGAGAAGTGGTCCTCTGGAATAGACGTAAGTTCCGAGAGAGATATGCTCCGCGGAACGTTGGCAAGATCCAGGAATTCTTGGTGGGTGACTTCCGGGGGCTTGTTCAATAGCAACGGACACGGAAAACTTACCCGGTGATCATCACCGGAAGCAGTGCTCTTCGGTTCAGCTCCGGTCTCTGGAAGCTACGTTCCTGCGGGACACGAGTGGCCACCTCACGCAAGGAGACCTGAGCGAGCCAAGTATTGCACATCATCCGCAATAGCGTGCTGCGAGACGTACCGTATGATCATCTAGCAGCTTACAGCACAACACTGTGACAACTTGGTGTCTCCGAGCCAGTGAATGATCGAGAAAGCAAGGTAAGCGAGGGTAAGCGCCGGTGAGGTGATGGAAACATGAAACAAGTCCACGTGTTCTTAGGAATTTCGGCCAGCTCATCCATCTTGTCTCAAACCTCGACATACCACCCTCACGTAACCCTGCGGGCATGACTTCAGTCATCATCCCCATAGCCTACCTAGTTGTCATCTTTGGCGGTTTATACGTCTTCAGCGTCCTGTACAGGAGGCACATCGCTGGCAAGTCCACACCTGTTGTGTTTGCGTATTGGGGAGGCTTCGATCTAACATTTTGAACTCTTTGCACTTCTACCCGCCCACTTACAGGAAAGAATGTCGACCCGTATTACGAGTCACATCCGGAACGGGATGCATACGTCACCCTCTTGCAGCAGGACCCTCCAGCACCGGAAGTCACTCTGAAAGCCGCGCTCGTGCGGCGTGCCATTGCGGACGTCTATCGGGCCGTTCGTTTCCGGGAGGACAAACCTGCGCTCCAGAACCTTCTACAGAAGGGTTTAGTCGGAGATGATTTGTGGAACAGCCTTTTGGCGGCCGAGAGGGAGTTGGAAGGCGAGGTGAGGGAAGTATGTGCGGAAGCCAACACCTTTGTGGAGGGTTGGGGATCTCTCATTTTCCCTACCGCCAACGAGGTCATCGCCAACGAGAAGATGCGCACTATGTTTGACTCTACCAACAAACTCCGAGCGGAAAAAGGTGAGCATATATCCATGCTTATTTGGTTCCCAGTCTTTCGTTCGGGGGAACACATCACTGATTTCGATTTGGCTGGACAGAACTGATCTACGGGAAGAAGGGCAAAGATTTGTCGAGAGTCACCATTCCCAGCTTTCAAGTCGGCCCGCCACCACAAACTCCTGCCACCCCGAGCACACCTCTCCTCAACTTCTCTCCAGCCAGCCCGGCCACCCCTGGAACTCCATCCACCCCGCTGCTTTCTGCAAACGGCAGTTTGCATCCTACAAGCGACACTGAATCTGCCCCTAACACTCCTTCAACTCCTTCAAAGGTATGTGTATCCTCCATTCTCGCGATTCTCACCTCTGATGTGGGTCATTTCGATAGCCTGGAAAGAAGGGCAAGAAGAGAAAATAGGCAGTTAATCCTTTATTTATTTCCTGAGGGTCGTACGCTTTCCATTCAACCATCCAAAACGTATTCTGTATAGCGTACATATTCTATATACCATCCGCTTATTCGAGTTGCTTTGGGAAAGAGGTTTCAGATACTTGAGATTGTTGAAGGTCAGAATTACAATGAACTGAGAAAGGGGGGAAGGGGGTTGGAGGTACGCGCAAGACAGGGGAAGGAGGTAACAAAGGTGGGGTGCGGGGGAGTACAAGGAGTATGCGACGATAGCGAAGAAAATCCCTCACTGAGTAAGAACGAATACAATATAGCATGTGCGGAATGTAGGACGTTGAAGTATGCTGTCACGCAAGAGGAATCCTTTCATCCTCTGATAAAGATAGCCTTCTCACCAGCACCTCCCCGGGCTTTTCCTGACTTGTCTACATGGTCCAAGCCAAGGCAGTCCTCCGGAGCGAACTTATGTTCGTAGATGTTGTCATCTGAGGACCGTAGGTCAATTATGATCCCAAATTAAAAAATAAGGAGCACAGACCATCCTCGATGTACGATGGCTGTTTGAACGTGGCCATCTGTATCAGAGCGAACTTGAACCGTGAGAAGTCCTTATCTGAGACCCCAAGGCGATGTTGCAGGCGCTTCTTCGTCTCCGAGAATCGTTCGCCCTTAGATGCGACGTAAACTGTCAGCGGGAGTTGATTGTAGTGGTGGATAGTTCAACGCTTACAGGTTTGACCACAAACTTGAAAGGGACTCCGTGCGTTCTTGCAACGTCCCTGGTAAAGTGGAATGCGCTGATGATTTTGTCGTGGTCCTCAGCCTCCAACTCCTCTCGTGGAATCTCCTCCGCGAACAGTTCAACAGGATCAGGGATATTCCCAATCATCTCGGGTCCAGTGAACTCCTTCTGTGTCCTCCCGTCCTTCGCCACTTCAAACACCCTGATCCTGCCGGTACCAGTTGGTGTCAGTTGCACCTGCTTCGATAGGTGCTCGGTTAGGTCATGCACCATACTAGTCTTGGGCAACAAGAACGGGTGTGTTGACTCCTCCCTATTGTGGATACCAGTCCAGACAACCTTAAGACTCCGTTTGGTCTCGAGCTCGACAATGCTTACGTCAAGCCTTTCGTAAAGGATGACGGTTGTGGATGGGGTGACGTAGGAAGGGGAGATGATCTCAGCGATGCTTTGGTTTAGCGAGCGTTTGAGGATAGATTTGGCTGTGCCATTGGCGGCGTGAGTGGTGGTGAACCTTAGTTTTATCGGTTCATGCTTGAGGTGTTCTCCGACCTTTGCAGCCATCTGATAAAAACGGGTCAGAAATGTTCACACGGCATTGAGTTGATGAAGACGCAGTAACCCACAGCGTCATAGTTCTGCTTCTTACTCAGTACCAGACTGAATTCCGGTTGGTCAGTATCTGGCTCGTCGAATTTGGGCCTGAATAACACCATCACCCGGTTCTGCAGGAAATCGTAAAACTGTTGCGGATTCGAGTACAATCCCTGGGACTCGAGGTCGTGAACTTCCTTATCGGAGATATCAACCTGGAAGCAGATGATATCTCCGTCTTGGATTTCACTCTGGGTGAAGGTGTATTTCGGCTTCATGAGCTCGATCATGCCAGGTTTGATTTCCTGGGGAAAATAACAACTTAGCGCGTCGTAGTGGTGAAAACGCGCTGCTCGTTACCTCATAGAGCTTCAGTGGTGTCCCGGATGCCCACCTCATCCTCTCGTTGATGATCGGGATAAGGTCGCTCACTTTGCTCGTCCTTGGCATATGGGCCTTGCCAATCCCAAAGAGTGATTGCCTCGTGGTATCGAAATGCTTGAGGAAGACCATGATTGCACCAGCATCCAGTTGGGTTTTCTTTGTGGACGAATGTGAGCAACGTAGCATTTCAGGCAAATTGGAGCAACGATCCACCTTAGAAGGATCCGGGAGGATATCGAGATACAACCGAAGATCACTTTGTTGCCGCACGGCCATGTTGTTGCGAATCACCTCGACCGCTAGAGGATATCGTCAGATATGGTCTGCATGGCACCTGCACAACATACTTAATGAAGGCTCGTTCTCAGGGATGTGCGTATCTGGTCGCACGGTTTTGTTCTGGCGATTGACTAGTACCCATAATCGGATCTGGCTCTCGGGGTAACTGAAGTGTTGGGCGACTCTCGACTTGAATACGCTATACGTCTCCTGCTTGAGGACACGGAATGTTGGGAGGTCAGAGAGAGGCCAATTCCTCTCGTCAAAAACAGCGAGGTCAAAGCCTTCGTGGCGAGAAAAGCTCTCATCGGTTATGACTTTGGCCGTCAGGAACAAGTGTTGTTCCTCCCTCTCCTTCTTCTTAGCCTCCATCTGGACACGCTCCTCGTCCAATCTTCGTTCTGGGAGATGGATGAGTCAAAAATCTTCGATCATCAACACAACACCAACTTACTCAAGTGCGGAGGAGTATCTTCCTCGGTGAATGGGGCTAGGACCTCATCGATCGCCGTGTCGCGGATGTACACCAGCATGTAGGCGTTCGTGAACCTCTTCATTGCCCTAACCTGATTCCTCTGTGTTTGAGGGACAACACCATTCAGTGGTTCTCCACCATAGTTCTCCTCCAAAACCTCCCGGTCTGTCACAGGCGTCACCCGGTCGTCGTCGAATTTGAGCCACCGGGTATCCCGATCTGGTTTGATGAGAGCGAAGTAGTGCCCGCCATGGAGGTCACCGGAGTGTACGAGGACACCGTGGAGCTTGTACTTCCAGGGTTTGGACCTGTCAGCCGCCTCGTCGAGGAATTCGTCAAGGTCAATTTCGAAAGGAAATTCGAAACGATCATTGATCTTTGGGGTGGCGTTAGAATCATGCCAAGAATCCGTTGGAGATTTGAGGAACCCGTACCTTGACCATGGCGTCGCGTTGCATGTCGTATTCGTAGCGCTTCAGTTGCAAGTGCAACACTGGTGGAAGTGACTGAAAGATAATACCCTTACGAGCATCCTGCAGCCCGAACCCTTCAGCCTGGTACTTGTTTTCTCCTTCCAGCGTTTCTACAGCGACATAATCCCGGAAAGAGTCGTATAACGTTTTCATTCCCTTGACGTTCAATTGGATATCTACGCAACGGATCGAGTTAGGCGATGTCCTTGGGGCCCTAGCATTCTCGGGGTTGCGTGTCGTTTCTTACCATTAAATTCCTCTATTCTAGATGACTCGTAATTGACGTTGACGCATTTGATGTAACTTTTCATCTTTCCGACAAAGAGTTTTGCGATGGCACCCTCAGCGCGTGTACCCTGAGACACAGAAAATTACTTGGTGCAAAAATGGGGCAAAACCAGGCCACAAACCTTCATCTTGGACTCTAGCTTGTCTTGCAATACTCTGTTGAATTCTTGCACATCATGCTGTAAGAACGAGTCGAGGGACTTCCACCCGAAAGACTTGGTCAACTCCGTTGTACCTGATTGGATGGTGAGAGTCAGTTCGGTGATCCGATTTGTCAGTGTTAAAGGCTGTACTAACCAACGGGTTGATCGGAAGTCTGTAGGTGGTAGAATACACGTTGAAGTGCCAGTGGGACGCTCTCTGTCGGGTGTTCGTCTTCCGTCGGGATTTGGTAAACAGCCTGGGCGGTAATGTTTCAGAACATGTAGGGACCAGGGGAATAAATGGCTCCGTACCTTTCGGAAGTAGTGGGTGCAGAATAGAGACTGCAGTAGGGAGTTCATATAACATGTAGCGCCCTGGTTTTTCAGTCCGACATATCCCGTCTCTTTCTTTGAATCGTAGCTGGAAGAAGCGCTTAGATCCTTGGGGGAGTGGACAATAAGGACCGGCTTACTTGACAAAGTTATGCCATAGCACACCAGTCGGATCCTCCAAGACTCTCACGTAGACCGAGACCATGGCAGAATCCTCCTCAATCGTTGGGCGATTATGGCCGGGTTGAGGGTGGAACAATTTGCGCAGCTCGCTGAAACGGGTAAAACCCCAGTCGCACTCTTCAGCGATGAACCGGTGATGTGCATCTAAGGGGGAAGGGGTTAAAAATGGAGGGAGGATGTCTTTAGTCATGAACTGCGTACGGCTGACGGTGTAGATGGTAGGATCATGGGGGTTCGAGATGACCAATGCGAATTGGGCGCAAGCGTGCCAGCCCTCTTTCACGCCCTTGGGGTTGGCGTAATCGAGATAGACGGAGACAGTATCATTCGGAGGAGCGTTGGAATTGCCGAACGGGAAGAGAAGTATCCGCCTGAGTAGATATTCAGATTACGCAAGTAAGAGACACGGCGATGGCCAGGGAGAACATGCCATTTATGCCCCCCGCAATCAAACTCTGGGCTGGTTAGTTTCTTCTCGAGTTTCTTCCAGCCCTGGAGCTTCCAGTGAAAGACCTGAAACTCCTTAACGTCATGACCCAGATCAGGCATGTGTTTGGCGGCAAAAGCTTCATCTGGAGGACGAGAGAGAGGGTAAGTGATATGGGAGAGGTGTGGCGGGGACAGCCAACACAAAACTCACGGTCGAGGACAGATACGATCTCCTCAGTTTCCATGGGAGGGTTGTGTGGATCGTTTGCCTTGTCGTCGGTGATTTCAATACCCTCGGCCTGTAGTTTAGATTCAGATATAACGGCGGGCGACTAGGGCGACGAGAGCAAACCTTGACCATGGCTTACTACGGTCTCGAGGTGGTTAAAGGGGTTTTGGCGCTGTTGCGCGTGAGAGGTGGGAGAGAAATGTGGGGGAAGGAGACACTGGACGAAGCTGGGACAGATAGGCAGCACGCGCTTTCTCCCAATCAGGCACATCTGACTAAGCACACACTCTCCCAACAACGACCAGCAACAACGAAAATCTTGCGGTTTTCCTTATCTTTTTCTGCGCTTTTTCTCGTCTGAAAACGACGCATACACGATCCTTAAATTGTCTCGACAGGGAGAGCTTCGTGTTCTCCACCAGCCTTGCAGCTGCCCCACTGTCGGTAATGAGTCAAAATCGTGTAAGAGCAGGCATCAGTCTCTCGCAGTGCTGGCCGCGGGCCGTCCTGGTCTGTATTGTCCATACTTCCTGCGGGGCTGATGACGGCGGCGAACATGCCTTGGTTGGGCTGTGTCGGGTCAGCAGCACCCCACGGCTCTGGCATGATCGGCAGACATTTTCTTCCGCTTGTATCTACGTCCGGATGGGCTTTTGTCCCTCTTCTGTACCCACCGCTTTGTACCCACCGTCGCGCCTGTAAGCACGATAAGCGTATACATGTTTTTGTCTCCTTTGTTCGTTCGACGCCCGTTCGGCAATTCGCGAGGGTGTGCTCTCTTTGCCGCTGCCTGGCCAACACCACGCTGTCGTTCACGAGTCGGCTCTTCTCTTCGGCAGTCTGAAATTCCGGCTCAGGGCCAGCTGCGTCCACCTTCAACGTCCCCAACAGCCTGTTTGGTCCCCGCCAGAGCATGGGTAGTGGTCGGCCTGCATCAAGCCAGGTCGACTACAAACTTCCATGGTCCCCCCAACCCACCCAAGAGCCCCCAATGCTCCACACGACCACTCGCCAGAAAAAGCCATCTGACCCAGCACGCAGAGTCTCCAGAGCAAGCATTCTCCCCGACCCGTCGCGAACGATCAAGACCTCCGCCCCCAAATCTACCCAGCACCATCCATCTTCGTCTTCAGAATATGTCCACAAACCCTCCTCATCCTCCCGGGCCAACTACCCGACGTCATCCGGCCACGACTCTGAAGATCCTCGTTCCAGTTCATCTCGGCATCCTGAACCCAAATCGTTCAAGCCAAAGACACCAAAGAGTTCATTTAATCAGTTTGCTTCACCCATGTCACCAAATGTTGCCCTCGCTATGCCATACAATGGTTGGCTACCCCCGGTCGGCAAGTCCACGGATCCCACCGTTCGCAGGTCATCCAAGAGCAAGGACAAAGATAGGGACACCTATCGAGGTCGCGAACGGGACTGGCCATCTGATACCCACGCCAGGAAGACCTTGAGGGAGGCCAGCAGAGATCCCTATGATTCACGGCAACAGATCTATCACTCCGCAACCCTCGGTAGAGACTTTAAAGAGCGACAGGATGAAAACGGTGTGCCACCAAAACCTTCCAGCCATCGGCGCCATCCCACAGAAGACGATGCAATGACCTTGAAGGTGAATTGCGTTTTTAATCTCTCCCTCTCCACCCAGACCTGACGCTTTTTGACCCCCCCAACGCTAGTCTCCACGGCAGAGTGAAAGTAACCGTCCAACAATCCTTCCCGCTCATCCACCAGCGCAACCTCCCTCCGTTCCCCAATACGCTGAACAAGGCCGTGGCTCGGCTACCCCCGCAGCTACCACTAAATACAGCCCCCCGCCAGCGCCCCTAGTCGCACCCGTTTGGCTGCCGCAGCGGACAAAGAGCAAAGAGAAGACTAAGGCTGGTCAAGAAGCCTTGACATCTGGTAGTGATACCGAACGAGAAAATCGTGGCCTTGTGCGTCTTCCCAACCCCCTTGCCTGCTCATCGGTTGACATGGTCACAGCGGACCAATCGTGGAGATAGCTCACAAGAGACTCTCGCTCCGTCGAAACCCAAGAAAGAGGTACATACTACGGCTCTTGTTTTGCATTATAGCTGATTGATTTTCCTTCCAGTCCAGGATGTCGTTGGCTGGGTGGTTTAAGAAAGGGTCAAAGCCAGTCATTGGATCCCCGATTATGCCAACGCCAGCCAGTTATCTATTCTCTCCTCTTCCAGAAACTGCGTTACCTCCCCCACACGTAATCTCCATCCAGGCAGGGCAGGGCCCTTCCGACCCCCCTCTTTCTCACGACTCGTCCAACAAGCCACCAGGTGTTACAGCTCGTACTCTCAATGCTTTGGAATCTTTTGCGAAGAAACATCACCGTTCTCATTCTGCTCAACCAACCGTATCCTCTTCTCGGCCTTCCGTCAACGGACATGACCCCTACGGGCCGTTGCGTTCCCAGACTGTCCCAGTGCCACAAACACCAGTGATTGGTACATTTACCCCTAGTCGGTCGGGCCTTGCAGTACATCGTTCCCATACCACGCCTCTTGTGGGATCCTCTCAAGGATTATTTCCGGAACAGAGCTTGCGGTCTGGACTTGGAAGTACACAGGATCCACGAACGCATTCAACGGATACTATCCGGGGCCCACCGCCGGTACAGGCGAACGTCCACGATTCCAGCCGTTCCTCGACTTTGTATCCGAAGGACACTTATTCCGGGCGAAACCGATCGAGGGATTCCATTGTCGCTAGTCAAACAGGTTCTGTATCCGGGACAATCAAGTCGAAGCGAAAGCCTGTCCCCTTGCATAACATCTTTCCTGATGGCACTGTGGAATACGCTACCGCAATTTCCAATGTTCCGGCTTCCGCTCCGATCCAGTCTCATAGTCACACCACCCCCGCGCCTTACGTACAGCGCTCGAAACGAGATAGCGTGGTGCCAATCCCGGTTCCTCCCCCTCAGCCTCAGTCCGCCTCAGTCAATGGCTCATTTCCCACATCTCCCCCAGTGGTCACGACCACGACTGGAGTCCTTGGCGCGGAGCAGCAACCTACATCTATTACTTCAAACGGTTCGCATCCTGGTTTATCTGTCAGCGATATTTATCCTGCTGGGTACGCGACTGTTGGGAAACATGGCGAGAGGTCGGGGAGGGATCGGGAGAAGGAGAGGAAGGAGAGGAAGAGGAAGAAGGAGAAAGATTCACCTCCAACCCACACAATGGACAGCGAACAAGCGGTCTTGACGGCAAAGGATTCACCATTGCTAGCGACTCCCCTCGTGACCACCATATCTGCAACACCCCACATCCCAGGCTCCTTCGAGGAGAATGTCATCAGTTCCACAACCGCGTCACCCGGCATGTCACCCAGTCCGCAGTGGGAGCAACCGAGCCAGGACCACGATCCACAGCCACAGCCTGTTTCTGGAGAGGACATCACATCCCAACACCAATCGTTGCAAGTTCCGTCCCCCGGGCGCAGATCTACTCCGCACCAGTCCTCTAACGGTCCCAGTTCGCAACCTTCGTCTCAGCGTCCATCTCCTAAACCCTCTCCGACAGGGTCCTACTTAACAGTTCCGAATCACAGCAATCAACCATCTCCAATCATGAAGACTGGGAAGCATGATGCAAGGATCCAGCAGGATGGACCAGATACACCGTCTAGTTCCTCGACGGTGATGATGTCCACTCCGTTGGTCAATTCCTCACGGGTGACATTGAAGGATGGAAAATCAACACACAGTTATTCCCCCGCAAGGAAAGACGATCAGCTCTATCCTCATTCGGGATCCAATGCTGTCGGCAAGGGTTCTACGGGAACTGTGGACACGATTGCGGACCCAAGAACTTATGAAAAGGGATACGGAAAGTTGAAATCGTATTCCTACTCCCAAGAGCAGGTCATGGGCTCTGGTTCTGGTTCTTCGAGGGAACAACTCGTTCAACCCCCTGTTCGGTCAAGTACTGATCCAGTTACCGCTTCGAGGGGTACCGTACAGAATCACCCTTATCAGTTGCCTTCCTCGAGGTCAACCCAGCAACAAGATCCCCATGGTTCGGGGTATTCTTTGTCCAAGCCTTCAAACCAGGTATACCCTACCGAGCGTCACGAACGGAAGAGGACCACGAGCCAGGACACGATTGAATACGACCCCAGGCATCGCGAGCGTGATCGTGACCGTGAACGCGACCGCGACCGCGACAGAGACCGAGAACGCGAACGTGATCGCGACCGTGACAGGGCCTCTCGCAGGGACCGGGGTGGGCAATACACAACCCCTTCCGCATCTAACAGCAACGAGGGTCCTTTGCACCGTCACTCACCGAATATCGACAGCAGGGGGGCGCCTACGACCAACACCAACGGACGATCTTCCTCATCAACGCACCCCTACCAACAACAACCCAACTCTGCGACACCTGCATACACATACATATCTCAGACCCAACAAGGAACTGTGGGGCGTTCATCGAGGAACACTCCCCAGACCACCGGCCATTCACGAACATCGTCCGAACCACCCAACATATCGCAGCTACCTCCCAACCGGGTTGCTGTTTCTGGACACCTTTCTACACCAGCTCCCACGAAAGACCAGTTGCCGCCCTCTACGCCTGCCCAAGAGCCTCAGCAGCTGAAATCCGCCTCGACCCAAACTCTGACGGCTAAAACGTCGAGCCGACCGCCTTCCACCCACTCGACGGGTCAGGACTCAAAGAAGAAGGGAGGGGGATTACTCAGCCTCTTCAGGTCAATTTCAAACCCATCCAAGACCAGAGACCCTCCCTCCGCCTCCGCACCTTCGCAGCCCGAACAACGTCCGGCGAAGTTGAGGAGGAATTCGAGTACTGCGAAACGTCCTATTGAGCTTGAAGGCCTGAAATCTCCCGGATCAAACACGACGAAGGTTGTAGAGTTACCCGGCACAGCGTTACCTTCACACGGGCAGCAGAACTCCTACTCCACCAATGCCACATACGGCTCGTATGGCACGCAGCGGAGTAGGGAAACGCAGAATAATCAGGAAGTCAAGGGTGGTAACGCGCAACCCAGGGGCTTCCATCCGTGGAAGCTGCTCTCCAAGAGACACCGAACCATGTCCACCGCTTCCATGGACGCATTGGACGGCACGATGGTGAGGCAACTCTCAAATCGTTTTTATGGACTGTTGCTAACTTCTTTCCAACACAGGTCTCTTTGAGTACCCCGGATGAGTCTGTCCGCAGTTCAGCAACTTCTGGATTTTATCCACCGCTCAGAGACCCCTTGGAAGCGGCTCAGGAGTGGAGAAATCAAGAGGAGACAGATTTCCATGACCGTGGTACGGGCAGGAGGCGTAGACCCGGAGTGACGTTCGACGAACCGGAAGACAAGTCTGACCTGGAGACTCCCATCCCAGTATCGACTATCCATCAGCGGCCCCCGGCTTCCAAACGGTTTTCCAGGCTACGGTGATCGTTCGTTCGGTGGCTCGCCACCACCACCCCATGGCAGTTTGGTTCTCTGTGCTTGAACTTTCCTCTCGAAATTCGTTTCCATTCTATATGTTGCTACACACACCCTTTCCCCTTTACTTTCGTATATTTCGATCATATGGGACCTTCGTTGGTCTCGCTCAGGATTGTCAGTGGGGTTCTACAACTTCCCCCCCCCCCCATACCTCCACTCTGACCATCTAAAACCCTTATGACTCTAATTCATATATGCCGCATTTTTTTGTCCTATCTATGTCGTTTTGCTGCGTCGCTGCTCTCGCTATCCAGTCTCCGCCTCTCCGTATATCCTGAACCGCTCATATCCTTGTGTTGCTTTATTTCTTGGTAATATTCGCGTTCAAACATCCCTCGTCGCCAAGCTAAATCATTGTATCCTTATCGCTAGGTACTTTGTGAGTCGTCGCCTCTCTTCTATGTATTGTACTATCCTGCTCGCTTAGATTCGAGCTATGTCGGTGGCAATCAGTGTACATTCATCATACTACAACTTGACTGCCCTCCCCCTCTCTCCTCCACCGGAATACAGTGGATTGTACTACTTACTGTGTGTTGGGTAAGTCCCCCATTTCAGGATCTCTTACACATAACGTTATACGCACGATGAGGACGAATGTGAAGTGGAAGAGACGAACAAGGGATTTAAAGGATAGACTGCGAATAGTATTGATACTTTACGATATGATGTTAGTGTAAGCACTTGTAATGAAACTGTAGGAGACTTACTGAGTCATAAAGGCGCGTCCAGCTCGATCCCAGCGAGGCCTCTATAAGTCTATCGACATGCTCGGCCACAAAAGAATGTGTGAGACCCTGTTGGAACCTTTCACGTAGTTGGGTGGCGGTTTGCTCTCCTAGGGCAGCGAAACACGGCATAGAAGAATCTAGAACGGTCGTCAGAGACTGTCGGCTGGTATATTCTTTTGGTAGGAAGGGCACCTTTCTGCATCAGTTCAACCATGGCTGAAACACAAATGTCGGTCGGCCGGGAAGTCACCCTTGGGGAAAATCTTCTACTCACTGACTATCCGATCACAATGCTTCCGTGCAGCCTCGAACCCATCCTTGAACAGCCTCCTGAACTCTCTATAATGATCACTATCCACACCTCCGAGTACCTCCACATACTCCAATGGGAGTTTAAAAGGGGCGGCTTCGAATCCAATATTCCCGGGGGAGTTCGACAACATGAACCCAAAGTCAATATGTACCAGGTGACCTGCCCGATCCAACAGGATGTTTCCGTTGTGTCGATCCTTGATCTGTAATAGGTAGGTGATTAAGGAATAGCCTGACCGTGGCGAGAGTCAGCGACACATCCTCTTCGGACGAGGGGAACCCTACCAGCGAGCGACTTAGCGAAATTCCGCTGAGCCCTCGTGAATTTCGCAGAGGATGGATCACCATAGGACTTGAGGGTGGTCGGTTAGGGCTTGGAACTCATACATGAGAGGGCGTCTTACGGATATGAAATGGTCCAACAAGGTGACGTGCCCTAACTGTCCTTGAGCGAGCCGTTTAGCATACTCGGCCTTCTTGATCGAGTGAATGGAAACGGCGTCAGTGATTGTCTCCACCAAGCCAGATGAGCCGCCAGTGATGAGAATCCGGAAACTGAATCAAGATTAATGATTTGGTCCTCGCATAGATCTTAGGCACCCACTATCGGACCCAACACTGAACGTTCTCCTCCCTCCAAATCCGTTCAAACTCCTGGATTAGTTGGACTGCGAGCTGCTCTTGCCGTAAATCGCCACCGGTCTTAACGATCACGGACACACAATCCCAGTTCGCTGAGTACGAAATTTAGCGGTGCGAGGTGGCCAGAAGTACGAAGTCGTACCCAAATGACCATACGGCGAATCCTGCCGGATTCGACTCTACAGAGAGTTTCAGGGGAATGAACCAAGTCACGAACGTCAACCGTACCTTCTTGTTTGCCCACGATTCACTGAACACGATAGCGGATGGATCTGCTTTGTTAAGTTCCTTCCTGATGATGCTCTCATCTTCTGCACTATTTGGTGAGCCCATCCCGAGCTTGAGTATCTCACCAGGGCTCCCGCCTTCCTTCATTCGTTGCATCCTCTGTTCCTCCAGCGACAACATCTCCTTCATGATGCGCTCTCTGATCGCCGTAGCCTCTGCGTATTGTAAACGTAGCCTCGTGGAGGGTTGGTGCTCCGGGGCCGACGCGAAGTTCGAGCTTGATGATTCCGCTCCTTCGGCCGGAGGACCCGGGAGCCATCGCCTCGGAGGTTGGGGCGAACTGTCACCGGCACGTGCCGTTTCACGGGCAAGGTTGGCGTTCAACTGGGCAAGCATGACAGCGGCAGTCCTCATCCTTTCCGAGTAGTCATCAAGGGTGAGATCATCACCACCGTTAGTTGCGGAAGATACAAGAAGGTCGGTACTCGGAGGGAAGGAGGATTGAAGTGATGTGGGCATTGCGTCGATGTTGTGAGAGGAGAGGTCGGTGGGGAATGCTGTCACCGGGGTTGATGAGGATCTTGACCAGGCTACCAAATCCAAGTCTCTGTTCTTGGGGGCAGGTGGACGGACAAGGGACTCTGATAAATCCATTGGCCTTGACCTGATGGATTCGTTCGGCCCATATAATTGTTCGACAAGGTCCATTTCTTCGTCCACTTCGGGGGGAAGGATGGTTGAACTGAGGGGGGTTGGAGGCACGACGATCCCAAGCACAGGCGGAGAGGGTTGCTCGTCTGATGCGTCGAGGATAGCTTCGGATCTGCTCACCCCAGCACCCCCGGGATCCTTGGATTTAGCTTTCTCCGCGGCGACCGCTGGAGTTGTGGTTGAGGTCGCGTTAAAGGCGACGATATCTTTCGAAGCACCCTTCCGCTCAGATTCCTTGAGGACGATCTTGCGTAGAATTTCCTTATTACTTCTCTTGGTTGTGCTGAAGTCAAGGTCGCCGTGTAAAATCTCCAACACGAGGAGGTAGGGTGCGCGCTCGGCTGAATTCAGGACGACACTTTCACCTGGCGGTATTCGGACGATCCGATGGTGTGCCTGAGGGATGTCGTTTGGACCCTGCGGTACGTCAGAAGATATACACCATAACGGTACACACACCTAGAGCAGGGGTGAGATAACATTTTTGATCGCAGAAGTTTCCACTCACTTCTGCAGGGAGCATGTGGTTAAGAGCGGTGAGCTCTGCCCTTAACGCACTTACCCGTGCGGGTTTAGGGATAATTAATAGTCGGTTTGAGATGTTTTCTAGCGTGAGTAAAAATTGAACCTGGATACTCTGTTAGGTCAAGGGAAGCACCGAATGCTTTTCGACCTCACCTCAGATCGACAGAAGTGACTACGCAACAGGTGCATCTGGGATTTTTGATCGTACCGTTGCAAGAGAGCCTCAGCTTGACTGGGGACATTCGGGCGATGTTTCCTGGCGGGGAGCAGGGAGGGGGTGGAATGAGAGGGGCTGTTTGTAGGTTGTGAGTCTTCCTGACCAAACGGGTCGTAAGAGAGCCTCGGTTTCACGACGAGGTGCGCTGGAAGAGCAGGTGTCGTTTGTGATGGTCCAATGGTTGTTCTCCGTGAGAACTTTGCTACACTGGTATCGAGGACAGGTTCCTCCTCCTGTGGACTATCGGGAAGTGGCTGCACATCGTCGTCCTCGTCGTCATTCATAGTATTAGATATGGTCACGGGCGCCTGGCCGAGTTCGCGCTCTAAGCCAGAGATCTCTGGCCCTTCCTCCACCACTCGACCCTGCTCGATGGCAACTTGGCCCATTATGGATGTCAACTGAGGGAGGCCAGAGGCGCCGGCCAAAACCATAGCCAACCCAACAAGAGCGGGTTGAACAAGTGGCCTGACTTTCTTGCGTGTAAATCGTGATTGGAAAGGGACTTGTAGGGTGGCATAGGGTGATGATGCTGGGGTCGGAAGATCTCCGAAGATGATTTCGTGACATTGTGTGAGGACCCGTTGACACACGTAAAAGGATTGCGAGGTAGGGTCGACGAAGAGGTCCTTTAAGGACGCTTGCATAAACCACAAGGTCTGAATGGGAATCCTTAGACGTACACAACCCGCGAATCAGATGATCGGACGTACTAGCATCGCTATATGCGTCGACCGTTGGGCCACATCGACCACGAAACACTCGAGAGCACGGGATTTAGACGGTCTGGTGACAAGGAGATGGCTAGGAAGCCGGATCATGATAAATACGAGGTCCTCGACTGAAAAGACGAACGCTCGGGTTCACCATATGAATCCCCAGACATCACGCAACTCGCGAGGATCTATCTCATTGAGTCTCCTGGTGAGATAATAGGTTATACCGATGTTTTCAGAGTACAAGGCCAGATATTGGAGCGCGACGTGGACGTTGAAGAATGAAGGTGCGAGGAACAATCTCAAGAGCAAAGCATGAGACATGTCGCGTCGTTCGTATTCCGCCCAGCGTCGAGTGGGGTGCCGACGGAATGTGTGGACCTGGGGATGTTTTCTGACCTCCCAGCTTGACTGCTGTGTGTCCGTCGCTGTGACCGTCGTCGGTCGTCGGGATATTTTGAGGAAGGAGTGTATTCCGCCCACGATCCGGGATGCGATTCTCCGTATTTCCTTTTTCGTCACCAGACACGTCGCGTATATCTCGTCAACCACATCCAACCCAGGATGCTGTGGACTCCAATCCTCGCTCTCCTCCTCCTCCCGCTGAGTCTCGTCTCAGCGGCCCTCGAAGCCGAGCATGACAAACTCGTAAAACTCGCAGCTGCAGGCAATGGCGTGATCAGGCTGGACGAGAGCATACTCGGCCTGCTCACACACCCCAAGAGAACATGGTCAGCCGCTATCCAGTTTACGGCTATGGACAAACGGAGGAGGTGTAATCCTTGCAGGTGTGTGCCGATACCTAAGCCTCCACTCTATCCACTAATTTTATAATTTAGGGAATTCGGTCCTTCATGGGATACCGTGGCAAAGGCATGGGCCAAGGCCCCTGCAGAACACAGAAACTCCCACTTCTTCGCCACTATAGACTTTGATGACGCTCAGGCTGTGTTCCAGAGGGTAAGCCCATGTCCGATGAAACCACCCGAGAGACAAGCATCCATTTACACCATTATCCAGTTGAATCTCATGTCTGCCCCGGCAGTATCTGTCTATCCTGCCGCCGAAGGACCCATGAAACCCGCCAGCGGAAAGACTGACCCCGCCAAGTATGATTTCTCTAGCGGTTTTGACCCAGCCCCCCTCGCCGAACAACTCTCCCACCACACACCGATCCCGATCCCCTACCGAGCTCCAATTAACTGGGGAAGGGTTGGCACGACCATATTCTCGGCCGCAGTGTTCTTGCTGTTCGTTCGTTTCTTCAATTCCATCCTCACTGGCCGTCTCGTCTGGATTATTATGACGGTTGTTCCTTCGCTTGCCTTCATGGGAGGTCTTATGTTCGTCCAAATCCGGGGCTCACCCTGGGAAGCGCAAAATGGGCAGTGGATGGCCCAGGGGCACTCCAATCAATTCGGAAAGGAGGTCCAAATGATCGCAATTACCTGTAAGCCCCACGCACTCTGTACGTTGCCGCCCAGTATTCATCAGCCCCCTCAGATGGCTCCTTGGCTGGTGCTTTCCTTGCCCTCATTCTTGTAACACCCTATGTATCGCCTGCACGGCAGCGAGTCCAGATTTACACTTTGGTCCTCATCATTGCCTTCATCTATTCCTCGCTACTGAGCCTCTTCAGGTTCAAAGATCGAGGTCAGTGTAGCCTACTCGTTCTATCAACCTTTCACTGACATGTTATGCCACCATAGGTTACCCGTTCAAGCTGTTCTTCTCCTAGTTTAGAGCAGTTCGAATGAAATAATATTATAATCGTGAAGCGGGGCAAACAACTCAGGCTGAACGAAGAAAACTGTGCGAGACAAGCAAAGATGAAAACCCGGGAGACGAGTAGAAATAGCAACTTCCAACGAATATCCAATGTTATGGAAAGTATAATAATCTACGGTGGTGGTGCAGGTGATGTCGAGGTTTGTTGTTGGAAGACGTCAACGTATCTACTACGAACATTTTTCTTTGACGCTTGAGAGCGAGGTCGGCTTGGAGGAATCGGCGGCTGGAGGAATGAAGTGACATTATTCGCGGGTGTCGGTGGCACAGATTGTGTGTCGTCCGGGACCAGGTTCGACCTAACCCTCGGCAATGTCTTACGCGGCGGGGATGAAAGGTCGACAGCGGACGCTGGTCGTGGCGGAGGGGGGAAATTTCCTGGGGACGGTGGAGGTTTGTCGAACCTGCCTGGTGATGCGGTCTGCGCCCTTGGGGGTGGGGGAGTCGGTGACGGTGTTGGTGTGTCCCCTCCGACCTAGAGACGAGGGTTAGGCGATAAATGGAGACGTTGGAACGTTGGTGAACATTACCTTTTTGTTCACCCATCTCTTGAGCTCCTTGTCGTAATAGAAAGCGGTCTCTTCTCCCAGGTTAGCCTTGATGGGCGCAGTGCCATCTTTCTTCCACCATCTGCCAAACCAAGAACCCGAAGCCGCAGGTTTATCACCTTCTGCGCAGGTCAAAAGAAGTGAGGAGTTGCGTGATAATGTCTGAGAGACGACGTACCGCTCTTTGTTGCCTCAATCCTGGGAGGTGGCCGTGCCTCCCTATTCTCCGCGGTAGCCGATCCATTTGCCCCTTTGGCGTCGCGGTCACCAGCGGGGGTTTGTTTCTTCCTGCTCGCATTGTTTCCGAACCCGAGATCATCTTCATCTTCATCTTCCTCCCGAACAGCTTGTGGGGTGCTCCTATGAGAAGAAGGAATGCTCGGCATTGGTATATCGTCCATGAGAGAAACAAAGTTTCCTGTATCCTCGCCGCCCTGCTGTTGGAATGTCGTGGCAGTTGGGGTTTGCGAATCCGATGTTTTCACGGAATCCCACCATGAGCCTCTCCTCGACGATCCGTCGTTCTCGCCGTTTGCAATACTGGGGCTGTTCTCCCCAGAGGTCAGACCGGAACTGGTTTGCTGGTGATGGCCATAACCGTTCACTCCATTAGTTCCATAAGTAGACGTGGGGGGGACACTAAAGTTAGTGGTCGAGACGCCAGCTGAAGCAAGCCGTTGTACCGGAGACCGGCGGTCGTAGGGGCGGACGTAGTCCATAGCGGAGGACGACCTGTTGACGGGGATATGAGGGCTGCCGGTCATCGTTCTCAGAGCCATCGCGGACTCGGTCCTTGGCGGTGGAACGGAGGGATTATGGCTCGGGGTGGCTGCGCGGGGACTAGCGTGGGATCCATGTAGGTCAGCCGTCGAAATCGAACTATAATGCGAGAATGGCCCCTGGGCAAGCCCAGACTTCTGCTCTTCCGCTGGCGTGGAGTCCCCCTCTCCGGCGATGAACTTCGTGAGCTGTCCACCAAGCCACCCACCGACTTTGTCGAGGCTCGGTTTACTAAGGCTTCCAGCGATCCATGAACCGGACTTGTCCAAAGACGGGGCGGCGATCAGACGGGTGGACAAGTCCTTCAGTGATTCGATGAATGCAGGGGTGAAGTAGATAGAGGCCCGATTGACTGATGCAGTGACTGCATCACAATATCTGCATGCGGGTAAGTCCCGCATTCAAATGTGTAGTCGATCCTGCGTACCTTGTTGCGAGCTGGACATGTCCCAACTCGGCCAGTTGGTGGGCTCGAATCAACCTGTATGACTGCAAATGAGGAAGTCCAGAGAATGGTTCTTGCCCTTTCTGCGGCGCAGAGAGTGAGTAGGCGAACTCCACAATCTCAGAAAGAATCATGGAGTCTGAATCTTTGCTGAAGGTTGGGGTTACAGCGGGGCTGGCAGACCCCACGAGGACGAAACGAGTTGCGGGCGACCCAAGGCCACCAAACTGGGATGCCTGTAAGGACAACAGATAGCTGAAAATGCACATATAAGGACCAATCGTGTGGGTGGGTATGTGATGTAAATCCGCACCAAATGTGAGCGGCCTCTATCCACTGGTTGGCACTTAAATGGTCGCCCAATGCAGTCAGAGCGGCGGATGTTTCAGGTGACGCTGAGCTGGATATCATCATCACAACTGTCTCGGCCCACTTCGCCAGAACCTCTACGGGAACGTTCGTAGGGACATTACCTGGGAAGTGAGGGGACACGGGCGTGACGCCAAGAGGGGTAGGCGGAGGTGGCGCAAGCTTGTTGTCAACGACCCGGGAAAGTGATGCGGGAGGGAGCATTGCTTGCACTAAAGCCAAAACATGAGCCGAATTTTGACGCAGGATGTGATGTGGGTGCAAATACCAGAAGCTGCTCCCTGCCCTGCAAACAAGCTATATGCCACCCTCAAACTCTCTCGACCGTTCGATGCTGGGGTAAGCAACGAGCCTCGCCTCGGATCGTTGAGTTTGGTTTTATCGTCTTTGACCTCCGTTGGTCCCAGTTCCGCGCGAACGAACTCCTTGACGACTTCCTGCCAAACATCCCGGTCGGCGCTGCTCGCGATTACCATGGCGTGGGCCCAAAGCTTTTCATCCAATGCATAGTGACAGGCCTGTCTACGTTCTCCGCGGATGAGGAACTCTTGGATTTTCTCCAAAGCGGAGGGTTTCAAAGTCGTGACGGATACGGGTACCTCGCTGGACGCGAGACCTCCCAGTGCGCCGAACCCATCGGCAGGAGTCGAAAACTTGGCTAGGTCCGAGTCCGCGTCATCTGCGAGACGAGGCACCAAAGCCTTTCTCACAGCTTTGTCGATTTCGGGGCTGAGTGGATGCTTAGTACATATGTAGGGCCAGACAATCGGTCGTGTGACTCACGTGCCATTCAGCTTCCCGTCATTCTCCACCATCACCTTGAGCAGATTGAACAGGGAAAGTTTACCCTCACTTCTCCCGCGATCAAGTAGCCCGGTACTAGCATAAGCAACCACGCTCGACAACTCAGAGATCCTGTCCTCAAGATACTTCACAACTTTGGCTTTCTTCGTCTTTGCCTGCGTCGAAGCTCCTCGTACCAAACTGACGGTAGGTGATCCAGAATCCCCAAACAAAGGGCCGGGATAAGCCACAGCTGTGTCCTCGAGGGCAGACTGAGGGACCAATTTGTGTAAGGAACGGACATGTATCTCCCTTGACTGCCTTGAGGACAATGCCACATCGAACCCTGCACTGGACATGTCTGCACCATGAAAGCAGCTCACAACTTTACCACCGAAACCGAAGCTGATGACCGGCACACGAGCCGAAGCTCTACCCAAGGGGTCGTTCGTGCCAAGGAGGGAGGGAGACGGAGCGTAAGTCGGGTATGTAGAAGTAACCAAAAATGATTCTGTCCTCGATGGAGGCCGGTCCGGATACCCCGACTTGGAGCTGTGCGGTGTGTGGTCCTGAGTCTCGCTAGATTGGCGACGTGTGTTATATGGATCCGACGTCACAGACGAGATCGTCCCATTCGTGGCTGAGCGTGTTCTGTTTGAAGGCGTATATGGATCGTAAGATGAGCCGTACTCCGATTTCAAAGCGGAAGACATATGACTTCCAGGTTGAGAACGAATGGAGGCCGGGGAAGAGGATCGGACGGGCGGCGAATAGTCATGTTGCGATGCATGCGGTCGTGTAGACTCTAAGCTGCTTCGTAAAGAACCTGGGCGTGAGCCATGCCCACTGACCGGGGGAGAGGACGGTATTGGACCAGGGCCCGACCCCGGAGTGGATGGCATTGTCGGCTTGTATGGATCATACGGAGTAGAGAACGTCTGTGCCGGCGCGGGAACAATTTGGTTTGCAGGGGGCGGGTGTTGTACCAAGGAACCGGTCGATTTGTACGGATCATGGGGTGGTACGGCCTGTTTTTGGGGAGAAGTCAATTTGTCGTTCGCATATATCCGGTCATATGAGCCGGGCCGAGAGTGCGAAGGGGCGGTTGGTTCCTGCTCGGGCTTTGGTACATCTGTAACCGTCACATCTCCAGCTTCATCATCCTTCGGTGTCACGTAGTCCGACTGTCGAGCCGTGGAAGGGCTAGGATCGCCCTCATGATTCATCGAAAGCCCTGGAGAAGCCTCAGCGTCAACAGTAGGTGGGAAATCCTCGGTAGCAGCGGCAGAAGCTTCTGGGTCGCCAAGACTATCAAATGAAATATCAGGATTCTGTTCGGCTGGGCGTCGCTCTGGTTGAGGTAGTGCCCCCGCGGTAGACTGCTCCGGGCTCATTGTTGCAGGTCCTGGAGAAGCCGTCCAATTCCTCAGAGTTCCTAAACCAGGAGAGTCAACCCTCTGATGCGGATAATTATATTGCTGGGGGCTCTGAACAGGAGGCTCTGGCAAGACCGGTTTAGAGGAGGGGCGAGGTGGGGGTGGGAGATGAGAAACCCCAGTCTCCCGGAAAACCTGCCTTGATGAAGGTCGGGACGGAGGTGGGGGAAGACCCGGAGACTTGATGCTACCCTGGTTTGCGGGGGAGTCGACTCTGCGGAGAGGTGGCCCGACTGATGAAGTATTGGCCCGCGAAGGGGGTCCGACTGAGGAGCTATCCTTACGTGGAGGAGGAAGTACTGGGGTATTGGAGACCGTTGGCAACGGGGGAGGGAACGGCGGCGGGTGCGCAGAAGAGGTCATTGTCGATCCCCAGCCTGAGGCATGTCGTTTAGGTTTCGTCGGTAGCATCGGGGGGTCGTACGCATTTGAGGTGTTGGACCTGAACGACTCCACAGCAACTCTCGGGGGTACAGGAATGGGAGGGACTGGAGGTTTGGAATAAGTGTTTGAGTAACTATTCAATGCACCATATGCGGGTGTGGATCGGCTCTGAGTGGCCGAGCTGGTCTGAACAGGTGGTCTATAAGAATCGTGAGCCGTGTGGACAGGAGGAGATCGCTGGACTGGGGGCTTGTAGGGATCGTATGCCGACTGGACTGGAGGATTTGAAGTGACGGTGGGGTTGTAGGGGTCATGTGCAGACTGGGCCGGTGGGTGATGAATGCTGGATTGTATGATAGCTGGACTCGGTTTGTACGGATCGTGGGTATCCGACACCGGGTTCCAGGTTGCAGATTTAAGGTGGACAGTTGTCTGCTGGGGCGAAGCATAGGCAGAGTGTTGTGATGTTGATCCGCGGCTGTAACTCTGTGCGGAATGCGTGGAGCTCTGGGCTACTTGACGTCTGGTTAGCGCCAAATCCCTCGTGTGTGCTATGAAAAGCGGTACCTGGTGGCTGGTACGGGGTCGGAACCGCGTATTGGTTTTGAGGGTCATAAGAACTCTGGTACACTAAAGACACCGATTAACGAAACCGTGATCCCGAAATATGTGGAGAGCACTCGCCGGTACCATGTGCCTGGTAGTGCTGCTGCTGTTGGACCTGCCCGTACCCCGACCGATCTTGACTTTGGTCGAAGGCTCCCGAGGAACCTATGTTTGTGCCGCTCGGGTAATCTGAATACCCTCCCTGCGTACCACCCGCTTCCGCATTCACATCTCCGGCCCCAAGCCAGTCCGAACCCGGTACCCCACCCGAGCCGAACAGATCGTCTGCGCCGTCCGAAGGCACACCGCCAAACAAGTCGTCCGCAGGCTTGCAATCGTGAGCGTTCGAAATTGCGGCGTTTCCCTGGATGGAGCTGGAATTAGACTCGTATGTCGTGTTTGTCGAAGAGGTAGGAGGAAGTGGGGAGAGTGGGCCCGAGTCCTGGACTGAGTTTGGAGAAGGATTGACGACAGACCCAAACGGGTCCGAGCTCTCGTCCGGACCAGAACCAAAGAGCGAGGCGGCCTCTTGTACGGTACTCATTTTGAGCTACACGTGAAACTTTCAAGATACGGCTGGTCCTCAATGCGAACGGAGTGGAAGGTCGGGGGAATTTGAAATGCTCCGAAGGGGAGATTGCGCTCTTGACAGACTGCTCTGGGGTACCTCTACCTCGCCCACCGCTAGGGTCAAGAAGTTGTCGTCGGAGAGCAGTGGAGGATGGACGTAATGGAGGAGATGTCTGTGTGATGGCCCGCTCGCCAAATCCGGGCATGTACGTGTGAACAAACACGTCAGACCCGTAGCCTCCCCGCTTTGAGTACCTTGATCCACGACATCCTCACCTACAGCAACGCCATACTCGTTCTATGCAATTAGTCATCCACATGGTAATTCCTCAATACCAGCGACTGGTTTTTGGTGGTTTCAGATCAAGGGTTAGGGATGATCACACAGAAAAAATAGATAAACGCAGTTGGGATATCCCACAAACAGCGACGGGTCAAAGGAACCAAGAAATAGGAGGATAATAGGGAAAGAACGTGATAGCGAATGTATGCGCGAATGGACATTGCAGGAGGTGTACGACTACGATAGAGAGATGGAGAGCGACGACCAGACATTACGAAACTTTGGTGGACAGGACCAACACTAAAACAGAAAGATGTGACTTATCGTACGTGTAAGTGGTTGTGTGAGTCAACCAATATTCAAAGAACGTCGAAAGCGAATGGTCAAGGAGGTGAGAAGAGAATGAACGGTGAACAGTCCTTCCTGTTAAAAAGCGATATCCAACTCTAGAAGCGCAAGATATTAGAAAAACGAGATGCGAGAGACGATGAGAGGAAAACAGGGAGACATGTATGGTAATTGGAATTGAGGAATACTTGGTAGCGATGGTATTGCAGGTATTATAGATGTTGCATGAGTTGGAATTGGGTGCTGGCCGGTTTATACGGTGATACTGTTATCCGGAAGTCCTTGAGAGCATTTCTCAATCAGGCGTTCGACTAGAGATTTTCGTCAACACGATGGATAGGGCCACAGAGAACTGAACTCACTGGAGATGAGGTGTTTGCTGTATGCACTTGAATATCGGCGCATGCTAGTGAGCTGGGGCCTGATCTTATTGATCAAGAGCTCCTTTTGCTCCCCTTCGGCGACGGAGAGAGCTCGTTGCAGCACATAATCTACAAAAAGGTCCGTCAGAAATTGAGCAAGTTGCGGTGCCCATGGGTCAACTCACTAGCGAACTGATCCTTCATCATGGTGACGATCGGACTGACACCATCTTGTTTGGGAGACATAATCTCCTCGATCAGCAGACGTCGACTCTCAGGATCAGCAGTTACGAGAGCCTTCTCGCAAACGTTGGAAGCAAACTTGTGGCGTGACATGTTCAGCATCTGTCCGCGAAGCTTAGAGATCATAAGGGAGCGATCATGGATGGTTCCATGCTCGAGAACAAATTGAACAACATAGTTCTAGAAATGTCGCAATGAGCATTTATCACTCCTCCAATCAAAGAGACCTACGCCGAACTGGTCTTGCATGAGATTGGCGGTATACTTATGGAGTTCATCCAGCAGGGGCCTCGTCTGCTCCTCAGGAAGATGCTCGAAGCACCTCTGCAACACGCGGCAGCCGTATGGATGCGTCGAAAGTTCGTACACGTTTCCGCGGAATGCATTGACAAACTCCAATCGATCAGGCGACACCCGTTCTATCAGCTTTTGTATAACCTGCACGAGTAAGATAGGGAGCCAAGTCAGCTCTAAATCCACTGAAACGAAGGACGAGCACTCACGTGGTTGCCGTTTGCATCCTTGACGCACTTGAGGACGTGAGTATCGATTTCCCGAACAAAGGAGGCTTGTTGATCAGGAAGAATGTATTCAACGGCCTAAATGGGGAAGAAGCGATGGATCAGATTATGGAGAACACGTCACTAGGCAGAAGTGATCTACCTTCTGAACAACACGGCAGCCATACATTTGAAGGGAGAGCTGAAGAACGTGTCCATCCATGGTGTTCGCTAGGGCGGTCTTCTGAATCTGCGTTCCGTACTCGAACAGTTTCTGGATGACGTAATTTCCAAAAACGTCTTGGATGAGCTGAAGGGCGTTATGGGGAACAATCTCGTTGAAGATGAACTCCTTCTCGTCGCTCGTAGCGGATTCAAGCTTCTGCTGGATGAAACGTGAACCGTGCTGATCCCCACTGAATTCAACAATATATCCAAAGATGTCCCTCAGCTCCCACTTGCGCGTCTTGTTGGTGCGGAAATCCTCCAAGAGGGGACTTCGAAGAGGAGCAGAATCGTCCCTCCTTCCAGTGCGCATGTTTTGAGAGAACCCATGAGGACTATTGAGCCCATACATCCCGGGGACAAGAAGACCAACAGGGGAGTTGTAGTCCAAAGTATAACCCTGGGGATGAGGAGATGGGGTTGATCGCATTGAGGGAGGATACATCATCGCCTGCAGTTCCCGCTTCTTGTCCGTAATGCTCGCTGGGAGGGCAGGACTCAACATCGGCGAGTGACCAGCGTACACGATGGGCTGAGGGGGGTAATAGAACTGCGATGCCGGGGGTCGGGGCGGGGCACCATAATCATAGAACACGGCGGACTGTGGGCTATGGAGTTCCGGAGGATATAGTGCTTGTGGCCCAACGCCCGGATATAAAGCTTGCGATCCGCCGTTATCTGGGAGAAACGGAAAAATCAAGAACCGATCGCGAGGCACAATTTACGTGGCACTCACTGGGATAATATGCGTTCGACAAATCTGGTTGTGGGAAGGTGTTGTACGGGGAACGACCTTGGAGTGGTGGAGCGCGAATGTGTGGAACCGAGACGTTGCCGTTCGGTTGACGGACGCTTTGCGTATTGTAGTCATCCTCGACGACCATGCCACGCATACCAAGCGCCAGCTCATTGTCGACGAAGGAGCTGGTGTGGACGGAGTCATAAACTGACAGCGTATCGATTGTTGAGAAGAGACCGACGGACGGAGCTGGAGGAACGTACCAAAATTGCCCACTTGTTTTGTCGGGGAGTTGGAGGGGAACTTTGTGGGGTCCTTGCCAAGGCCAGTCTCTAGCCATTGTGGGGAATGTTGACCAGCTTTGGCATATCGGTCATCCTGGTGATAGGAAAGGGACGGGGTCAGCATGGCGCATATAACGACGGCGTGTCGTGGTTGGTGGAAGGAAGACGGAAGTAACGAACCATCCGAGCTGGACCAAAAGACGGCCTTTGCCGACCGGGATGCAAGGTCATGGAATGGGACTCCTGCGGAAAAGGGGACGGGAAAGATTATTATTTAAAGGACGCCCAATAAAAGCAAGTCACAGAAGGCGCGGACCTTGCTGTCATCCCAAGTTGTCCCGTTCCGGGAGTTCCAGGAATGATAGGCACCGTCTCCTTGAGATGACCTATCGGTAACGCTAGCGGCTGACGAGATAGACGCATTACGTTTAGAAGACGAGCTGGAATTGCCCCAAACCTAAAAGGTCACGCGTCAGCGGGAAACACCATTGATGGGCAACTGGGCGGGGATAACAGCACCTGCCAGCCGGAGTTGAGGCCTTGGAGGGCTGGGCTGGGACCCACGCCGAGCAGCATACTATTACCAAGTTTGCGTTGGGTCTTGCGGGAAAGACGCGTAAGAAGGCGGGTCGGATAACCAAGCGAGGAATAGACTCACGTTGTTCGGTGAGCCTGAGGGCGAAGGGCCGAGGGATTGGGAAGAGCCAGACGATTTCCTGGGGGTCGCCTCGTGATTTCCTGGCATGGAAGTGCTGGTCGGGCGAGTAGTAATTTCGTTCAGACCCTGGATATATGCGGTGGCAATAGCGAGAAACGCGACGTCAGAGGGTGGGAGCGGCGGAGGGGGAGGGTATTAATCTGGAGGGCACCGTCAATCGATGGGTTAGAGGAGAAGGGTGTGGGGACGGAGGCAGATTTGAAGGTGCCAGCGAAGAGGCGGTGTGTCGTGGCAGCGATCGCGTGCGGGCGAATTACGTCGCGGGAGGGTGTAGACACGAGGCCAGGGAAGACAGACAATAGGGGAGCACGCACTGGAATGTACAGCGGAATGTGACAAGCTAAGCGGACACAGAAGAGGGTGCCGCGGAATTATACGGGGACGGGGGAGAGCGAGTGGGGTGGCATGCGAAGGAGAGCAGGGGGGCGAGGTGAAATACCAGGAGACAACAAGCCTCGCAGCTTGACGCTAGACAGAAACGTTAACGGACGCTGTTCAGGCAACTGGCGGTTTCGTTCGCCAACTACTCCCCCGCCGATCGTGATGGCCGCGTTCATTCTACACACGTGGCTTACACATGAAACACGGAACGAAAAGTGCCAAAAATTAAAGAAAATATTCGTCGTTTGCCTCCGCCCTCGCTCTCGGCGCTCCGTGTCATGGACGCGCATCCAATCATTACAGTCCTATCAGATCTCCCGGTGGAACGTCTTATATAGCATACACCTGCGCGAGCCGCCACACCACGAATCACCCTCGGGAATTGAAGAACCACGACTGTCGCTTGGCTGGATACGATTCAACATCAGCACATGAAAGCTAATCAGTCCGAGACACAATCCACTCACCGCCACCCGCCTCTTCGGCTTGCAGCCGCGCGAGGGGATTGGCTCCGCCACCACTCATTGGTTGGAGCGCACTGCCAGTCGTCGTGGGACCACCTCCGCCACCTCTCAGCGGCTTAGCAATCCGGCCGAAGCTCAGTGGACTCGTGGCCGCCGCTTTTTGCGCTAAATAAAGTCCGGCCAGGGCCCGTTAATCTTAAACTTGCACCGCGTCCGATTTGCATCCGAAATACCCACCTCGGGCTTGATCCAGCCGTTCTTTCACCGCCTGTAATTGAGCCTCAAACTTCTGGTTCTGGACCGCAAGCCGACGGTCCGCGTCTTGGAGCAACGCTTCGAGGTTTTGAATCCGCTCGTTCCTCGCCAATAACTTCCGTTCGGCGATACCGGCTTCCTTCTTCAATCCCGTGTTCTGATCGACAAGCTACATGAAAGGGGCCGGAATAGCGGTACTCGTCAGAACCACGCTCCGCCCCAATGTTGCCGCTTTACGAGAAAACCACTGACCTGTTTCTGGACAAGCGTCAGCTGTTCGAGGTTCCGTTCCAAGAATGCCATCTTTTTCTGCTGAGCCTTGCTGTTGCTGTTTCGGATGACATTGTTGTACTGTTCGCGGATCTCGTCCAACTGAATCTCCAGCTCAACCACCTGACAAACTAGTTGGAGACCCCTATCAGTGAACTCGTGTGCGACAACCTCACCTTCTCGCAGCGGTTCTGCAGATCTCGCATGAGGTTCTTCTTGACCCCATCGAACTCGGCGAGCTGCACGCTGATGGCCTTTCGAGCGCGTTCTAGGTCCTGCGCGCTCTCCGCGAGGTTTTTACCGCCTTCAATGCCAGCCGAGGTGACAGCAAACGCTCGCTATCCAGTAATTAACCGCCGTACCCGTTGGACCCCGTCCATCGAATGTAAAAATGACAAACCTTAAGCTCCTCGTTGACACTCTTCAAACCATCGATGGAAGTGTTCAAGCTCCGGATTTCGTTGTTCTTGAGCTCCAGCTGTTGCTTGAGATCCTGAACATCGCTCTCGTAAGCTTGTCGCTTCACACTGTACTGAGCCTCTAGCTTGTTCTGTGAAGGTATGAGTGTAAATTCGCCCTCATACCACAACATCGCACCTTAAGATCAACCATCGACTCCGCGAGGTCGACATCACTCGTCTCTTCGTCGTGGATGGTTTTTTCTGTGAGCCCCCGCATCAGCTAACACTGATACAGGAATGCTTTATCAACCGACTCACCAATAAGCTCCTCATATTCCGTCTCGAGTCCCGCGAGCCTTGTCTCGATTTCGTCTCTTCTTCTTGCATTCATCTCGCTCTCCTCCTGACTCTGCCTCAGCCGATCCAGAGTCTCTCGGATCAGGTTCTGCCCATCATGCAACTGTCTCCTCAACGCCGTCACGTCCTCCACAGTAAGACCCGAGACACCGGTTTCATCGTCGATCACGTCCAGTTTAGCCAGAATCGCGCGCAACTGTTCGTCCTTTTCTGAAAAGGTCCCTTGCTGTTTTTGGTGACAAGGGTAGTCAGTAAATGCACAATCAAACACTACTGATGGGATAACAAAGGGGACAAATGGAAGAGGCGTGGTTACAGACATCGCCGCTAGCGCGGAAAATAAGGGGACAAAGGTTGGGATTTGACATCTCAACTGCGGAGACCGGCCGAGCCGAAACCGAACGGAGCGGGGGGACGAGCAACACTGATGGGAAATTAGGAATGAAAGACGGAGGAAACTCACAGTATCAAATTTGGCCATCATCATGGCCATCTTCTCCTGCTTCCTCTTCTCTTTGTCGTCGATAGACGCATCCTTCTGGCTCGACCGCAGGTCCGAAATCGTCTTCTTGAGCTCCTCGAGTTCCGCCTTGGCGTCCTCATTCTGCTCTTTGAGGATGTCGATGGTGATACCGCTCTCCTTGCTATCGTAGTTCAGGCGTTCCACTTGTAGGCGGAGCTCGTTGAGTTGCCCTGACATCGACTTGTTCTCCTGTCAACGATAAGAACATTGTCCGAGTGAGCACGATACAAAGGAGCTCGAAGTTAAACGGGCGTACGTTAGATAACGAGGACTCCTGATCCTTGAGGAACGATAACTCCTCCTTCAACTCTGACACAAGTTTCTCAGCGGCACTCAAGGCACGTTCCTTTTCGGCCAGCTGGTCGCTCAGCTCGTTTTCTCTCTTCAGGAACTCCTCCCTCTCATCCTTATCCAGCCCCACAACTGTCGGTGTCTGCGGTCGGCTCTCGAGATCGCCCCGCAATCCCTCGAGGAGCGGATTGACAGGGGTAACGGCACCACTCCTGACAGAAGGCGTCGATGGTGTCGGTGATGGAGACGTCGGAGGCGCCTTCTTCGGAGCCGTGCCCGCAGCCGCCTTCTCTGACGTCGCCCACTCCGATTGCGGAACATT
>Ga0307517_10000395_pt1 | contig 74663 bp, 70 predicted proteins | sample 23_EM_MG_FD_194515 | JGI IMG/M metagenome (GOLD analysis project Ga0307517, IMG submission 194515) | Populus trichocarpa ectomycorrhiza microbial communities from riparian zone in the Pacific Northwest, United States - 23_EM | ecosystem: Host-associated > Plants > Roots > Unclassified | place... | reverse complement strand
AGTCCACCGGCAGGCGCTCCTCCAGGCTGCGGATCGCGACCTGGTAGATGCTCTGCAGATCCTGGCGCTCGCCGATCGCGCGGCTGATCTGGTCCAGCAGGGTCAGGCGTTCGAGTTGGGCTTGCAGCTTGCTCTCGGTGCGTTCGCGCCCGATGATCTCGATCCTGAGGTTCTCGGTCGTTCGCTGCAGGTCGGCGTTGGCGATCCGCAGTGAACCCGCGAGCCGCGCTTCCTGCATCCGTCCGTTGATGATCGACGCGAACAGCGTCAACCCGAGCACGGTCACCGCGGCCGCGCCCACCAGCAGGCTCAGCCCCCCACTCGACAGCACGGTGGCGCTCAAGCACACCGAGTCCTCGGGGAAACCGGCCGCCGCCATGCCGGTGTAGTGCATGCCGCTGATCGCGAGGCCCATCACCGCCGCGGCGGCCACCTGGGACGCCAATTCGTGGTGCCGGCTGACGCGCCTCAGCCCGAAGAAGATCATCAGCGCAGCCGCCGAGGCGACCACCGCCACCGCGGCCGACGCCGCCACCAGCACGGCGTTCCAGGCGATGGGCGGCGCCATGTCGAGTGCGGCCATGCCGAGGTAGTGCATCGCGCAAATGCCGGCGCCCATGGTTATCGAACCGCCCGCCAGACGCACCAAGGTCAGCGAGCCACGAGTGGCCAGTCCCAACGCAACGACCGACACCGCAACCGCAGCGGCCCATGAGATGAAAGTCAGCAGCCGGGTGTAGCCCAGCGCGATGGGCAGCGAGAACGCGAGCATGCCGACGAAGTGCATGGACCAGATGCCTGTGCCCATCGCGACCGAACCGCCGAGCCACCAGGTCAGCGCCACGCGGCGGTCCGCCGCGCGCACGCGCTTGGCCAGATCCAGCGCGACGTAGGAGGCGAAGCTTGCGATCAGCACCGAAGCAACCACCAACAGCGGGTCGTAGCGAGGAGTGAGGTACGCCATGGGTCGTCTGCGCGGGCCGCGATCCTGGTGCGAGTGATGGCCGTGCACCATCATGCACGAATACGCGCGGCCGCGTTGTGCCTGTGAGCCGCCAAGTGTGGCGCTCAAACTGTCTCGCAACGGAACAGCGCAGGCCTAGGGTTAGTCCCGAAGTGGCCGGCTGCTTGACATCGATCTATCGTTCGAGTCCTTCGCACGCAAGAACCAACGAGGAGACACGATGGACAAGAAGAGCATGGTCGGTCTGGCCGCGATCGTGCTGTCGTCCGCGGCAGCGATCGCGTCGGCGCAGACCGTGGCCGATCTGCGCAATGATGCCGCCACGCCGGGCGACGTCAGCACCTACGGCATGGGCTGGTCGCAGCAACGGCACTCGCCGCTCAAGCAGATCAATGCCGGCAACGCCGGCAAACTGCAGGCGGTGTGGAGCCTCAGCCTGGACAACTCGACCAACGCGTCGAACCAGCCGCTGGTGATCGACGGCACGATGTACGTCGCCACGCACACGCACACGCTCGCCATCGATGCGCTGACCGGTCGCCAGAAGTGGAAGACTGCGATCGAGCTGCCCGCCGACATCGCCGGCTACCTGTGCTGCGGCATCCACTCGCGCGGCATGGCGGCGCTGGGCGGCGTGCTCTACCGCACGACGATCGACGCGCAGGTGATGGCGGTCTCGATGACGGACGGCAAGACGCTGTGGAAGCAGAAGGCGGCCGAGTACAAGGACGGCTACACGATGACCCATGCGCCGCTGATCGCCGGCGGCGTGCTGATCACCGGCATCTCTGGCGGCGAGTACGGTACGCGCGGCTTCCTCGACGCGTGGGACCTCAAGACCGGCGAGAAGAAGTGGCACCGCTGGACCACCGCCGCCCCGGGCGAACCCGGTGGCGACACCTGGAAGGGCGATGCCTACAAGACCGGTGGCGCACCGACCTGGCTGACCGGCACCTACGACCCCGACCTCGACCTCGTGTACTGGGGCACCGGCAACGGCGGCCCGTGGAATCCAGCCACGCGTGGCGGCGATTCGCTCTACATCGGCTCGGTGCTCGCCCTCAAGCCGTCGACCGGCGAGGTCGTGTGGCACTACCAGTTCTCGCCCGGCGACCCGTACGACTACGACGGCACCAATGAGCTGGTGCTGGCCGAATTGCCGATCGGCGGCAAGACGACCAAGGTGCTGATGCAGGCCAACCGCAACGGCTTCTTCTACGTGCTCGACCGCACGAGCGGCAAGCTGATCTCGGCCACCCAGTTCGCGCGCAAGGTCAATTGGGCCAGCGGCATCGACAAGGCCACCGGCCGCCCGATCGACACACCGATGACGGCGATGGTGCGCAAGACCGAAGAGATGAAGGACTTCATCGAGGTCTGGCCGAGCGCCTTCGGCGGCAAGAACTGGATGCCGATGAGCTACGACCCGGACAGCCACCTCGTGTACCTGAACTCGATCGACCTCGGCATGAAGGTCAAGTACGTCAAGCAGGAGCGCCCCGGCGGCCCGAACTGGTACCTCGGCCTCGAGCTCGGCGGCTTCGTCGCGCCGGACGACGGCAACCGCGGCGCGCTGGTCGCGTGGGATCCGGTGGCCGGCAAGGCGGTGTGGCGCGTGCTGAACAAATCGCCGTTCTGGTCGGGCGTGCTCTCCACCGCCGGCCGCGTGGTCTTCACCGGCTCGCAGAGCGGCCAGTTCATGGCCTTCGACTCGAAGTCCGGTGACAAGCTCTGGACGTTCCAGACCGGTTCGGGCATCAGCGGCCTGCCCATCACCTGGGAGCGCGATGGCCGCCAGTACGTGACCGTCCTCAGCGGCTCGGCCACCGTCTATGGTGCGCTCGCCGGCGACCCCGACGTGGCCAACGTTCCCGCCGGCGGCTCGGTGTGGACCTTCGCGCTGCCCTCGGCACGATGAGCGGCCGACGACGGATTGCACTCGCTGTCGTGCTCGTCGCCGCATGGGCGGCGGCAGGTGCGCAGGAGGCTGGTTCCGACCCGACGGAGGCCGGGCGGAAGATCTACGTCAGCTCATGCCAGCGTTGTCACGGCATCAACCTCGCAACCAACGGCATAGGCTTCGACCTGCGCACCTTCCCGCAGCAAGACAAGGAGCGCTTCCTGCGCTCGGTGACGAACGGCGTGCGGGCGATGCCGGCCTGGGGCGGCACCCTCAAGCCCGAGCAGATCGATCTGATCTGGGCCTACATCGGCTCGGTCAACGGCTGGAAGGCAACGTCGGCCTCGCAGTGATGCGCCGCGAGCCGTCGAGTCCGAAGGCCAGCCCGCTCGATGGAAGGGGCTAGGTGCCACCGGGACACCGCTTGGAAGCCTCGGAGACACGGTAGGTTGTGTGTTCCGTGCCTGTCTCCAAGTTCCTGTACGTGTGTTGCCGCTTGTCGATCCGAAGCACGCGAGCGCAGAACTTGCCCCCGACCGGGAAGAAGTTGGGTGTGTTGGATTCGGTGATCGTGAGGCACGACTCTCGTCCGCGCAGTTCGTAGCGACCCTTGAGGACGAAGGTCTTCCCATCCTCTGGAAACGCACCGCAGGCTTCAATGAGGCCTTCGTCGACGAAGTGATCGTAGCCCCAGCAGGTCTTGCCGTTGTCGTCCGACGCACACCAAACGCCGCGAAGCGCGACGGAGAGCGCCGCGTCTTCTGGCACCGGGGATCCATCAGTCGACGATGTGCAAGCGGCCACCAGGAGGAGAAGCGGGACAAAGAACTCGGCTGTGCGCATAACAGATTGTCCCCATCGCGGCGGCGAGGGAGCGGGCCATTTCGCCACTCGATCACGAATGGGCGGCAGATGGCTGCTTGCAACGCACGCTCAAGCTCGCCCCAACGTTTGACTGGGGCAGACCGCCGTGGGCGGCCCGCTCAAGAAAGGATGAGGCAACGGCCGCTGGCTACCAATCCGCCATCACCACCACCACCTGTGCGTCCGCCTTGCTGGTGGACAGGTACACGTGGCCGACGCCGCTGTCGAAGTAGGCCGACTCCTGGCGTGCGAGCTCGATCGTCTCGCCGGTCTCGAAGTGGATGCACACGCGACCCGACAGCACCATCACGAACTCCTGCCCCGGGTGGCGGATGTAGTCGGGGAACTGCGCCAGCCGCCGCGCGACGATCGTGCCGTGCAGCGGCGTCATGCGCTTGCCCGGGAACGCGGTGGCGAGCATGCGGTAGTCGTAGTTCTCGGCGTCGTAGCTTGGCGCTGCCGCCAGTGTCGAACGCACGACGACCGGCCGGCGGCCGCCAGCGGGCGCCGCGCTGGCACGCGGATCGAACAGTGCGGCGATGTCGACGTCGAGCGCGCGCGCCACGGCGGCGAACTTCTCGTAGCTCACCGAGATCTGCCCGAGCTCGATCTTCGACAAGGTCGACAGCGCCACGCCGGAGCGCGCGGACAGGTCTTTCAGTGTCAGCCCATGTCCCTTGCGGATCGCGCGCAGGCGTTCGCCGACGCGCTCGCGATCGGGCAAGGCGGCCACGGCCGTGCGCCCGCGGGCGCGGCTCCTGGATGGATGAACAGGCATCGATTTCCTCGGGGGGTTCCCGGCATGATTCTCGCATGCGAGAATTCTCGTATGAGAGAATTCGACGTGGCCATCATCGGCGCCGGCATCGCCGGCGCGTCGCTCGCCTACCGGCTGGCCGGCGAGCGCCGCGTGCTGCTGCTGGAGCGCGAAAGCCAGCCCGGCTACCACGCCACCGGCCGCTCGGCGGCGATGTTCATGGAGAGCTACGGCCCGCCCGCCGTGCGTGCGCTCACGCGGGCGAGCCGCGCGTTCTACGAGCGGCCGCCGGAAGGCTTCGGCGATCGGCCGCTGCTCACGCCGCGCGGCGTGCTCTACCTCGCCACCCACGGCCAGGAGGCGCTGCTGCAGGAGATGCAGCGCACGCTGGCGGCGAGCGGCAGCGTGCTCGAGCGGCTCGAGGCCGGCGCGGCACTGGCCCGGGTGGGCTGCCTGCGGCCCGAGGTGGTGCACGGCGCCCTGTTCGAGCACGGCGCACAGGACATCGACGTCCATGCGCTGCACCAGGGTTTCCTGCGCGGCATGCGCGGCCGCGGCGGCGAGCTGCGCACGGGGGCTCAGGTCGTCGCCGCACAGCGCGACGGTGCGCGCTGGACGCTGCGCCTGACCGACGGCGAGGCAGTGCAGGCGCACGCTGTGGTCGATGCCGCCGGCGCCTGGGCCGACGAGGTCGCCACACTGTTCGGCGCGGCGCCGATCGGCCTGGTGCCGCATCGGCGCAGCGCGTTCACGTTCAAGGCGCCAGAAGGCCTCGACGTGTCGGGCTGGCCTGCTGTCGTCGGTGTCGACGAGAGCTACTACTTCAAACCCGATGCCGGGCAGCTGCTCGGCTCGCCGGCGAATGCCGACCCGACGGTGCCGCACGACGTGATTCCCGAGGAGCTCGACATCGCGCTCGGCATCCACCAGATCGAGGCCGTCACCACGCTCACCATCCGCCGCCCCGCCAGCACCTGGGCCGGCCTGCGCTCGTTCGTGCGCGACGGCGAGATGGTGATCGGATGGGACGAGCGCTGCCCCGGCTTCTTCTGGCTCGCCGGCCAGGGCGGCTACGGCATCCAGAGCGGGGCCGGCGCCTCCGAGTTGGCCGCCTCGCTGCTGCGCGGCACGCCCTTGCCGCCCGAGCTCGTTCGGCACGGCATCGACCCGCACGCGCTGGCGCCGCAACGCCTGCGCTGACCTTCTGAAAGGACCCTCCATGTCGAGAACCCTCATCCGCGTCGCCTTGCTGCTCGCGGCGTCCGTACTGCCCTGCGCCTCGGCCCTCGCCGCCGGCTTCCCCGAGAAACCGCTGACGCTGGTCGTGCCCTACCCGCCGGGCGGCGCCACCGACACGGTGGCCCGCGTCGTCGCGAAAGGCATGGGGCAGCGCCTGGCGCAGACCGTGGTCGTCGACAACAAGGCCGGTGCCGGCACCGTGATCGGTGCCGGCGCGGTGGCGCAGGCGGCCCCCGATGGCTACACGCTGCTGATCAGCTCCAACACCACCTTCACCGTCAACCCGGCGCTGAAGATCAAGCTGCCGTACGACGCGCAGAAGAGCTTCGAATCGATCGGGTTGATCGGCACCTCGCCGCTGGTGCTGCTGGCGAACCCGTCGCTGCCGGCCAACAACGTGAAGGAGCTGGTCGCGCTGGCGAAGGCCCAGCCCGGCAAGCTGGCCTACGGCTCGTTCGGCAACGGCACCACCTCGCACCTGGCCGGCGAGATGTTCAAGCTGGTGACCGGCGTCGACATCCTGCACGTGCCGTACAAGGGCAGCGCGCCGGCGATGACCGACCTGATCGGCGGCCAGGTACCGCTGACCTTCGACACCAACGTCGCCGCGCTGCCGATGCTGCAGGCCGGCAAGGTGAAGGCGATCGCGGTCACGTCGGCGAAGCGTTCGCCGTCGCTGCCCAAGGTGCCGACGGTGGCCGAGGCCGGTTATGCCGACTTCGAGATGGTGCCGTGGATCACCATCGTCGCGCCGCGCGGTCTGCCGCCGGCGGTGCAGAAGGCGCTCGGCAAGGCGCTCGCCGACACGCTGGCCGATGCCACGATTCGCGCCGATCTCGAAAAGGCCGGCGTCGACGTGTCGTACGAGCCGGGCTCGTTCTACGATGCACGCGTGGCGAAGGAACTGCCGCTGCTGCGTGCCTACGTGCACAAGGCCAAGATCCCCCTCGAGTGAACACCATGAGCCATGACCACACCTTGCCGGAGCGTTCGGCGGTCGAGCTGCGCCGCTTGATCGGCAGCCGGCAGCTCTCGCCGGTCGAGCTGATGGACGCCTGCATCGCGCGCATCGAGGCGCTCAACCCGGCCGTCAACGCGATCGCCGCCACCGACTTCGAGCGTGCGCGCGCCAGCGCCCGGGTCGCCGAGGCCGAGGTGATGCGCGGCGCGCCGCTCGGCCCGCTGCACGGCCTGCCGCTCGGCGTGAAGGACCTGCAAGACACCGCGGGGCTGCTCACCACCTATGGCAACGCCGGCCTGCGCGGCAACGTGCCGGCGCACGACAACGGGCTCGTCGCGCGGCTGCGCGCGGCCGGCGCAATCGTCACCGCGAAGACCAACGTGCCCGACATGGGCGCTGGCGCCAACACGCGCAACCCGGTGTGGGGGGCGACCGGCAATCCGTTCGATCCGGCGCTGAACGCGGGCGGTTCGTCGGGCGGCTCGGCCGCCGCGCTCGCGGTCGACATGCTGCCGATCGCCACCGGCTCGGACACCGGCGGCTCGCTGCGCATCCCGGCAGCGCTGTGCGGCGTCGTCGGCATGCGGCCCTCACCCGGCCTGGTGGCCAACGATGCCCGGCCGCTCGGCTGGTCGGTCATCTCGGTGCTCGGGCCGATGGGCCGCACGGTCGGCGACACGGCGCTGCAGCTCGCCGCCAGCGTCGGCTTCGACGCACGCGATCCGCTGTCGTATCCCGAGCACGCCGCGTCGTTCTGGCCGCTCGCCGCAGCGGACCTGTCGACGCTGCGCGTGGGCACGACCGAAGACTTCGGCCTGTGCATCGTCGACCCGGAGATCCGGCGCGTGTTCCGCGCGCGCGTCGAGGCGATCCGCCCCTGGGTCGCCAGCTGCGAGCCGGTCGACCTGCAGCTCGGCGACGCCGACCGCGCGTTCGACACGCTGCGCGCCGAGAGCTTCATCGCCGCGTTCGCCGACACCTACCGCACGGCGCCCGAGACGCTCGGGCCCAATGTGCGCGCCAACGTCGAGATGGCGGCGGCGATCACGCTGGCCGATCGCGCCTGGGCGCACCTCGAGCAGACGCGCATCGCCCGGCGCTTCGCGCGCGCCTTCGAGCGCTTCGATGTGATCCTCGCACCGACCACGCCCGTCACGCCATTTCCGTGGACCGAGCTGTACGCGCAGCGCATCGACGGCCAGGCGATGCGCAACTACTACCACTGGCTCGGCCTGACCTATGTGGTGACGCTCGCGACGAACCCTGCCCTGTCGCTGCCTTGCGGGCGCGACGAACACGGCATGCCGTTCGGCCTGCAGGTGATCGGCCGGCTGCGCGGCGATGCCGCGTTGCTCGCGGCGGCGCAAGCGCTCGAGCAGGCCTTCGAGACGACACCGGTGCTGCACCGGCCGCGGCCCGATCTCGAAGCGCTGCGCGTGCCGCGGCCCGAACTGAAAGGCATCGTGACGCATCCGCCCGTTGCAGCGGGCGGCGCCGTGAGCGGCGGATTGACAGCGGTCTAAGGATGTTGGTCGGAGTGCGTCCGAAACACCAGCCCGCGTAGCCACTCGTTGGCTGGATCCTTGTTGTACTTCGCGTGCCAGAACATGTTGATGGCGATCTCCGGCAAGGTCGCGGGATGGCTGACATAGGCAAGCTCGAAGGGCCCGACGAGCGCTTGCGCGAGGCGTTCCGGCACCGTCGCCACCATGTCGCTTTGGTGCAGGATGTGCCCGACCGCCACGAAGTGCGGAACGGTGAGCCGCACATTGCGCGCGACACCGCTGCGCTCCAGCAACTCATCGACCTTGCCGTGACCGGTGCCCTCCGACACCACGACCACATGGTCTGCGGACGAGAACTCCGCCAATGAGACCCTGCGCTTGTCGAGGCGGTGCCCCTTGCGGAACATGCAGACATAGCGCTGCTTGAACAGCCGGCGCTGGAAGAAGCCCGCCTTGAGCTGCGGAAGCAGGCCAATCGCGAGGTCGATGTGCCCGGCTTCCATTTCGTCCCGCAGATTGACGTTGGTGTTGCGCACGGTGCTCATCGTGACGCCGGGCGCCAACTTGGCCAGCTCCTCCATCAGCGTCGGCAGGAAGTAGATCTCGCCGATGTCGGTCATCCCGAGCGTGAATGGGCGCCTGGCCGTCGCCGGATCGAAGGACGTCTTCTGATTGACGGCACTGTGGAGCATGCCCAGCGCGTAGGCGACGGGTTCTGCCAACTGCTGGGCGTACGGCGTCGGTTCCATGCCCCGGGTCGTGCGCAGGAAAAGCGTGTCGTCCGTCAGCTTGCGCAAGCGCGCCAGCGCGTTGCTGACGGCAGGTTGCGACAGGCCGAGGTTGTCGGCAACCTTCGAGACGCGGCGCTCGACCAGAAGCTGGTTGAAGACCACCAGCAAATTGAGATCGATGTCCTTCAGCTCCATGTCACCAACATTCACCAAATCTATGCGATGTATTTTCTGAATTCTATTGGCTTATATCGAAGAAGGCGCAATCATTCGTTGACAGGAAGCCGGAGCCGCCTCATCGAGCGGACCTTCAACGGAGACAACTCATGCTTGCCCAGTCGACCCCCACCGTCGAGACACAGGCCGCTCGCCGTGACTACTACGAGCGCATCGCGGCGCAGCACATGACACCGCTGTGGGAAGTGCTCGGCGCCCTCGTCCCACCCTCGCCGCGAACCGACGCCGTGCCCGCCCTCTGGCGCTATGCCGAGGTGCGCGATCGGGTGATGGAAGCCGGCCGGCTCATCACCGCCGAAGAGGCCGAGCGTCGCGTGCTGATCCTGGAGAACCCGGGTCTTCGCGGCCAGTCGTCCATCACGTCGTCTCTCTACGCCGGGCTGCAGCTGATCATGCCCGGCGAAGTGGCGCCTGCGCACCGTCACATGCAATCGGCACTGCGCCTCGTGCTCGACGGCGAGGGCGCCTACACCGCGGTCGACGGCGAACGCACGACCATGCACCGCGGCGACTTCATCATCACCCCATCCTGGACCTGGCACGACCACGGCAACCTCGGCAACGAGCCGGTCGTCTGGCTCGACGGCCTGGACATCCCGCTGCTGCGCTTCCTTGCTGCCGGCTTCGCCGAGAAGAGCGAGGAACGTTCGCAGACCCAACGGCGCCCCGAAGGCGACTCGCTCGCACGCTACGGCTCGAACATGCTGCCGGTCGACTTCCATCAGGCGCCGTCCGATCCGACCCGGGTGTTCGTCTATCCGTACAGCCGCACCCAGGCGTCGCTGCAGGGCATCGCGCACGGCACGCCGGACGCCCACCTCGGCTTCAAGCTGCGCTACGTCAACCCGGCCACCGGCGCCTCGCCGATGCCGACGATCGGCGCCTGCGCGCAGGCGCTGCCGGAAGGCTTCGAGACGCAAGCGTATCGCTGCACCGACGGCACCGTCCACGTCTGCCTCGAGGGCCATGGCGAGGCCGAGATCGAGGGCACGACGCATCGCTTCGCCGAGAACGATGTCTTTGTCGTGCCGTCCTGGCACACGCTGCGCTTGCGCGCCGCCAAGCCGGTGACGCTGTTCAGCTTCTCCGATCGACCGGTGCAGCAGGCGCTGGGGCTGTGGCGCGAGCAGCGCCTCTGATCGATTCATCCGCCAGCCAACCCAAGGAACATCCCATGACCTACGCCGTTGCCGCACCCGCCGTGCACACCCTCACCGTCGCCGGGCGCGATGAACGTTTCCCCGTCAACCGCATCTTCTGTGTCGGCCGAAACTACGCCGCTCATGCGCGCGAGATGGGCAAGGACCCGGACCGCGAGCCCCCCTTCTATTTCATGAAGCCAGCCCAGGCGGCCGTCGACGCGGCGCGGGCGGCGACGATTCCGTACCCGCCGAGGACCAGCAACTTCCATCACGAGATCGAACTGGTGCTGGCGATCGGCCGCGGCGGCGCCGACATCGCCGCCGCCGACGCCCTCGACCACATCTACGGCTACGCGGTCGGCCTGGACATGACGCGCCGCGACCTGCAGCTCGAGGCACGCGACAAGGGCCGGCCCTGGGAGTTCGGCAAGTCGTTCGCGGCATCGGCACCGATCGGCGCCGTCCACCGGGTGCAAGACGTCGGCCACCCCCGCGACGCCGCCATCACGCTGACGGTGAACGGCCAGCCGCGCCAGTCTTCCGACATCGCGAAGCTGATCTGGTCGGTCTCCGAGTGCATCGCCGTGCTGTCGCAATACGAGGCGCTCGAACCCGGCGACCTGATCATGACCGGCACGCCGGAGGGCGTGAACGCGGTCGTGCGCGGCGACGTGTTGATTGGTGCGATCGAGGGCCTGGGCGAGATCAGCGTCACCGTCGCGTCCTGATCCGAGACACCGAGGAGACCAGCATGGACACTGCCGCCCCCGTATTCCCGCAGAAGATCCATTGGGAGACCGACGGCAGCAGCCGCATCCCGTTCATGGCCTACACCGAGGCCGACCAGCACCGCAAAGAGCTCGAACGCCTGTTCTACCGCAAGCACTGGTGCTACGTCGGCCTGGAGGCCGAGATCCCGAATCCCGGCGACTTCAAGCGCACGGTCATCGGCGAGCGCTCGGTGCTGATGGTGCGCGACACCGACGGTTGCATCAACGTGGTCGAGAACGTCTGCGCCCACCGCGGCATGCAGTTCTGCCGCGAGCGCCATGGCAATCGCAAGGACAGCGGCTTCACCTGCCCCTACCACCAGTGGAACTACACCTTGCAAGGGGATCTGCAAGGCGTTCCGTTCCGGCGCGGCGTCAAGCAGGACGGCAAGGTCAACGGCGGCATGCCGGCCGACTTCAAGACCGCCGAACACGGCCTGAACAAGCTGAAGGTCGCGGCGCGCGGCGGCGTCGTGTTCGCCTCGTTCGATCCGGAGATCGAGTCGCTCGAAGACTTCATGGGACCGACCATCCTCGGCTGCTTCGATCGCCTGTTCAACGGCCGCAAGCTCACGATCCTCGGCTACAACCGCCAGCGCATCCCGGGCAACTGGAAGCTGATGCAGGAGAACATCAAGGACCCTTACCACCCGGGTTTGCTGCACACCTGGTTCGTGACTTTCGGGCTCTGGCGCGCCGACAACAAGTCGGAACTGAAGATGGATTCGCACCACCGCCACGCCGCGATGATTTCCACTCGAGGCGCAAGCGGCAAGGCCGCGCAGGTGACGCAGGTCTCGAGCTTCAAGGAGAGCATGCAGCTCCACGATCCGCGCTTCCTCGACATCGTGCCCGAGCCCTGGTGGGGCGGCCCGACGGCCGTGATGATGACGGTGTTCCCGAGCGTGATCCTGCAGCAGCAGGTCAACAGCGTCTCGACGCGGCACATCCAACCGAGCGGCCCGGGCGCATTCGATTTCGTGTGGACGCACTTCGGCTTCGAGGACGACACCGACGAGATGACCCAGCGCCGGCTGCGCCAGGCCAATCTGTTCGGGCCGGCAGGCTTCGTCTCGGCCGACGACGGCGAGGTCATCGAGCTGTCGCAAAAAGGCTTCGAGCAGAAGCCGTTCCACCGCACGCTCGCCGAGCTCGGTGGCCGCGACGTCGGCGACACCGACCACATGGTCAGCGAGACGCTGATCCGCGGCATGTACGAATACTGGCGCAAGCAGATGGAGGCCTGAGCATGGACTTCCAGGACTACTTCGAGCTCACGCAGCTCTACGCCAACTACGCCAGCGCGATGAGTTCGGGCGAGTGGGAGCTGTGGCCCGAGTTCTTCATCGAGGAGTGCAGCTACCGGCTGCAGCCGCGCGAGAACTTCGACCGCGGCTTTCCGCTGGCGACCTTGTCGTTCGAGAGCAAGGGCATGCTGAAGGACCGTGTCTACGGCATCCGCGAGACGCTGTTCCACGACCCGTACTACCAGCGCCACGTGGTCGGCGCACCCGTCGTGCGCAAGGCTGAGGCGGGCCGCTTCGAGTGCGAGGCCAACTACGCGGTGTTTCGCACCAAGCTCTCGGAGCTGTCGTCCGTGTTCAACGTCGGGCGCTATGTCGATGTGGTCGTGCGCACGCCGCAGGGCCTGAAGTTCGCGTCGCGGCAAGTCGTGTACGACAGCGAAATGATCCCCAACTCCATCATCTACCCGATCTGAGGCCAACCATGGACAACGCGCATTGGATCGACGCCACGGCCGTGGATGACGTCCCGGTGGACGACGTGATCGGCATGCTCGTCGCCGGTCGCGACATCGCGCTGTACCACGCAGGCGGCGAGATCTTCGCCACCGACAACATCTGCACGCACGGCCAGGCGCGGCTGTGCGAAGGCTTCCTCGAAGGCCACGAGATCGAATGCCCTCTTCACCAGGGCAAGTTCGACGTCCGCACCGGGCAGCCCAGCTGCGCTCCGGTGACCGAAGCCATCCGAAGTTACCCCGTCAGGGTCGAAGGCGGCCGCGTGTTTCTCGCGCTCGACTGACTCACCCCAGAACGCGACCCACGCACGCCACAGGGCGTGAACGTCTTGGCCATTGCACCGAGACGGGCACGGTCACGCCCCACTTCGGTCGTGAACCGATCAATTCAAAGGAGACATTCCATGCGTCAGATCGATGTCCACAAGCTGTCCGACGAAGCCAAGTTCAATAGCTTCCACAGGCTCGTGCTGTTGGCGTGCGCGCTGATCATCATCTTCGATGGCTACGACCTCGCGGTCGTAGGCATCGCGTTGCCCTCGATCATGAAGGGCATGGGGGTCGACGCGACGCGTGCGGGCTTCATGGTCAGCGCAGCACTGTTCGGCATGATGTTCGGCAACATCCTCTTCGGCACACTGGCCGACCGAATTGGCCGCCGACGGGTGGTGGTCATCTGCATCACGCTGTTCAGCGTGTTCACCGCGACAGCGGGCTTCACCAGCAATTCGGTCACGTTCAGCATCGCGCGCTTCATCGCCGGCGTGGGCATCGGCGGGGTCATGCCCGTCGTCGTGGCGCAGATGACCGAGTACTCTCCCCTGCGGATGCGCAGCACGCTGATCACGTTGATGTACAGCGGCTACTCGGTCGGCGGCGTGCTGGCGGCGCTGCTCGGCAAAGGCCTGATCGAGACCTATGGCTGGCAGTCGGTGTTCATCGCCGCGGGCCTACCGGTGATCCTCATCCCCTTGATCCTCAAGGCCTTTCCGGAGTCGATGCCGTTCCTGATCAAGACGGGCCGCATCGACGAGCTGAAGAAGATCGTCTCGAAGATGGAGCCAAGCTACCGGCCGCAGTCCAGCGACCAGTTCGCTCTGCCCCGCGCGGACAAGGCCGACAACGCGCCGATCCGGCACCTGTTCCAGGAACAGCGCGGCTTCAGCACGGTGATGTTCTGGGTGGCTTTCCTGATGTGCTTGTTCATGGTGTACGGCCTCAGCTCATGGCTGACCAAGCTGATGGCCAGCGCCGGCCACAGCCTGGGTTCGGCGTTGACCTTCGTGCTGGTGCTGAACTTCGGCGCCATCGTCGGCGCGATCGGCGGCGGCTGGCTCGCCGACAGGTTCCATATCAAGCACGTACTGGCCGGCATGTACGTGCTGGCGGCGGTGTCGATCACACTGCTGGGCTACAAGGTGCCCTCCGAGATGCTCTACCTTCTGGTCGGCCTGGCCGGCGCATCGACCATCGGCACGCAGATCGTCGGCCTCGCGTATGCGGGCCAGTTCTACCCGATGGCAGTTCGCGGCACCGGCATCGGCTGGGCGTTGGGCGTCGGCCGGATCGGCGCGATCCTGGCGCCGATCGTGATCGGGGTGCTGGTGGGCATGGCGCTGCCGTTGCAGCAGAACTTCATGGCCATCGCCCTTCCCGGATTGATCGCAGCGATCGCGATCTCGCTGATCGACCACCGGCGTTCGGCGTCGGCACACCACCAGGACCTGACTTCGACCCTCACCCGTCCGATACCCGAGGCAGCCAGACCATGAACACGGACAGCATCGTCATCGTCGGCACCGGCCAGGCCGGCGGCTGGGCAGCGCAGACAGTTCGCAAGGAAGGATTTGCCGGCAAGGTGTTCCTCGTCGGCGAGGAGCCGTATCGTCCTTACGAGCGTCCGCCCCTGTCCAAGGCGGTCCTGTCCGGAGACGCCTCTGCCGAGAGCACCCATCTGATCAACATGGAGGCGTTCGAGAAGCTGGAGCTGGTCTGGCGGCCGAGTGTCCGCGCGACCTCGATCGACCGCGTTGGCAGGCAAGTCCTGCTCTCGACGGGCGAATCGATCGGCTACGACAAACTCATACTTTGCAACGGCGGCCGGGCTCGTTTGATGAACATCCCCGGCGCGGACCTGCCCGGCTTGTTCACGCTGAGAACCATCGACGATGCGCGCGCGCTGGGCGCGGCGCTCTTGCCCGGCAGGAAGATCGTCGTGGTCGGCGGCGGGTGGATCGGCCTCGAGGTGGCGGCAACCGCCCGCAAGAAGGGAATGGACGTGACCGTCGTCGAGGCGATGTCGCGTCTGTGTGAACGCACGGTGCCGCCCGAGATCTCCGAGTACCTGGCCAGGCTTCATTCGAAGCACGGCACACAGGTGATCCTCGGCGCGTGCGTGGCGGGCTTCGAACGCGACGCCGAGGGCATGCTGGTGGTGAGCCTGAGTGACGGTCGTGAACTCGTCTGCGACGCTGTCGTGGTCGGCATCGGCCTGATTCCCAACGACGAACTGGCGCGCGATGCCGGCCTCGATTGCGATGGCGGGGTCGTTGTCGATGCGCAGTGCCGCACGTCGGACCCGGACATCCTGGCCGCAGGCGACGTGGCCGCCTGGCACTGCCGTTGGGGTGGACGCCGCATGCGGCTGGAGTCCTGGCAGAACGCTCAGGAGCAAGGCATTGCCGCGGGCCGGTCTGCCCTCGGCATCGAGGTCGATCACCAGCCTCTGCCTTGGTTCTGGTCGGATCAGTACGACATCAACCTGCAGATCTACGGCATGCCCGATCCTTCGCATCGCGTGGTGGTGCGTGGCGACCTCCAATCCGACAACTTCGTGTTGTTCTATCTCGACGGCGAAACGATCAGATCGGCCGTCGGGCCGAATGCCGCGCGTGACCTGCGCTTTGCGCGTCGCCTGATCGAAAGCCGGAAGCGCGTCGATCCGGAACTGCTCGCCGACACACGCGTGGCGATGTCGAAGGTCTGACGCCGACGGATCACCTGTTGTTCATCAGCCCGTCTTCACCCTCTGCCGCGCTTCCGGCACCGACGGCAACGCCTCATCACCACTCGGAGTGTTCAATGGAACGCGTTCTCCACACCTACTTCCGCAGCTCGTCGGCATACCGGGTTCGAATCGCATTGAACCTGAAAGGGCTTGAAGCAAAGCACGTACCGATCCACTTGACGCGCGCGGGCGGTGAACAGTTCACCACCGAGTACCTGAAGTTGAACCCTCTTGCCCTGGTCCCCGTCTTGACCGAAGGCGATTTGCGGCTCAGTCAATCGCTGGCGATCCTCGAGTACCTCGATGAGCGTTATCCGCTGCCGCCACTGCTGCCCGCATCGATCGAGGATCGAGCAAGGGCGCGGCAGCTTGCATCGACCATCGCTTGCGATGTCCACCCGCTGAACAACTTGCGCGTCTTGAAATACCTGACCGGCAAGCTGGGGCTGTCGGATGGGGCCAAGGTCGAGTGGATCGCGCACTGGATCAAGCTGGGCTTCGAGGCGCTCGAGGCCGAACTCAGAACCTCGGCCTCGCGCGGCACCTACTGTGTGGGCGACAGCCCAACGATTGCCGATTGCTGCCTGATACCTCAGATTTTCAACGCTCGGCGCTTCGATATCGATCTGTCGGCATACCCGACGTTGCTCGCCATTCACCGAGCCTGCGAAGCGCTGCCGGCATTCCACGCCGCACATCCGTCGCGTCAGCCGGACTCCGAATGAGCCATTGACCCAGGCCTTCGTCAGGGCGTCGTCTCCTGCCACTCCAAGGCCGGCACCGGAATCGCGACGGAGGGCTTGGTCACGCCGAGCGTCGCCGGCGGCCCCACGCACCCCCTAGCCTGTGCGGTGCCTGCTGGGTTGTCGCCGGCGTAGACTCACCGCGGGTCAGACGGGGCAGCGATGATCAAGTCGAAACTTCTGAGCGATACGGGTTGGAAGGACGTTGCAACCAAGAGCAAGGTCAAGGACAACGGGCTGCTCAAGGCGCTGGAGAAGCTGAAGCGGCTGGGCGAAGGCGATCACGACGAGACGACCAAAGTCCTCGACGAGATCGGCAAGCTTGCCGGCCTGCTGAGGAAGGACAAGGCCGTCGCGGCGGTGCCGGCGGCTGCCAAGTACATCGCCGAGGTGCTCGGCGAAGCGCAATCCGTGGCGCGCGAGATCGCGAAGGCCAAGGCGGTGCATGAGAAGGCGCAGAAAGCGAAAGCCGAAGCCGAGAAGAAGGCTGCGGCGAAGAACGACGACGAAGCCGACGACGAGGAAGAATCGCCGGAGTTGCTGACCACCAAGTTGAAGCCGCTGCTGAAGCTCGTCGCCAAGGGGCAGACGATGCACACACTGGTGGCCAAGTCGGGCAAGAAGGTTGTCGTGATGCTGTCGCGCAAGCCGATCCCGCCAGCGCGGCGCAAGATGCTCGCCGATGAACTCGGCGGCGGCAGCACCAAGTACTACCCCGGAACCTGCAGCCTCGAAGCGGGTGTGACGACGTTTGCGCTGAAATCCGAAGTGGCGGGCATGGCCAAGCTCGTCAAGCTCGCGCTGCTCGAGCAGACCGGACTGCGCATGAACAAGGTGAAGTGCCGCGGCGAGGACGGCGACGACCACGACTAGGACGAAATTCCCGTCGATCGAATCAGGCCGACATGCTTGCGCCGTCGCCCATCCGGCGGTAGTTGTAGTTCTTGTTCAGGCGTTCGAGCAGGTAGTCGCCGTAGCGCACTGGCGGGTAGTGCGGCGGGTTCGCCGCATCGGTGCAGGTGGGCAGACACTCGATGACCGTGTCCATGCCGGGATCGAGAAAGTACGGCAGCGAATAGCGGTCGCCGCCGGATCGGTTGATGACGCGGTGCGGCGTCGAGACGAAGCGGTTGTTGGTCCAGCGCGCCAGCATGTCGCCGACGTTGAGGACGAAGGTGTTGTCCATCGGCGGCGCGTCGATCCAGTCGCCGCCGCGCGGACGCACCTGCAGGCCGCCGGAGCGGTCCTGCGCCAGCACGGTGATGATGCCGTAGTCGGTGTGCGGGGCCGAGCCGAACTGGTCGTCGGTGCTGCGTCGCTGCGGAGGATAGTGAAGCGCCCGCAGAAACGTCGTGGGCCGTTCGAAGTGGTGGTCGAGCGCGTGCGCCGGCAGCCCCAGGCTGATGGTGATCAGGCGCACGAGGTAGCGCGCCACCGCGTCCACCTCGCGTTGGTACTGGGCCATGCGCGGCCTGAAGTCGGGCAGCCAGTGCGGCCACTGGTTGGGGCCTTGCAAGGGCTCGCCGGCCAGCAGCGCCGGGTCGTCCGGCGGCAGCTCGTGCATCAGCATCAGCGACTCGCTCATGTTCGGTTGGGTCACCCGTGCCACCGACGAGGTCACGATGGTCGAGCTCGCCATGCCCATGTAGCCGCGGTGGAACGCGTTGATCGCGATCGACTGCTTCTGCGCCGGCGTCGAGGCGTGGAACTCGCGCGACGCCGCGAAGGCGGCGGCCGTCGTCGCGGGCGCGACGCTGTGGCCGCGGATGTAGGCAAAGCCGATCGTGCTCAAGGCCTGGTACAGGGCGGCCGCGGCGCGCCCGGCGGTGGCGATGCCGATGTCGAGGTTGCCTTCAAGATCGATCACGGGAATGGACACCGGAGTCTTCCTTTCGTTCAAGGTGTTGTGGCGGTGCGCGGCCGACCCGGGCCGCGCTTCGGGGCACCGTCGTGCAGCCTCAGCCGGGTCGGTTGGTCGACGCCCGTCGGATGGGCGATGAAGGCCTCGCGCGTCATGACCCAGGCGCGGGTCACCAGGTCGCGGACCACGGCCTCGGCACGCGCCGGGTCGCCGGCACGGATCGCGGTGATCATCTTGCGGTTGGCGCGGATCGCCAGCGGCAGCATCTGCGCCTGCTCGAGGTAGGCCCAGTGGCGGTAGCGCAGGGCCGGCTTGTCGAGCTGCGCGAGCAGGTTCGCCAGCACCGGGTTGCCGCTCTCGCGGTGCAGCACGCCGGTCAGCTCGACGTTGGCCTGGAAACCGGCTTCGAGCTCGTGGCGCACCAGCGCCTGCTCCATGCGCCGCAGGCAGCTCGTGAGCCGGCCCACGCTGGCGGCGCGCGCCGGCGCGCCGGCGAGCGCGGCCGCGGCCAGCGCTTCGAGCGGCACGCGGCAGCTGTAGATGTGGTCGAGGTTCTCGACCGTCATCGGCGCCACGTGCACGCCGTAGCGCGGCTTGCGCGTCACCAGCCCGTTGGCCTCGAGCAGCCGCAGCGCCTCGCGCAGTGGGGTCCGGCTGATCTTGTAGAACTCGCACAGGTCGGCTTCGATCAATCGGGTGCCGGGGGCGAACTCGCGCGTGATGATCTTGTGCTCGAGCGAGACCAGCATGTCGTGCGCGATCGGCGCGAACGCGTCGTCGTCGCCGGTTTCGATGGGGGGGGTGGACGGCATCAGAAGCGCTCGATCTTGAGCCCGACGAGCTTCTCGGTCGCGACCACGACGATCAGCGCCATCACGATGCTCATCGTCGAGACCGCGGCGGCCTCGGGCGTGAAGTTGAAGCGCAGGTAGTCGAACAGCTGCAGCGGCAAGGTCGCGCCGCCGACATCCTTCAACAGGTACGAGATGCCGAAGGTGTCGAACGAGATGATGAACGCGAACAGGCAGCCGTTGATCACGCCCGGCTTGATCAGCGGCAGCGTGATGCGGCGGAAACTGGCCCAGGGCTTCGCGCCCAGGCTGCGCGCCGCCAGGTCCCAGTTCGCGTCGAAGCCGTGCAGCGCGGTCACCACGTTCAGGAAGACGAAGGGCAAGGTGATCAGCACGTGGCCGACGATCATGCCGATGCCGAAACGCGTGCCGACGCCGATCGCGTAGAAGAAGAACAGCAAGGCCATCGCCGTCAGCACTTCGGGCAGCAAGAGCGGCAGCAGGATCGCGACCCGGACCGCCTCCTTGCCGCGCGCCGCGAAGCGCACGTGGTACAGCGCAGCGGCCACGCCGACGACACCCGAGATCGCGGTGGCCGCGAGCGCGAGCCAGAGCGAGCGCACGATCGCGTCGATGAAGACCTGGTTGTTCAGAAAGGCCGCGAACCAGCGCAGCGACAGGCCGCGCGGCGGAAAGGTCAGGAACGGGCCGGCGTTGAACGAGGCACCGACGACGACGAAGATCGGCGCCAGCAGGTAAGCGCAGATCAGCAGGCAGAACAAGCCGAGCAAGGCACGTGAGGCGCGCATGATGAATCGCTACTTCCAGCGGATGCGGGTGACCCGCATGAACAGCACGACGACGAGGGTGGCGGTCGCGGACAGGATCAGCGCCAGCGCCGAGCCGAGCGGCCACTGGAACTGGTCGATCAGGGTTTCGACGACGATGACCGCCATCGTCTTGATGCGCATGCCGCCGATCAGCACCGGCGTGACATAGGCGCTGACTGCGAGCACGAAGACCAGGATCGCGCCCGACTGGATGCCCGGCAGCGCGAGCGGCAGCACGACGCGGCGAAACACGCGGCGCGGCGACGCACCGAGCGAGCGCGCCGCGTCTTCGAGCGCCGGGTCGATGGCCTGCAGCGCGCCCATGATCGGCAGCACCATGAAGGGCAGGAACACGTGCGACAGCGCGACGACGATGCCGAAACTGTTGTACATCAGCGGCACCGGCGTCTGCACGAGGCCCAGGTCGAGCAGCGCGCGGTTGATCACGCCGTTGTTGCCGAGCAGGATGGTCCAGCCGTAACTGCGCACGACGATGCCGACCAGCAGCGGCGACAGCACGATGCCGTACAGCAGCGCGCGCCAGCGGCTCGAGGCGCGCACGATCTGCAGCGCCAGTGGGAAGCCCAGCACCAAGCACACCAAGGTGCTGAGCAGCCCGATCCACAGCGTTTGCAGCAAGGCGCCGACGTAGTAGAAATCGGCGAAGAACTTCGCGTAGCCCGCGGTCGAGAAGCCGCTGCCGTACGGCGTGGTCGTGGCCGGCTCGCGCAGGCTCATCACGACGATGTTCAGGTAGGGCAGGATCAGGAACACGCCGATCAGCACCGCGGCCGGCGCGATCAGCAGCAGCGGGCGCGATGGCGATCGCAACGCGCGCGCGCTCATGCGGCTTCGACGGCCCACAAGCGCGCCGGGTCGAAACCCAGCGCGACCGCGTCGCCCGGGTTGTGCAGCGCCGGCGGGGCCGCCTGGACGTTCAGCATCTGGTCGCCGACCGCGATCCGGTAGTCGATGAACGCACCGTGGAAATAGCGCGCCGCGACCGTGCCGGCCAGCGGCGTGCCCGCGGCCACCGCGGTCAACGCAATCGCCTGCGGTCGCGCGATCACCGAGACGGACGTTCCCGACGCCAGATCGAGCCGCGGCGGCATCGGCAGCCAACCAAGCGGCGATTCGATCATCCGCCCGCCGTTGGCCCCGGCGACCCTGCCCTCGACCACATTCGCCTGGCCGACGAAGCGCGCGACCGCGGCACTCGCCGGGCGGTCGTACACGGCCTCCGGCGTGTCGACCTGCGCGATCTGCCCGCCGAACATCACGACGACGCGGTCCGACATCGTCATCGCCTCGGCCTGGTCGTGCGTGACGTACAGCGTCGAGATGCCGACGCGTTTCTGCAGGTCGCGGATGAAAGTCCGCATCTCGTCGCGCAAGGTCGCGTCGAGATTGGCGAGCGGCTCGTCGAGCAGCAGGATCTTCGGCTCGATCACCAGCGCGCGTGCCAGCGCGACGCGCTGCTGCTGCCCGCCCGAGAGTTCGCGCGGATAGCGTGCGCCCAGGCCGGCGAGCTGCACCAGGTCGAGCACCGCGCGCACCCGCTCGGTGATCTCGGCCTTGGGCTTGGCGCGCATCTCCAGGCCGAACGCGAGGTTGCCGGCCACCGTCATGTGCGGGAACAGCGCGTAGTTCTGGAACACCATGCCGATGTCGCGCTGCTCCGGCGGCAGCTGGGCGACATCGCGGCCATCGAACAGGATGCGGCCGTCGTCGATGGCCTCGAAGCCGGCCAGACACTTCAGCGTGGTGGTCTTGCCGCAGCCGCTCGGGCCGAGCAGCGAGATGAACTCGCCGTGCTCGATGTCCAGCGAGATGCCGTTGACGGCGGTCGAGCTGCCGTAGCGCTTGACGAGCGACTGGATAGCGACGGTGGTCACTTGCCGACGACCTCGTTCCAGCGCTTCGTGATCGCCTCGGCGTTCTTGTTCATGTAGGCCCAGTCCCAGGCGAGGAACTTGTCCATCTCCTTGCCCGAGATCGGGATGTCCTTCTTCAGCGCATCGGGCACGACGACCTTGCGGTTGACCGGCGACACGAAGAACTCCTTCATCAGCACGGTCTGGCCTTCGGGGCTCAGGATGAAGTCGATGTAGGCGTGTGCCACGGCGCTGGGCGCGCCCATCGGGATGTTGAAGGTCTGGTCCCACATCAGCAGCCCTTCTTCGGGCGTGATGCAGTCCACCGGCAGGCCCTGGTTGCGCAGCCGTGCGATCTCGCCGAAGTCGAAGGGCGCGACGACGACCTCGCCGGTGGACATCATCGTCGACATGTTGAAGTCGGTCTGCATGACCTTGCCGAGTTCGGCCAGCTTCTTGAAGCCGACATCGATGTTGTGGATGTCGCCGCCGTACATCTTCGACGCGAGCATCAGCATCATCTTGCCGGCCGTGTTCTGGATGCTGTACAGGCCGAGCCGGCCCTTGAACTCGGGGTTGGTCCACAGGTCCTTCCACGACTTCGGCGGCGTCTTGACCAGGTCGGTGCGATAGCCGATGCCGATCGGCGAGATCAGGCCGACCACGCCCCAGCCGTCGGCCGCCGCAGTGGCGATCGGGTACAGGTCGGCGTAGCTCGGCACCAGCCCGCGATCGAGCTTCTGGAACTGGCCCTCGGCGCGCAGCACCGACGCATAGATCTCGTTCGTCATCACCACGCCATACGGCGACTTGCCGACACCGGCGGCGCGCATCGTCGACATGTAGGTGCGGCCCAGGCCGATGTCGAGCTTGGGGCTGATCTTGGTCTTGGCGGTGAAGGCCGGCAGCAAGGTCGCGCGCCAGAACTTCTCCCAGCTGCCGCCGTAGGTCGTGATCACGAGCTCCTCGGCCGCCGCAGCGACCCGCGGCAGACCCATGATCCCGGCGCCCATCAGACCCGCCAGCGCATGCAGTGCGCGGCGTCGGTTCGTTGCATCCATCGTGTGAGCTCTCCAAGTTGGAAATTCTGTATACTGAATTTAGCAAGCAATGTCTGTTCCAAGTCAAGGGTTGTGATGCAACGCCTCATCATCGACACCGATCCCGGCCAGGACGACGCACTCGCGCTGCTGGTCGCGCTCGGTTCGCCCGAGCTCGAGCTGCTGGGCGTCACGACCGTCGCGGGCAATGTGCCGGTGGCGCAGACGGCCGACAACGCGCGCCGCATCCTCGAGCTCGCGGGCCGCGGCGACGTGCCGGTCTATGCCGGTGCGCAGCGCCCGCTGCTGCGCCCGCCGCGCCCGGTGCCCGAGATCCACGGCGAGACCGGCATCGACGGCTGGGACTGGGCACCGGCGCAGCGCCCACCCGAACCCGCGCACGCGGTCGACTGGCTGGTCGAGACACTGCTGCGCGAACCTGCCCACAGCGTCAGCCTCATCGCTTTGGCACCACAGACCAACATCGCGCTGGCCCTGCGCCGCGCGCCCGAGATCGCGCCGCGGTTGAAGCGCATCGTGTTCATGGGCGGCGGCTATTTCGAGGGCGGCAACATGACGCCCGCGGCCGAGTACAACATCCTGGTCGACCCGGAGGCCGCGGCGATCGTGCTCGCGGCCGGTGTCGACATCACCGCGGTACCGCTGGACTGCACGCACAGCGCGCCCGCCCCCATAGCTTGGTCGCAGGCGCTCGAGGCGCTGGGCACCGGCGTGGGGAAAGCCTGCGGCGGAATGGTGCGGTTCTTCGAGCAGTACGGCAATCGCAAGTACGGCACGCGCTCGCGGCCGCTGCACGACGCGGTGGCCGTGGGCGCCTTTCTGTGGCCGGAGCTGTTCGACGGGCGCCTGTGCCCCGTGGACGTCGAGTGTGCCGGGCGATTGACCACCGGCATGACGGTGGTCGACTGGCTGCGCCAGACCGGCGCGGCGGACAACTGCCGCTGGCTGCGCTCGTGCCGTGACCCGGCGCTGCTCTACGCCCGCATGCTCGAGTGCCTGAGCCGGTTGCCGTAGGTTGTTACCGCCTCTTCGGGCAACTCGCGCCAATATCCGTTGGCGTCCGCACGCGAGGTTCGTCGCACTCTCGCCCTCACTTGCATGTATGTCCTGGCCGGCGCGCAGGCCCCACGGCAGTCAGTCAGTCTGACACCGTGCGCCTGGATGCGGCGAGAACGCGCGGCGTCCGCGTCGATCTTCATCGCCGCGGAGGCCTTCTGCGCTCACTGGCAGATGTAGCTGGCTTCGGCGATCACCGCGCCGCTGCCCTTGTAGGTCGCCTTCTTCGGGTACGGGCACACGGGCATCGACACGCTGGCGTCGGCCGACTGGAGCACGACCCTGTCAGGTGCGTTTTGCCGCTCCACCCAGTCGACGAGCGCGTTGAAGAACTGATCCGTTGCCGGCAATGGCACCGAGTTGGCGGTGGCCGGCGGACTGGTGCTGCCACTGACCGAACCCACACCGCCGCAGTGGCCCAGGCCCGGCACCATGAACAGCCGATCGAACTTCTGCGCTTCGGCGAAACCGCCCATGACGTTGGACATGCGCGTGTAGTAGTTGATCGACCCTGACGGCGTGATCAACTGGTCGCCCCAGCCGTGGAAGTGGATCACCTTGGCACCGCGATCGCGCAGTGCGCTCAGGTCCGGGTTGTCGGTATTGATGTTGCCGAAGTAGGCCTGCAATGCCTCACCCTGGTCGCGCGCATAGGCGAGATCCGCATAGGTCATCGACTGCCACCGGTTGGCACCCGTGCCCGTCGCGTTGATGAACGATGGGCCGGCGATCGTCGGGTCCTGCAATTCGAGTGCGACCACGTCGGTGGCGATCGGAAAGGGTCCGAAGAACGGCGGCGACCCGGCATCACCCCCAAGCAAGCCGAGGAAGGCTCCGCGCGACAACCCCCACCACAAGTGGTTGCTGTTCGACAGCGTGGCGTTGCTGGCGTTGTCGAGCAACGGGTCGGGGACCGCGCCGTCGGCGGTCTGGCCATACCAGATCTTGTTGACCGCTTGCGCCTGCGCCAGGTCGACACACGCCGCGTTGGTGCTCGTGCCGGTGACGCCATTGCCGGCCGCGCCGCTGCACAGCACGGCCGCGTCGCGTGTCGGGTCGTAGCGGCACTGCCGCGGATCGACGATCACGCCCAGGTGCTGGCCGTTCACCTGGTCGCACGCGCTGACCGCAGCGGCGCTCACCACCCCGAGCTGTGCACTGGTCAGGTTGCCACCCAGATCGCGCTGCGCCACCACTTGCGGGTACAGCTCGCTGGTGATGAAGCGCGTCCAATTGAAGGCCGGTGCCTCGTTGACGTAACCGTCGTAGTCCTCCGGGTGCTCCTGCGCAATCTTGTAGCCCTGACGACCCCCAGTGGAGCAGCCCTGCCAGTAGGCGTACTTCTGGCTCTTCAGGTAGTAGGCCTGCGTCAGCGCCTTCGTCTTGACGGCCAACTCGTGAAGGCTCCGCTCCGCAAAGTCCGTCCACAGCGCACTGTTGATTCCGCCATCCTCGCGCATGGCGAAGGATCCGTTGCTCACGCTGTGCCCGGTGTCCGTGGTCCCCACGACAAAGCCCGTTGCCGCGGTGGCGGCCGCTGTCGCATTGCCGATCAGGGTGCTTGATGCTTGGCTACCGCCGGCCCACCCCCCGCCTCCCAGGTTGCGAATGCGCTCGTTCCAGTTCGTCGACGTCGGCAGCCAGACCTCGATGCCGATGCCGGGTGACGTCGACGGCGCTCCTGCGGTGCCCTGGCTGCCGGGGCCGACGAGCAGCTTGACCAGGCAAAGATCGCTGCCTGCCACCGGCGGCGTCGGCGAGGTCGCGGTCCCACTCAACGCCAGCGAGTCGCCTTGCTTGAACGAATGGACCAGCACCACGCTGGTGTTCGCATCGGGCTTGAAGGCCGTCTTCATGCTGTCGTCGCACTGCAAGGCGGTGGCCGGTGCGGGCGCTGGGGCCGGGCTCGGCGCGGGGGCGTCATCGCTGCCGCCGCAGCCCGACAGAGCGGCCAGCGCGGCGACGGAACTGGCGAGCAGCATCGCCTCAGTAAAGGCGCAGCGCCAATCGCGTGGGCCCGCGATTCTGGAATTCGTCATGGAAGTCTCCTCTGGTGGTTGGCATGAAGTGGAGTGCATGTCAGCCAGTCAGTGCCGAACGCGCCGCCAATCCGCGAACCAAGAATAGGCATACCCGAGCTGCTGCTCTATCGAATGGGCGCTGAATTTGTCGAGAAGGCGCGCGTTCGCCTGGGGACTTTCCCCAATTTGCCTTCAGTGCAACATGAACTGAAATGCATTCGCCATGGACGCCAGCCACCCCCTCTCGCCTCTTGCGCCCGATTGGAACGAGACGTGCAAGCTCGAGATACTCGCGGCGGCGCACGAAGACTGGCTGGGCCTGCCGGTCCGTCTGGAGCGCCTGCCCGATCGCGACGAGATCACCGACATCGTCAACACCGAATCGACGCTGGTGATGGCGCGCACCGGCCACGGCAAGCGCTGGTACACCACCGGCCTCTTCACCAGAGAGTTCGGCACGGCGCCGGGAATGATCGACATCTACGATGCCGGCTATCACATCGACCGCGGCCGCTGGGACGGCAGTCAGGGCGAACTCATCGCGATCCGATTGCCGGCGAATGTGCTGGAACGGTTGCAGGGTGGGGATGGTCGGCCACCGCACTTTTCGACGCGCCACGAACTCTTCGATCAGAGCCTGAGCGAACTGATCCATCTGCTGTGGCGCGAGGCCTCGAACGGTGCGCCACGCGGCCGGCTCTTCACCGAAGGCCTGACGCTGTCGCTCGTCGGCCTGCTCTTGTCTCACGAGGGTAGCCAGCGGTCGACCGCCACTCACAGCGTCGGCAAGCTGGGTGCGAAGGCGCAGTCCCGACTGCTGGCGTTCGTCGACACCGAACTGGGCACCGACCTGTGCATCGAGCGCCTCGCCGCTGTGGTGGGCATCAGCCCTGATCACTTCGCGCGCATGTTCAAGTCCACCTTCGGGCAGACGCCACACGCCTTTGTGCAGGACCGACGCATCGAAGCAGCCCGCCGGGCCTTGAAGCAGGAGCCCGACCGCTCGGTGGCCGACATCGCCAACGGCTGCGGCTTCTCCAGCCAGTCGCACTTCACCGAGGTCTTCCGACGCAAGGTGGGTACGACCCCGAGACGTTGGCGCCAGTAGCGGCTCGAGGAATTGCTCGACCTCGGGACAACCGAGCTTGGTCGCCGCAGCACGTCGCGACGACATGCCGCCCTGCTCTTCCGCAGAGATTGGCGCCCTCTTTGGGAAGCAGGCGTCGTTCACGCCAGGGACTCCAACGCATGCTCGCGCACCTTTGCCGTGCCCGGCGCAGGCACACATATTGCTAATTTCTGTCTAACGTTGACTGTCGACAGTTTATGGGTATGCTCCGAACGCACATCCGTGTCGCTTCATTCAACACCGTCACACCAAGAGGGCTGTCCATGCAATTGCACGCCGCAAACGCCGACGTCGGCGCACGCACCACGACCGAACGCCAGGTTCGCGAAGACCTGGCCGCGGCATACCGGCTGATCGCCTACTACGGCATGGACGACAGCATCTACACGCACATTTCCGCTCGCGTACCAGATACCGACGACCAGTTCCTGATCAACCCCTTCGGCATGCTGTTTCGCGACATCACGGCATCAAAGCTGGTGAAGATCGACCTCGAAGGCCGCATCCTCGACGACACACCGTACGACGTGAACCCGGCCGGCTTCACGATCCACAGCGCGGTGCACGCGGCGCGCCACGACGCGGCCTGCGTGCTGCACACGCACACGCTGGCGGGCGTCGGCGTCTCGTCGCTGGCCTGCGGGCTGCAGCCTTGCAACCAGTGGGCGCTCGAGTTCTACAACCGCGTCGTGTACCACGACTTCGAGGGCATCGCGCTCGACGCCGACGAGCGCGAGCGCCTCGTCGCCGACCTCGGCCCGACGGCCAAGGCGATGATTCTGCGCAACCACGGGCTGCTGACGCTGGGTCGCAACATCCCCGAGGCCTTCATCCTGATGCTGAACCTCGACCGCGCCTGCCGGGTGCAGCTGGCGATCCAGGCCAGCGGCGAGGCGGTCTACCCGCTGTCGCCCGAGGTCTGCGAGAAGACCGCGCGCCAGTACGAGAGCGGCGACAGCACCCGTGAGCCCGGCGAGCCCGATCCGAACGCACGCGAATGGCGCGCGCTGCTGCAACGCCTGGCGCCCGCGCCGACGACCTCGTACCGCGACTGAGTTCGCAGCATCTTTCCGTTTTCCTGCCCTCCACCCCATCCTGAGACTTAGGAGTCCGTCCGCATGAAACGTCGCAACCTCATTCATCTGGGTGCTTCCGCCGCCGGCCTGACGCTCGCGGGTGTGCCGCTGCACCTGCTCGCGGCGGGCAAGAAAGGTGGCGTGATCAACGCCGTCGTGCAGCCCGAACCGCCGGGCTTGATGATGGGCATCACGCAGAACGGCCCCACCCAGTTGATCGCGGGCAACATCTACGAAGGCCTGCTGCGCTACGATGAGAAGATCAACCCGCTGCCTTCGCTCGCCACCTCGTGGACCGTGAACAAGGATGGCACGGTCTTCACCTTCAAGCTCAAGCCGGGTGTGCTGTGGCACGACGGCAAGCCCTTCACCTCTGCCGACGTGGTGTTCTCGGCCGACGTGTTCCTGCGCAAGACGCACGCGCGGCTGCGCGCCAACCTGGCCGCGGTCGAGAGCATCAAGGCGATCGACCCGCTGACGGTCGAGTTCAAGCTCAAGTATGCGTTCGGCCCCTTCATCGGCATCTTCGAGGTCGGCAGCATGCCGATGATCCCGAAGCACATCTACGAGAACACCGAGTTCGCGACCAACCCGGCCAACGCCACGCCGATCGGCACCGGCCCGTTCAAGTTCAAGGAGTGGGTCAAGGGCTCGTACATCCAGCTCGTGGCCAACGACAAGTACCACGTGAAGGACGTGCCGCTGGTCGACAGCCTGTACTTCCACGTGATCCCCGACGCGGCCTCGCGCGCGGCCGCCTTCGAGTCCGGCAAGGTCGATCTGGTGCCGGGTGGCGCGGTCGAATACTTCGACGTGCAGCGCCTCGCGAAGCTGCCCGGTGTCTCGGTCACGACCAAGGGCTGGGAGTTCTTCGCGCCGCACGCGTGGCTGTGGATCAACAACCGCAAGGCGCCGATGGACAACGTCAAGTTCCGCCAGGCGCTGATGTTCGCGATCGACCGCGAGGCGATCTGCAAGGTCGCATGGCAGGGCTTCGCGAAGCCGGCCACCGGCCCGTTCAACAGCAACATCAAGTTCTACAGCACCGACGTGGCCAAGTACCCGCGCAACGTCGACACCGCTAAGAAGCTGCTCGCCGAGGCCGGCTACAAGGGCGAGACGCTGCGCCTGCTGCCGCTGCCCTACGGCGAGACCTGGACGCGCACCGCCGAGATCCTGCGCCAGAACCTGCTGCAGGCCGGCGTGAAGATCGAGACGGTCGCGACCGACGTGGCCGGCTGGAACCAGAAGCTGAACGAGTGGGACTACGACCTCGCATTCACCTACGTCTACCAGTACGGCGACCCGGCGCTGGGCGTGGCGCGCAACTACACCACGAGCAACATCGCGAAGGGGTCGCCGTTCAACAACGTCGAGGGCTACTCGAACCCCAAGGTCGACGAGCTGTTCGACGCCGGGGCGAAGGAGGCCGATCCCGAGAAGCGCAAGGCGATCTACCTGCAGGTGCAGAAGGTCCTGCTCGACGAGGTGCCGGTCGCGTGGCTGTACGAGATCAACTTCCCGACGCTGTACCGCAGCAAGCTGACCAACATCGTGAGCTCCGGCATCGGTCTGAACGACAGCCTGGGCTTTGCCTCGATCGCATGATGGGTCGGCTCGGCATGCGGGTCCGGAAGGGCCGCCCATGAAGCGCCTGCAGTTCATGCTGACCCGCGTGCTGCAGGGCTTGGTCGCGATCGTGTTGATCGCCACCGTCAACTTCATGCTGGTGCGCGCGGCGCCGGGTGACCCGGTCTCGGTGCTGGCCGGCGAGGCCGGCGCGTCAGACGCGCAGTTCGTCGCCCAGCTGCGCACGCAGTTCGGGCTCGACCAGCCGATCACGACGCAGCTCGCGACCTACCTCGGCAAGGTCGTGACGCTGGACCTCGGCTTCTCGTACCGCCAGCAGCAGCCGGTGCTGAAGCTGATCGTGGACCGGCTGCCCGCAACCTTGTTGCTCACCGGCAGCGCGTTCGCGCTGTCGCTGCTGTTCGGCGTCACGCTGGGCGCGCTGTCGGCGCGACGTGCGGGAACGTGGGTCGACAGTTCGATCACCGTCGTCGCGCTGATCTTCTACGCGACGCCGCTGTACTGGCTCGCGCTGATGGCGGTGCTGGTGTTCACGGTGCAGCTCGCGTGGCTGCCGGGCTTCGGCTTCAGCACGGTCGGCTCGGGGTTGACCGGTTTGGCGTTGGCGTGGGACGTCGCTCAACACCTGCTGCTGCCCGCGCTGACGCTCGCGCTGTTCTACATGGCCGTGTACGCCCGCATGACGCGCGCCGCGATGCTCGACGTGGCGCAGATGGACTTCGTGAAGACCGCGCGTGCCAAGGGCGTGAAGCCCGGCCGCATCCTGCGCGCGCACGTGCTGCGCAACGCGCTGCTGCCGGTCGTCACGCTGGCCGGCATCCAGGCCGGCGGGATGATTGGCGGCGCAGTGCTGACCGAAACCGTGTTCGCGTGGCCGGGCATCGGCCGCTTGATGTTCGATGCGCTCTTGCAACGTGACTACAGCTTGCTGCTGGGTTCATTCCTGGTCACCGCGGCGATGGCGGTGCTGTTCAACCTGATCACCGACCTCGTCTACACGCTGGTCGATCCCCGAATCGAGCTCACATGAAGAGTCCGTTCTGGCGCCGCTTCACCCGCAACAAAGGCGCCGTCGCTGGCATGGCCGTGCTGCTCGCCGTCGTCGTCGTCGCCCTGCTCGGCCCGTGGATCGCGACCAACGATCCCTGGGGCATGGTGCAGCAACCCTTCCTGCGCCCGTGGACCGAACCCGGCTTCGCGCTCGGCACCGACACGCTGGGGCGCGACATCCTCTCCGGCATGATCTATGGCGCCCGCATCTCGCTGCTGATCGGCGCGGTGTCGACCGTCGTCGCGCTGCTGATCGGCATCACGCTGGGCGCGATCGCCGGCTACTTCGGCGGGCTGGTCGACGCGGCGCTGATGCGATTCACCGAGATCTTCCAGGCGGTGCCCAGCTTCGCGCTGGCGATCGTGCTGGTCGCGATCTTTCAGCCCTCGGTCGGCTCGATCGTGACGGCGATCGCGATTGTCTCGTGGCCGCCGGTCGCGCGGCTGGTGCGCAGCGAGTTCCTGACGCTGCGCCAGCGGGACTTCGTGCAGGCCGCGCTGCTCGCCGGCCAGTCGACGCCGCGCATCATCCTGACGCAGATCCTGCCGAACGCGATGTCGCCCATCATCGTGATGGCCTCGCTGATGGTGGCCACGGCGATCCTGCTCGAATCGAGCCTGAGCTTTCTCGGCCTCGGCGACCCGAACCAGATGAGCTGGGGCTACATGGTCGGCTCGGCCCGCACAGTGCTGCGCCAGGCCTGGTGGATGGCGCTGTTCCCCGGTCTGGCCATCGTGCTGACCGTGCTCGCACTGAACCTCGTCGGCGAAGGCCTGAACGACGGCCTGAACACGCGCCTCGACGGGAGGACAAAATGAGCGTCAATTCAACGCAGCCGGTGCTGGCCATCGCCGACCTCAGCATATCGCTGCCGACCGGCGCCGACCGCGCGCTTGCGGTCGAGCGCGCGTCGCTGTCGGTGCTGCCGGGCCAGACGCTGTGCGTCGTCGGCGAATCGGGCTCCGGCAAGTCGATGATCGCGAACGCGGTGATGGGCTTGCTGCCGCGTCCGCATGTCGCGCCGGTGAACGGCCAGATCCTGTTCGAAGGCACCGACCTCTTGACGCTGACCGAGCCGCAGATGCGCGAGCTGCGCGGTCGCCGCATCGGCATGGTGTTCCAGGAGCCGATGACGGCGCTGAACCCGGTGATGCGCATCGGCGAGCAGATCGGCGAGGTGTTCGACGCGCACATCAAGGTGCCGGCGGCCGAGAAGCGCCAACGCATCCTCGCGGCGCTGGCCGATGTCGGCCTGCCCGACCCCGAGCTGACCATCGACAGCTACCCGTTCCGCCTCTCGGGCGGCCAGCGCCAGCGCGTGATGATCGCGTGCGCGCTGGTGCTCGAACCGGTGCTGCTGATCTGCGACGAGCCGACGACCGCGCTCGACGTGACCACGCAGGCGCAGATCCTGAAGCTGATCCGCGAACTCCAGCAACGCCGAGGCACCGCGGTGCTGTTCATCACGCACGACTTCGGTGTCGTCTCCGAGATCGCCGACCAGGTGGTCGTGATGCAGACCGGCCAGGTCGTCGAAGCCGGACCAGTGCGGCGTGTGCTCGACGCACCGCAGCACCCGTACACCCGCAAGCTGATCGACGCGATTCCGGACGGGCAGGCGCAGCGCGCCACGCCGGCCGACGAGGTCGCCCGCGTGCTGCAGGTGCAGGATTTGTGCAAGACCTACCGTTCCGGCAACGGCTTGTTCAAGCGCGGCCGCGCGGTACAGGCCGCGAAGAACATCAGCTTCGAGCTGAAGCGCGGCGAGACGCTGGGGCTGGTCGGCGAGTCGGGCTCGGGCAAGTCCAGCGTCGGCCGCTGCCTCGTCGGACTCGCGCCGTTCGACAGCGGGCGCATCCTGTTCAAGGGCCGCAACCTGTCGCAAGGCGCGGCGTTCCGCAAGGAAGCGGCCGGCAAGATCCAGATGGTGTTCCAGGACCCGTACGCGTCGCTGAACCCGCGCCACAAGGTCGGTGCCGCGATTGCGGGCGGGCCGATCGCGCAGGGCGTGAGCAAGAGCGAGGCGATGGCGCGCGCGCTCGAGCTGCTGAAGCTCGTCGGCCTCGGTGCGGACGCGGCGCAACGCTACCCGCACGAGTTTTCCGGCGGCCAGCGGCAGCGCATCGCGATCGCGCGTGCGCTGGCGATGCAGCCCGAGCTGCTGGTTGCCGACGAACCGGTCTCCGCGCTCGACGTGTCGGTGCAAGCCCAGGTGCTGGAGCTCTTCGCGCAGGTGCGCGAGCAGTTCCAGCTCGCGATGGTCTTCATCACGCACGACCTGCGCGTGGCCGGCCAGATGTGCGACCACATCGCGGTGATGCAGCGCGGCGAGGTCGTCGAATACGGCGAGACGCACCAGGTGCTCGGCAATCCGCAGCACGCCTACACGCGCACGCTGATCAAAGCCGTGCCGCGGCTCACCACCACGCAGCAATCGCAGCACCTGACGATGGCGGTGGCTTGATGATGAGCGCGACGGATGCACAGAAGGCAGCGCCGTGCGTGGCCCTGCTCAGCGAGGTGCTGGACATGCAGTACCTCGCCGACGCGTTCCGCGAGGCCCACCCCGACATCGAGCTTCGCCTCGGCCCCGATCTCGGCCGGCTCGACGACATCGAGGCGGCGGTCTGCTGGTTCCCGCCGCACGGCCAACTGGCGGCCTTGCCGAACCTGAAGCTGGTGCAGTCGCTCGCGGCCGGCATCGATCACCTGGTCGCCGACCCGGCGCTGCCGCGCCACCTGCCGCTGTGCCGCGTCGTCGACACGACGATGGCCGCCGGGATGAAGGCCTATGTGACCTGGGCCGTCGTCGAACACCAGCGCCGCATGCGCGCGTACGTCGAGCGCTCGGCCGCGTCGCGGTGGGAAGAACAGCCCTTCGAGAACCCGCGCCGGCACCGCGTCGGCATTGCCGGTCTCGGTCATCTCGGGATCGCGTGTGCCGCGGCGCTCGCGACCATCGGCTACCCGGTGCGTGGCTGGAGCCGCAGCGCCAAGACCGAGTTGCCGGACGGCGTGACCGGCTTTCATGGTCCCGACCAGCTCGACGAGTTCCTGTCCGGCTGCGACACGCTGGTCTGCCTGCTGCCGCTGACGCCGCAGACGCGCGGCGTTCTGAACGCCGCGCTGTTCGCGAAGCTGCCGCGCGGCGCGCACCTGATCAACGTCGGTCGCGGCGACCACCTGGTCGAGGCCGACCTGCTGCCCGCCCTCGACAGCGGCCAGCTGTCGGCCGCGACGCTCGATGCGTTCTCGGTCGAGCCGCTGCCGGCCGGCCACCCGTTCTGGGGCGACCCGCGCATCCTGATCACGCCGCACATTGCGACGCGCACCGACCGCCTGGTGATCGCGCAGCAGACCCTGGCCAACCTCGCGTCGCTGCGGCAAGGGCAGCGGCCACCGCATCAGGTCGACCTGGGGCGCGGCTATTGAAATGAAGACCTTCGACACCACCGAGCACGCCCACGCCGAGCGCGCGGCGAACGACATCGCCGCGCACCTGCACCCGTTCACCAACCTCGCGACGCACCCGCAGGCCGACCCGCTGGTGATCGTGCGCGGCGACGGCATCTTCGTCGAGGACGACCGTGGCCGCCGTTATCTCGAAGCCATGTCGGGTCTGTGGTGCGCATCGCTCGGCTTCAGCAACCAGCGCCTCGCCGCGGCCGGCAGCAAGGCCTTGCACGGGCTGCCCTACTACCACACGTTCAACGGCCGCTCGAACCCGGCCGCGATCGCGCTGGCCGAGAAACTGCTCGCGCTCGCGCCGGTGCCCATGTCCAAGGTGTTCTTCGCGAACTCGGGGTCCGAGGCCAACGACTCGGCGGTCAAGCTGGTCTGGTACTACCACAACGCGATCGGCCAACCGGCCAAGAAGAAGATCATCGCGCGCCAGAACGCGTACCACGGCGTCACCGTCGCCGCGGCCAGCCTGAGCGGGCTGATGCCCAACCACCGTGACTTCGATCTGCCGCTGGACCGCATGCTGCACGTCGAGTGTCCGCACCACCATCGCTTTGCCGAAACCGGCGAGAGCGAAGAGGCGTTCTCGACGCGGCTCGCCGATGCACTCGAGCAGCGCATCCTGGCCGAAGGCCCCGACACCGTCGGTGCGTTCATCGCCGAGCCGGTGATGGGTGCGGGCGGCGTGATCGTTCCGCCGGCGGGCTACTTCGAGAAGATCCAGAGAGTGCTGGCGAAGTACGAGGTGCTGCTGATCGCCGACGAGGTGATCTGCGGCTACGGCCGCACCGGCGAGATGTTCGGCTCGACCACGTTCGGCCTGCGGCCCGACATCCTCACCTCGGCCAAGGCCTTGTCGTCCGGCTACGTCCCGATCTCGGCGGTGATGGTGTCCGAGAAGGTGCACGCGGCCGTCGCCGCCAACAGCGGCAAGATCGGCACCTTCGGCCACGGCTTCACCTACTCGGGTCATCCGGTCGCGTGTGCGATCGCGCTCGAGACGCTGCAGGTCTACGAAGACGAGCACATCCTCGCGCACGTGAAGGCGCTGGCGCCGCAGTTCCAGGCCGGGTTGCGCGCCTATGCCTCGCGCCGGCATGTTGCCGAGGTGCGTGGCGTCGGCCTGATCGGGGCGATCGAACTCGCCGCCGATCCGTCGAAACGCGTGCCGTTCGATCCCGCGATGAAGGCCGGTGCACGCCTGGCCGAACTCGCGCTCGAGCAAGGCCTGATCGTGCGCGCGATGGGCGACGCGATCGCGTTCTGCCCGCCGCTGATCACGACCGCCGAGCAGGTCACCGAGCTGTTCGTGCGCTTCGAGCGCGCGATGCAGCGCTTCGAGGACAGTCCGGCGTGAAGGCCTTCTTCACCGACGACCAGCTGCTGCACGAGCCGCAGCAGTTCATGCGGCTGGGTCGCATCGCGAAGCCAACCGACCTGCCGAGCCGCGCGCACGCGCTGCGCGACGCGCTGGCGGCGCGTGGCATCGCGTTGGCGCCGCCACCAGACGTCGGCCGTGCACCGCTGGCAGCCGTGCACAGCGCCGACTACCTCGACTACCTGGAATCGGCCTACACGCTGTGGCGCGAACTCAAGCTGCCCGGTGTCGAGCCCGGCATCGAGGTGCTGCCCAACCTGTCGCCCTATGTCAGCGGCACGCCCGGCGTCGACCGACCGCCCTGCCCGTCCCCCTCGCTGGTTGCGCGCACCGGCTACTACATCAGCGACCTCGCGTGTCCGATCGGGCCGAACACCTGGCGCTCGGTGCTGCGCTCGGCGCACACCGCCGTCGCTGCGGCCGATGAAGTGCTCGAATCCGGCGATGTGGCCTACGCGCTGTGCCGGCCCTCCGGCCACCACGCGCACCGCGACCGCGCCGGCGGCTTCTGCTACGTGAACAACAGCGCCGTGGCGGCGCAGCGGCTGCGCCGGCGCCACGCGCGCGTCGCGGTGTTCGATGTCGACGCGCATCATGGCGACGGCACGCAGAACATCTTCTATGCGCGCAACGATGTGCTGACCGTGTCGACGCACGCCGACCCGAGCGGCTACTACCCGTTCTACACCGGCTACGCGCACGAGCGCGGCGTCGGCGCGGGCGAAGGCTTCAATCTGAACCTGCCGCTGGCGCACGGCTCCGGCAACGCGGCCTTCTTGCAAGCGGTCGACCAGGGTATCGCGGCGGTGCTCGACTTCGCTCCGCAGGCGCTGGTGCTGCCGCTGGGCTTCGACACCTACCGGGACGACCCGATCAGCGTGCTGACGCTCGACCTCGGGGCCTACCACGACCTCGGCGCACGCGTCGGCGCGCTGAAGCTGCCGACCGTGGTCGTGCAAGAGGGCGGCTACCTGGTCGAGGCGATCGGCCCGGCGCTGGACAACTTCCTGCAGGGCTTCCTGTCCGCCCGATGAGGTGCGCCGCATGAGCACCTCAAGTTCGAGACGCAGAGGTGTCGCGATCTTCGTCTGCGCGCTGACGGCGTTCGCGTTCTACGATGCGTTCTGCAAGCACATGCTGCAGTTCTACCCGGCGCCCTTCGTCAACCTGATGCGCTACCTGTCGGTGATCGTCGTCGCGTTCGCGATGCTGTGCCGCCATCGCGATCTGCGCCTGTGGCGCGCGCCGCAGAAGCCGCTGTTGTTGCTGCGCGGCGCCATGCTTGCGACCGTGGCCACCTGCTTCATGACCGCGCTGATCTGGATGCCGCTGGCCGAGGCCACTGCGATCTACTTCACCGCGCCGCTGCTGATGGTCACGCTGTCGCCGTGGCTGCTCGGCGAGCGTGTGCAGCGCAGCCGCTGGGTCGCCGTCACGGTCGGCTTTGCCGGCATGCTGCTGATCGTGCGGCCCGGCAATGAGCTGCCGCTGCTGGGCACGGCGCTGATGGCAATCGCTGCCGTCTGCTATGCGATCTTCCAGCTGCTGACGCGCCGGCTCGCCGCGCTCGTGCCCAGCCCGGTGCAGTACGCCTACACGGCACTGGTGTGCCTTGTGGTCACCGCGGTCCCTGCACCGTTCTTCTGGCCGGCGCAGCCCGTGCCCTTGCACGACGTGCTGCTGCTGCTCGCCGGCGGCGCCTGCAGCGCTGCGGCGCAGCTGATGCTGCTGGCGGCCTTCGAGCGCGTCGAGGCGTCGACGCTCGCGCCGCTGAACTACCTGCAGCTGCTGCTCGCGGTCGCGATCAGCAGCCTGTGGTTCCACAAGCCGCCCGATGCGTTGGCGACCGCCGGCATCGCGCTGATCCTCGCGGCCGGCATCTACTTGGCGCGATCGCGCCCCGCACCTCGCGCTGTGCCAGCATGGACGGCCCTTCCATAAGAACCCGAGCGCCCAGCGCCGACACGAACGACGAGACAAACCCCATGGCCACCGCAACCCCTGCCGACACCGCCGACTTCGAATCCGTCGAGGCGCCCGACCTGGTCGGGCTGGTCGAGGCGCAGCTGACGCGCGCGATCGTCGAGGGCCGGTTGGCGCCCGGTGCCCGCGTGTTCGAGGCCGACATCGCGCGCCGCATGGGCGTGAGCCGCGCGCCGGTGCGCGAGGCCGCGCGTCGGCTCGAGCGCCAAGGCGTGCTGGTCGCGCGCCCGCGCCATGGCTTCGCGGTGCGCACCATCACGGTCCGCGAGATCGACGACTTGTTCGAGGTCCGCACCAGCCTCGAGATGACCTCGATCGAACTGGCCTGCCGGCGTGCCGACGACGCCGGCCTGGCGCGGCTGCAGGCACTCGTGCACCAGATGGTGAGCGAAGCGACGACGCACCCGCAACACCACCGCATCGCGACCGACCTGGCCTTCCACACGCTGATCTGCGAGCTCTCGGGCAACGCGCACCTGCACCGCATCTTCTCGAACATCCAGACGGAGATGCGCATGATCATCGCGCTGTTCGATGCGTTCTCGCGCGACCCGGTCGCGATGGCGCAGACGCACCAGCCCATCGTCGATGCCCTGGTGAGCCGCGACCCGGCGGCCTGCCGTGCGGCGATGCACCTGCACCTCGACGATGCCTGGAAGCACGTGCGCGCGCTGTTCGTCGAACAGCACGGTGCCGCGCCCACGCCGCCCCCATCCAAACGTCCCCGGCTTGCGAAGGAGCCTGCGCCATGAAGGTCGTCTACAGCGACACGCACCGCGACCACGATCCGCAGCAGTTCATGGTGCGCGGCAAGCTCAAGCGCAGCAACGAGCAGCCCGAGCGTGCGTTTCGCCTGCTCGCGGCCGTCGAGCAGGACGGCCACGAGGTCGTCGCTGCGCCCGACTACGGCCCGGGCCCGCGCGCCGCCATCCACACGCCCGAGTACCTGCGCTTTCTCGAGACCGCGCACGCGCGCTGGCAGCTGCTCGACGACCCGTCCGACGAGGTCATGCCCAACATCCACCCGTTCCCGGGCCAGCCCTGCAGCTACCCCGAGAGCGTGGTCGGCCAGGCCGGCTTCCACATGGGCGACAACGCCTGCTCGATCGGCGCGCACACCTGGGCTGCCGCCACCGCGTCGGCGCACCTGGCCACGCACGCCGCGCAGCTGGTGCTCGACGGCGAGCGCGCCGCGTACGCGCTGTGCCGTCCGCCCGGTCACCACGCGTATGTCGACCGCGCGAACGGTTTCTGCTACCTGAACAATGTCGCGATCGCGGCGCAGCACCTGCGCGCGGTGCACCCGCGCGTCGCGATCCTCGACATCGACGTGCACCATGGCAACGGCACGCAAGGCATCTTCTACCGCCGCGCCGACGTGCTGACGATCTCGCTGCATGGCGACCCGCGCCACTTCACGCCCTTCTTCACCGGCCACGCGCACGAGCGCGGCGACGGCGAAGGGCTGGGCTACAACCTCAACAAGCCGCTCGCGCTGGGCACCGACCTCGACGGTTACCTGCCGGCGTTGCGCGACGCCTGCGCCAGCATCCGCGCGTATGCGCCGGGTGCGTTGGTCGTCGCGCTGGGGTTGGACGCGCACGAGCGCGATCCGTACAAAGGCATGAAGATCACGACGCCTGGCTTTGCCATGCTGATGGCCGAGATCGCGCGGCTGGGGCTGCCGACCGTGCTGGTGCAGGAGGGCGGCTATCTGTCCGACGACCTGGGCCCGAACCTCGCGAGTGCGTTGCGCGGGTTCGTGAGCGCCGCATGACGATCGCCGCGACGGATGCGTCGTTCGATGCCGAGGTGTTGAGCGCGGGCTCGCCGGCACTCGACACCTCCTGGGTGCGCGCACTCGCCGAAGATCACTACGGCCTGAGCGGCGAACTCGTCGCGCTGACCGGCGAGCGCGACCGCAACTACCGGCTGCAGTCGGCCATCGATGGTGCGCGCTACATGCTGAAGGTCTCGCACCCGGCCGAGTCGGCGCTGATCGCGGACTTCCAGACCCAGGCGCTGCTGCACATCGCCGCGACCGACCCGGGCCTGCCGGTGCAGCGCATCGTGCCGACGGTGAATGGCGCGCCATCGTTCGTCGCCGACCCCGGCGACGGCCTACCGCGCGTCGTGCGCCTGTTCAGCTATCTGCCGGGGCTGGCCATGCCCGACGCGCCGCGTTCGACGGCACAGCGCGTCAACCTCGCGCGTGCGCTGGCGCGGCTCGACCTCGCGCTGCAGGGCTTCGATCATCCCGCCGGTGCGCTCGATCTGCCCTGGGACATCCAGCGCGCCGACGCGGTGCGCGGCCTGCTGGTGCACATCGCCGATCCGCAACGCCGCGCGCTCGCCGAGCACGCGCTCGATCGCTTCGAGCGCGTCGCCAAGCCGGTGCTGCCGCGCCTGCGCGCTCAGCCCATCCACAACGACTTCAACATCTACAACGTGCTGGTCGACCCGACAGCCACCGACCGCATCGCCGGCGTGCTCGACTTCGGCGACATGGTGCACGCGCCGCTGATCGACGACCTCGCGGTCGCCGCGTCGTACCAGCTCGGCACCGAGGGCGACGCGCTCGCGGACATCGTGCCCTTCGTCGCCGCCTACCATGCGGTGCTGCCGCTGCAGCGTGCCGAGATCGACCTGCTGTTCGCGCTGATGACGGCGCGCCTGGTGATGGTGGTCGCGATCAGCGGCTGGCGCGCGGCGCGCTACCCCGACAACGCGGCCTATCTGCTGCGCAACAATCCGCTGTCGTGGGCGCGGCTCGCGGCCTGCGAGCAGGTCGGCGCGGCCGCGGCCACCACCGCGTTGCGCCGCGCCTGCGGTCTGGACTGAGGTCATCGCCATGCTGCCTATTCCTGCCGACACGCAAGCGCTGATGGATCGCCGCGCGAAAGCGCTCGGTCCGGCCTACCGCCTGTTCTACGACACGCCGCTGCACCCCGTGCTCGGCGAGGGCGTGTGGCTCTTCGACGCCGACGGCAAGCGCTACCTCGACGCGTACAACAACGTTGCGTCGGTCGGCCATTGCCACCCGCATGTGGTCGCGGCGATCGCGCGCCAGGCCGGTGTGCTGAACACGCACACGCGCTACCTGCACGAAGGCGTGCTCGACTACGCCGAGCGCCTGCTCGCGACGATGCCGCCGGAACTCGGCCACGCGATGTTCACCTGCACCGGCAGCGAGGCCAACGATCTGGCGATGCGCGTCGCGCGCGCGCACACCAAGGCCGAGGGCCTGATCGTCACCCGTTTCGCGTACCACGGCGTCACTGCAGCGATCGCGCAGGCCTCGCCGTCGCTCGGCAAGTTCGTGCAGCTGGGCGAGACGGTGCGCACGGTGCCGGCTCCTGACAGCTACAGAGTCGCACACGACCAGATCGGCACGGCGTTCGCGACGGGCGTGCGCGAGGCCATCGCCGACCTGAAAGCGAAGGGCATCGAACCGGCCGCGCTGATGGTCGACACGGTGTTCTCGTCCGACGGCATCTGCACCGATCCGCCGGGCTTTCTGGCCGAGGCGGTGGACGCGATCCGCGCCGCCGGTGGCATCTTCATCGCCGACGAGGTGCAGGCCGGGCTCGGCCGCACCGGCGATGCGCTGTGGGGCTTTCAGCGCCACGGCGTGGTGCCCGACATCGTCACGATGGGCAAGCCGCTCGGCGCCGGCCACCCGCTCGCGGGCCTGACGGTGCGCCCCGAGGTGCTGGCCGCATTCGGCCGCGAGTGCCGCTACTTCAACACCTTCGGCGGCAACCCGGTCGCGATGGCCGCCGGCATGGCGGTGATGGACGTGATCGAGCGCGAAGACCTGGTGGCCAACGCGCAGCGTGTCGGGCACTACCTGCGTGCGGGTTTGAGCGAACTCGCGACGCGCCACGCGCTGATCGGTGACGTGCGCGGCGCCGGCCTGTTCATCGGCGTCGAGCTGGTGACCGACCGCGCGGCCAAGACGCCGGCCGCCGCCGAGACGGCGCGCATCGTCAATGGGCTGCGCGAACGCGGCGTGCTGCTCAGCAGCACCGGCGAGCACGCCAACACGCTGAAGATCCGGCCGCCGCTGGTGTTCTCGGAGGCCAACGCCGACCTGCTGGTCGGCATGCTGGACGAGGTGCTGACGGCGCTGTGAGCGCATCGCGCGCTACTTCAGCTCGATCTCGACGAACACGAATTCGTGGTCGTTCGCGTTGATGACGTTGTGCTCCACACCGGTCAACCGCGTGTACGACACACCGGCGGTCAGCGGGCTGCGCACCTCGCCGTGGGGCGTCTCGAGCAGCAGCGTGCCGGTCGTCATCGGCACGACGATGTAGTCCATGCCGTGGCGGTGCCACCCGGTCTCGGCGCCGGGTGCAAAACGCCATTCGGTGACCTTGACGCGGTCGTTGTCGATCTGGACGGTGGGGGTGGCCTGGGGGCGGGTCATGAGAAGGTCCTGATGCGGGTTGATGACAAATTGTCCAATAGCGCTCATCCAAAGACGCACCTAGCGAAGCGCCAGCAACAGCGAGCCGACGACAGCCAGCGCCGCGGTCCAAACGTGGCGTGGCGCCGAGCCGCTCAGCAGACGCGGATGCATGGCAACGCCCCGGCATACGCCGGTGGCGATGACGCCAGTCGTGACCAGCATCGCCGCCGTGTGAACGCCGACTGCCGCCAGTGCCAGAACCAGTGAGCCCGACGCGGTGATCTCGCGCGCCGGATTGTCGGCGAGGCACAGCGGCACGAGCCCCGGGACGAGCATCAACCCGGCCCCGTGCGCGGTAGCCATCAGGAAGGACCAGAGCGCGATGCCGGCGTGGCCGGCCTGCGTGTCGATCGCTGCATGCTGCCGGGCGCCGCGCAGCAAACGGTACGACGCCGCGGCGACAAGCAGCACACCGGCCAGGCCGCGCACCAGCGTGCGGTCCATCGCCATGCCCTGTGTCAAGGCGCAGGCCACGACCGCGACCGACGCGGCGTGCCCGATGGCGATGGGCAACAGGGCGCGCCAGACCTGTGCCCCGTCGCGCGCACGCACGCCCCATGCGGCGGCGAACATCCACCCGGTCGCCGGGCTCAACCCATGAAAGGCGCCGAGGCCGGCGATCACCATCCACGGCCACAGGGTTGCCATGGCGCAATCATCCGGTCAAGGGGGTGGAGGCTCAGGCGTGCGCCTGGCAGCACGAGCTGGCCGCCGGTGCCGGCTCGTAGCGATCGTGGTGGCGCACCCACTCCATCTTGTAGGCCACGTCGTGCTCGTCGCGGCCCTTGGGCGTGAGGTCCATCAAGTTGTACGCGCCCATCATGACCTCCACGCCGCGCCCGTAGGTCGAATAGGTGTGGAAAACGTCGCCCGCGTCGTTCTTGTAGAACACGCTGACCCCGGGTGCCTCCTCGCTCGGGAAGGGACCCACGCGGAAGTTGTAGTTGACCTCGCCCCTGGCATGTTCCTCCGGCCTGAAGCTGACACCGAAGTCGTAGTTGAAGTCGGTGCCAAACGAGGACACCCACTTGAACTGCCAGCCCATGCGTTGGCGAAAGCGTTCGATCTCGGCCAGTGGCGCCCGCGAGATGGCCACCACCGTGATGTCGCGATGCGCCAGATGCACGTTCATGCCGTCGGTGTGATCCGCCATGTAGGAGCAGCTCGGGCAACCTTGCTCCCACCCCGGGCCGAACATGAAGTGCTGCACCAGCAGCTGGCGGCGGCCCTCGAAAAGGTCGGCCAGCGCGCGCTGACCCTCGGGCGCGTCGAAAACGTAGTCCTTCTCGACGCGCTCCCACGGCAGCGCGCGGCGCTCGCGGGCGATCTGGTCGTGCAGCCGTGTCAGCTCCTTTTCGTGGGCGAGCAGCGTCTTGCGCTCGGCCACCCATCGCTCCTTCGATACGACGGGATGGTTCACTGTGCTTGCGTCGGCGATGGCTGTGTTCATGATGATGTGCTCCTTGGCTCGAAGAGCCGTTCGGGTTTCGTCCGAGCGCTGTGCGCTCACGACCTGATACTTTTCGGACGCCGCACGGCGCGGACTTTTCCGCTCGATCCACCGCCGCAATAAAAGAGGTCTGACCCATCGGATTCGAGCCCGCTGACGCCGGTGCCGAGCGGCATCTCCAGCCGCTCGAGCACGGTGCCACTCTCCGGGTCGACGCGGCAGAGTCCGCTCTCGTCGCCTTCCCAGGTGCCGTGCCACAACTCGCCGTCGACCCAGGTCACGCCGGTGACGAAGCGGTTGGACTCGATGGTGCGCTTGACCGTGCCGGTCTCGGGATCGATCTGGTGGATCTTGCGATCGCGGTACTGCCCCACCCACAGACTGCCCTCGGCCCAGGTGAGCCCCGAGTCGTAGCCATGGCCAGGCGCCGGGATGGACGCCAGCACCTTGCCGGTGGCCGGATCGATCTTGTCGATGCGCTGTTCGGCGATCTGATAGAGGTGGGTGCCGTCGAAGGCCGTGCCGGCGTCGCAGGCGCAGGCCAGCGTGCGCGTGGGCTCGCCGCTTTCGGGATCGAAGGCAATCAGCTTGGCACCGGTGGCGGCCCAGACGTTGCGGCCATCGTGGGTCACGCCGTTCACCTTGTCGGCCCCGGCGAAAGGCCCGTACTCGCGCACGATCTCGGCCGAACGCGTCGTGGCCTTGGTTCTGGCGCTGCTTGTTGTCTTGCTGGTCATCGCTGGCTCCTTGTCGCGCGCCTCGGATCGGCGCCGTGAGACAACTCTATTCAATCGGGAGCGCAGCGGGGAGTAACAAGATCGTCGTGAATCCTGCCAGCGGCGGCGCCAGCCAGCGACGTGCCCGCGCCTGCCCGATGGCGCGCACCCGTCCGGCGCCCTCGAGTTCGGCGAGCGCGCGCTGCACGGTGCGCTGACTGGCCCCCAGGGCCAACGCCAGCGCCGAGGTCGACCAGGCCGCGCCGTCGGAGAGCAAGGCCACCAGCGATGCCTGATCGCCGTCGATGGGTGGCGCCAGCACGACGACAGCGCGCTCGCCGCGTGGCCGGAGGACGAAGCCTCGCGCGGTGGCTTCGATGTTCGCGAGCGCCGTGACGAGTGCGCGCAGACGGCCGATCTCGACCCGCAGGCGCGCTCGATGCGACTCGTCGGGGTGGCGGGTGCGGAACGCGTACGCGATCAGGGCTTCCCGATCGACGTCGTCTGGCCAGGCCGTGGCGAGCGCTCGGGCCAATGAGAACAGCACCGGGCGGCGTGCCAGCGGCCGCCACGAGTCCCCGACCTGCAGCCCGCGACGGCAGGCGTCGACCACCAAAGCGTCCGAGGCCAGCAGCGCTGCGACTTCGTCGAGGCGCAGCGCCTGCTCGCCGCCGGCGAAGAGGCGCCGCGCAGCGGGACGATCGAGCGCCGCCTGCGCCTCCGCCACCTCGGCCAGCAGCGCCGGCACGCGGGCGCGATCGGCCGCCTCGTGCGCACGGGCGAGCGCCGCCCGCGCCGGGCCGATGTGCAGCGCGCGCAGCGCCAGCTCCGCCGCTGTCAGCTCGGCCACCGCTGCCAGCGACGGCGGCAGGCCAAGCGCATCGAGCCGCGTCAGCGCGGCCTCAGCCTCGTCGAGGCGGCCGAGCAGCAGCAGCCGGCGTACCGCGATCAGCCGTGCCTGCAGCGCGTTGGCGTGATCGGCGCGTGCCTCGAGCGTGGCCGCCGCCGCTGCCAGCGATCGCGGCGAGCCGCCGAGATCGCGCATGGCCAGCGCCACCTCCGCCTCGGCAACGACGCAGCGCGCACGCGCCAGCTCCTCGTGGGCGCCGAAGCCGCGGGCGGCGCCCCGCAGAAGCTCGCGGGCGCGCGGGTGTTCGCCGAGCTGGGCCATCGCGATGCCGCGCAGTGCCAGCGCCGGCGGATCGTCGCGCAGGGCGATCCGCTTGAGGGCGCCGAGCGCGTCGCCGGCAGCGAGGGCGCGCGCGGAGGCTGCAATCAGGGAGTCCATGGCGACAGGCTACCTCGTCCCGCTGTTGTCGCGACATCGGATCGAGACATTGAGCGTCTGCTTGGTGGTCGACGTCTGTTCTCGTTCGCCCGCAGCCGAAAAGCGGTTTACCCCCGATTACCCCTCGACGCAGAAACGGGGCTCGAAAGAAAAGGAGGCTCTGCGGCGCAAAGCCGCAGCGGCTGGGAGCGGTTCGACGTCCTCTGCGTAAGCCAACACAGGAGTTCCGATGATCGCCATCGCCTCGGGCAGCTCTCGGTCGCTCGTTTGGACCCGTTGTTGCCTTCAGACGAATCGGTCGGACGCCCGTTATGCAGCGAATGCTGACCTTCGCTGGCGCGCATCGAACTGGCGACAACGACCCACTGCTGTCCTTCGCGTCGACAAGTTGGGTGTCAGCAATGGCGGTCAAAGCGGCCGGCGCCTCCGGACGGTTTCGGCGGGCCAGAGTCACAAGAATCGAGTGCCGGGCAGCGGTCGTTCATGTGGACCGGCACTCGACCCACAGTTGACGTTCGGGACGACGAAGTCGATGCCTGGAAGCGGACACTCTGCGGCGCAATGCTCGTGGAGCGTTCACCATTTGAAATCATGCGCGTGCCAGTCGGCCGGCCTCACCGGTTACTTGGTTTGACCCAGCTCGCTCGCGAGTCTTGTTCCGCTCGGCCCAACGCCAGAGATCTGGACCGTCACCTCTTCGTCCTTCGCTCCGTCGTAGTGAATCTTGCCGGGATGATGAACCGCGAAGCTCCCGGGCGGCATGGGGACTGTCGCCTCTCTGTCCCAGTTGGGGCCAGTGCCGACCCACCACGTCCCCTTCAACACCACGACCTGACGCTCTTCGGGATGAACGTGCGGCGGAGACATCGTGCCCGGGGAGAAGCGCACACGAATGACGTATGGCCCGGCCCCAGTCGGATTGCCGTAGAGCACCGCCATCTTTATGCCGGGCGCCATCGGGTTCTCTGTCCACTGGAGGTCAGTGTCGCGTTTGACCAGCATCACCGATTGATCGAGGTCGGCTGCCTGGACCGACAGCGACAAGGCAAGCAGCGTTGCACCCAGCAATCTGTTCATGAGCGTCCTCCCGGGCGTCACCGCCCTCAATCCTTCACTCGTTCCCAAGTCAGACGATTTACCAGGTCCTGCCCCTCGTACTTGAAGGCAGGCGTCGTCAGGAGGTCCTCGCCCGAGACTCTGGCGAAGTTGCGCACGCGGCGAGAACGATGGCTGCACCGGCGGCCGAGCAAACGGCAGTAGTTCTTGCGTTCATACCCGTCCACCTCTCTAGTGCTTGGAGAGAAAGGCGAGAAGCGCGGCATTGAACGCTTGCGTGTTCTGCAAGTGCATCGCATGGCCCGCGTTTGGAATGGTCACTCGCGTCTGGTCTTTGAGGCACGGCTGGATGGCGTCCAGCATCACGCCGTAGATGCCTGGACTCTTCTCCCCAGTGACCAGGAGGACGGGGACAGCGACGTTCTCGAGTTGACTGCACGAAACGGCTTCGCGCGCGTCTGCCGGCAAACTTGAGATGGTCCAAGCATTGTCACGAAGGACTTGCTTCGAGGAGTCGGGGACGTTCTTCCAGGTGCCAGGTGCCGAAGTTCCGTCGATAAATCGCTCCAGACCCGCTTCGGTCTCGCCGCGTTTCAGATGCTCGACAGCCGCCGCTACGTACGCTTCACGGTCCCGCACTTCGACGGCTGACTGCGATGTGGCAGGTATGAGGCTTTCAATCGGCGCCGGGTCTGCCAGTACAAGAGAGTGCAGCAAGTCCGGCTCTTCGACCGCCAGTTGGAGGGCCACCTGTCCTCCGCGCGAGATGCCAACCAAGCGCACCTTTTCGACGCCGAGTGAGCGGATGAATGTACGCAAGTCCGCGACATGCTGCTTCATCGACAGGTCGTCACCCCTGCCGTCCCAGCGTTCAGGGTAATAGTGCCTGAGGCTGACTGCGATGGCGCGGTAGCGCTGCGCGACCGGCTCCATCTGCCGGCCCCAATAGCGGTAGTCGGTTGCGGTGCCATGAACAAATACCACGGCAGCGCCGGACCCGCGCTCCAGGTAGGCCATGTCATATCCATTGACCGGCATTGCCTTGAGCGGGGCAGGAATGTCCCAGGCTCGCGGAGCATGGGTGGCACAGGCTCCAAGCGCAATGCTCAGCGCCGCAATGCCGAGGCTCCGTTTCATTTTTGTCCGCCTGTGGCTCGACGCCAGGACACGTCGAGAACCCACTCTTGGCCGCGCGCTAGCACCGGCGGTGTGACCAGGTGAAGGTGCTCGCCGATCATTCTTGCATAGCGGATCTGGGCGGTACCTTCCCAGTTTGGCAGGCGAGCCACCTCAGCGAAGTGGGTGACTCTTCCTTCCTGCTCATCGAATTCATAGGTGCCGGCGTACGCGTCGAATCCGTCGAATGCCTGCCTGACTTCTTCAGGCGTGCCAGCACGAACATCTGCCGAGGCGAACTTCGGTCGACCGGTGCTCATGAGGACTGCCGACATGTGCCCATTGGGCGTATAGGTGAGGAAGCCTCGTGGCGACTCACCGAGCGGGAACGCCTCGATGCCATTCGATCCCTTGGCGACCAAGGACTCGAGTGACCACGTTCCGACAAGATCTTCGCGACGCATACGCGTTTCTCCGTTTCGTTGGACAGCCTCAGAGGCCGAGACTCGGGAGTTTCGAAGGCGACGATGCTCCGCGATCACCGCCGTCGAGGGATCGGCCAAGTCGAGTTCGGTGTGCACAGAGGCAATCAACCCGTCACGAAACTCGAAGACATGCCCGCCGCGCAGGCGCACGTCGACTTCGCCCGGCACGCGCTGGAGAATTGTCTCGCCGCGCGTCCGCAGCTGACGTCCATCGAATTGCTGATCTTGCAGCGGCAAAGCCACTTCTCTCCCCAAGGCGGCAAGGTAGCCCGCTTGGATCGCGGCTTTGCCGATGCAAGGCGACGCCTGCACGCAGGTGGGGCCCGCAACCACGACAGCGTCGTCGGTGAATTGCTCGAGCGCCAGGTCAGTGCGGCCCATGCTCATCCAGTGCACGAAGTAGTAGTAGGCATGGACCGGCGAAGCAACTCCGGCCCCGCAGGGCATGGCCGCCAAGGCGGCCACGAGGCACAGCATCGCGTGAGTCGCACGCAGCCCTCGAACAACGAGTGTGGGTGGCTTCATGATTGGGCTCCGACCACAGAGCGACGGGAGTCCAGGCGACTCTCGATCACTGCGCCTCACTCTCGTGCAGTGCCACTGCGACGTCTTTAATCCATCTAAAACCATCCAAAACAACGCGCGTCCGAGAGAAGATCGGGAGTGCTGAGACTCCTGGCACTGCTGCAGACCTCTCCCACCGAGCCACCCGTGCAATTGCCCGACCGTCTTCGATTTGGCCGCTTCGAGCTTCGAAACAATGAGCGGCAACTTCTGCAGGATGACCGTCCTGTTGCGCTGGGTGCGCGCGCGTTCGATTTGCTGGTCGCACTGATCGAGCGTCGCGATCGGCTGGTCGGCAAGGCCGAACTCCTGGACGTGGTCTGGCCCGGCCTCGTCGTCGAAGAGGCCAATCTGCCGGTGCAGGTGTCCGGTCTGCGCAAACTCATCGGTGCCCAGGCCATCGCCACCGTGCCCGGCCGCGGGTACCGGTTCGTGGCCGCGCTCGAAGCGGACGCGGGCGCATCCTCCGTCGCCGAAGCGGCCGCGGCCGAAAAGGCACCTCGAGCGACCTCTCGCGATGTCCGACCTGCCCTTCCTTCGCTGCCGGCGACGCTCATCGGCCGCGAAAACGACACCGACGCGCTGGTCGACGTCCTTCGCCACCAACGCATGGTGACACTAGTGGGTACTGGCGGAATCGGCAAGACCGCGCTCGCGCTCGCCGCCGCGAACGTCCTCGAAGGCGCCTACCCCGACGGCACCTGCTGGGTCGACCTCACGGCGATCACCAGTCCGGCTCTCGTCGTGACTGCGGTGGCACAAGCGCTGACTTTGCCTACCGGTCGCGGCAACGCTCAGTTGGCAGGCCTCGTTGCCGGGCTGCAGTCGGCGAAGATCCTGGTAGTGCTGGACAACGCCGAGCATGTCGCCGACGCGGTGGGCCAGCTCGCCTCAGCGCTACTGCGAGGCACCCGCGGCGTGCACCTTCTCGTCACGAGTCAGAGGCCCTCGAAGACCGAAGGGGAGCGCGTGTTCCGTGTCGGCCCGCTGGAGGTGCCCGCCGATGGCACGCCTGCCCAAAGGGCCTTGACCATCGGGAGTGTTGCGCTCTTCATGGACCAGTGCCAGGCCGCGGGTTGGCGCTTCGAGCTCGACAGCGGCAACGTCGACAGAGTCATCCGGCTCTGTCGGCAACTCGATGGCTTGCCGCTGGCGCTCAAGCTCGCGGCGGCACGGCTGCCGTTGCTGGGCCTGGACGGATTCGAGTCTCGCCTGGACGATCGTTTTAGGCTTCTGGTCGGCGACAGCCCAAGCGCTCCAAGCCGCCAGAAGACCTTGATGGCCACCATGGAGTGGAGCCATGCCTTGCTTTCAGCCAGCGAGCAGATAGTGTTCCGCAAACTTGCCGTGTGCGTCGGGGGATTCTCGCTGGATCTGGCCATCGCGATATCGCGGGACGATGCGATCGATGAATGGGCGGTGGTTGACTGTCTCGAAGGTCTCGTCGACCGGTCGTTGGTCGTCGCCGACGGCGGCGATCGGCCGCGTTACAGGTTGCTCGAATCGACACGGCTCTACGCGCTGAAGCAACTCGAAGGGGCTGGCGAACTCGCTGCGATGCAGCTTCGACACGCCGCAGCGATGGACACGTTGCTCGAAGGCGCCAGCGAGTCGATGTGGTCATCGCCGGACATGATCTGGATCGCGGGATACGGCCCTGAGTTGGGCAACGTGCGCGCTGCGATGGACTGGTGCGCCCGGCACGACCCAAGCCTGGGGTTGTCGCTGACGGGAAGTGCGGCAGGACTGTTCCTGTTGTTGGGGTTGCTGCACGAGTTCGGGCAGCGCAGCGCAGCACTCGAGATGCACTTGATCGATGCGATCGACCCGAGAGTCGCGGCACGGTTTTGGGTGGCGCGATCACTGTGCCTTTGGACCGTCGATCATCGGGCCATGCTCGACTGCGCGCTACGGGCAGAGCGGTTATATCGCTCGCTCAACGACTTGCGCGGTGTTGGTATGGCACTGTATTGCGCCGCCTGCAGTTGGCTCATCCCTGCGGACCGGGCCAGCCGCGTCCATGAAGAGCTTTCTCGCTTCGAGCTCGAAGGATGGCCACGACGGCTCCGGTTCTGGGTCATTGACGGACAGCTGCAAATCCTGGCCTCGCAGAGCCGATACGAAGAATTGCTCCGTGCCGCCACGACTCTGGTCAACGAAAGGGCGACGGAGGCGTCGGGGAGGTGGAGCGAAGACTTCGTGACGTGGGCTGGAAACTGGATGGTGGTTGCCGATCTCGGGCTGGGCCATGTCGATCGCGCAGTGCGAACGGCTCGCGAGATCGTTCAGGAAGAACGTACCTTCAATCGGCGTCAACCCACGTTCACGATCGTGCTGTGCAATCTGGCGCGCGCGCTGATCAAGCAGGGCAACCTGGACGAAGCGCGGCAGAGCTTGGCCGCAATGTTCGATCGCTGCCGAGTCGCCGGGTGGCATGGATTCGGCATCTCGAGCAATGTCTTCACGCTGTTGGCGATACGCGAAAATCGATGGCGGGCCGCGGCCGCTCTCGCGGGCTTTGCAGATGCCGCCTGGCAACGCATTGGGCGGCCGCTTGGAGTCAACCTCCGATTCCGAACCAGGGCGCGCGCAACCCTTGCCCAACACCTCACCCCGGAAGAGACCGAAGAGTTGATGGCGGCGGGCGTCCTGATGGACGAGGAAGCAGTTTGCGCGCTGACACTTGCAAGAGGTTGACTCGCGAGGGATTGCCCGGCGGCAGTGGCAAAGGGAGCTAGGAGTCGGCATCACCCGCGATGGGCAGCCACAAAGGGGACCTCTGCGGGCGGCGGCTCATGGCCGAGGGCGGGTGTCCCTGCAGCCGGAATCGACACCACTTTGCTGTCGTCCAAGAGCGGATCTGGCCGGCCGGTATGGAGCGATCAGTATCGAGCGCCGGCCGCCGCTGGACGGCCACAAGCGGCAGGTCGCGACTGACGGCTATCCGGCAGCCCGCCACAAGAGCCGCCGACACCTGAGATCTGCAGTTGATGAGTGGGTCGCCGTGAGAAGCACCCTCACGTACAGTCGCGAATGAACGACCTGCGCTCTGTCCGACCTTGAGAGAAGCTTGGGCTCTTCCTGAGGACTCGCTGGCGCCATTCGGCGACCATGAACTCATGGCGGGCCGCCGGCTCGCAAGGAGACTTAGATGCAGAGCTTGTTCACCTGGTTTCGATTTGCCTTGCTCGTCGCTGTAAGCGCCACCGCGCAAGCAGCAGGGGCCGCATTTCCCGAACGAACGATCCAGATTGTCGTGCCGTTCGCGGCGGGCTCTGCGCCGGATGTGCTCGCCCGGCTGCTGGCCGAAGGATGGAAGCGCAGCGGCTTTGCGGATGCCGTCGTCGTCAACCAGCCCGGCGCGGGCGGCAGCATCGGTGTTGCACAGGTCGCGAAAGCGGCCCCCGACGGTTACACGCTGGCCGTCGCAGGAGACGCTGCACTGTTGGTTAACCCAGCGCTGTACCCCGAGCAGGCGCTGTCGCCGTTGAACGATCTGGCGCCGGTTTCTCAACTGGTCATCACGCCGACCGTGCTGGTCGTGGGCAAGGACGTGCCGGTGCGCAGCGTGGCCGAACTGGTGGCGCTGGCGCGCGCCCAACCGGGCCAGCTGAGCTTTGCCTCGGCCGGGGCCGGGACGTCTTCTCGGCGAAACGGCGAACTGCTGAAGCAGGCGGCGAGCCTTGACCTGCTGCACGTGCCCTACAAGGCCAGCCCCATGCTCGACGTCACCGCCGGGCGCGTCACGATGTTCTTTGCCAGCGCCGCCATTGCGCCCCAGGTCGCCGACGGACGCTTGCGCGCGCTGGCCATCGCTGGTCGAGAGCGCCTGGCGCGGTTGCCCGATGTGCCGACGATGGCCGAAGCCGGGTTCCCGCAGGTCAATTCGCTCGCCTGGTTCGGGCTCGTGGCTCCCGCCGGCACGCCCGCGGAACGGGTCGAGCGCCTGCGTGATGAAGCCACGAAGGCCCTGCGAGACCCAGCGTCGGCTTCGCGACTGGATGCACTCGGCGGATCGCTGGTGCTGTCGTCGCCCGCGGAGTTCCGGGCGCTGATCGCCAGCGAACTGCCGCGATGGCGTGCGTTCGTGAAGGAGGTCGGCATCCAGGCCGACTGAGCGGGAGGGCTCGACATGACCGCCGCCGATCTCTCCCTCATCGCCTTCGCCACCTGCAACGTGCTGCGCATCGCCGCCTACTTTCCGCAGATGTTCAAGCTGGCCCGCCATCCGGGTGCCGCGGCGTCGTTCTCGTACGCCACCTGGGCGTTGTTCACTGCCGCCAACTCGTCGACGGCTGTGTACGCCGGTGTGGTGCTGGGCGACGGGGTGCTGGGCGCGGTGCACGCGTTCAGCGCGCTGTGCTGCGGCGCGCTGATCGCGCTCGCGCTGTGGCGTTGCCGCTGCCCGCTGGCCGAGGGTGCTTCAGCGCTCGGGTAGTCCGGCTGCTCGCAGGTCAGCGAGAAAGGCCGACCCCCAGGGTTCCACCCGCGTCATCGTTTTCATGCGCTGGCGCACGCGGTCGATGCTGCGGAATGCAGTGGTCCGTAGCACCGAAAGGAAGCGTGCAGCCTCAGCTTCACGCCCAAGCCGGCGCGCCGCCACGACGGCGGCAAGGTAGCAGGTCGGAAATGCGGGGTTGGCAGCGATGCCACGGGCCGCATACGCCAGTGCGTCTTCTTCGCGGCCGAGCATCGATGCTGCGCAGGCTTCGCCCCAATGCCAGATGGCGCGCAGCGGCTCGCGCGGGCTCAGCGCCAAGGCGCGCGCAGCCAGGTCGAACGCCCGCTCAGGGTGTCCCTCGGCGTTGACGACGAGGGACAGCAGTCCATAGGCGGGGGCGTAGGACTTGCTGATCTCCAGGCAATGTCCGAGCGAGGCTCGCGCGCGCACGAGCTCGCCGGTCTGGAACAGAGCGAGCCCGAGTGTGTAGTGGGCGTCGGGATCCGATGGCGACAGCGCCGTCGCGCGTTCGGCGTGCGCCACGGCATCGGCGAGCAGGACGTCCGGATGGGCGTCCTGCCAGTCGTACTGCACGGCACGGTATTCACAGTAGGCGAGCACGTTCCACGCCGCCCCGACGGACGCGTCGCGACGCACCGCCTCGGCAGCCCACGTCCAGGCCCGGTCATTCGTGTCCCGGTTCTGCGGCCGGCAATACAGCTCGACCCAGGCGCGCATCGCGAGCTCGAGCGCGCTGGCGCGCTCCGGCCCGCCGACCGCGACTTCGCGCGCGGCATGTTCCGACAGTTCCAGCCGCCAGACCCGGACCAGCCGCCCGACCACGCGCTGTGCGAGCTCGGGCCAGTTCGCCGCCGGCACGTCGATCGACTCGCTTGCCAGGACGGCGTCGCTCGACGCGTCGATCAAGTCGCAGCTGATCGACAGGCTTTCGCCCATCGCGGCTATCGCCCCGTCGACCACATACCGCACCTTGAGGTCGTCGGCAATGCGGCGTGGCGACAGCGCCAGACCGCGGTACGACAGCATCGTGCCGCGCGCGATCGTGGTGAGCCCGGGCTGGCGCGACAGTTCGAGCACCAGGTCACCGAGCAGGGTCTCCGGCAGGAACGACAGCGCAGGGGGCAGGCCCAGATCGCGAAACGGCAACACAGCCACCGTGCGGGCTGCCGGCGCGGTTTGCGCGTCCGCCGACGTGGCGATCGGACCCGGCAGCGGCGGCAACAGGCGCTGGACCGGCGCCACCAACCGGTAGCCCTTGCGCGGCACGGTGGCGATGAACTCGCCGCTGACCGTGTCGGCCTTCAGCACCGACCGCAGTTCGCCGATGGCCTGGTAGAGGGACTGGTCGGTGACGACGACGCCGGCCCAGACCCTGCCAAGCAAGTCCTGGCCGATGCAGACCTCACCGGGCCGCTCGGCCAGCGCCACCAGCAGCCGCATGGTGCGCGGCTCCAGCTTCACTGTCCGACCGTCAAGCGTCAGCGTGTCGGCTGCCGGATCGGCATGCCACCGACCGACCGTCAGGCGGGCGGCCGCTTGCTGACCCGTTTCGGGGGTGGAATCGCGTCCCATGCTGCCGCTGTTGCGATGAAGGTTTAGAAAGGCTTGAGCTTACCTTGAGGACTTCTCGATGCGGACGCCGGCAAGATGACGACCATGTTGCAGATACTGGACCACGTCACTCTCCGTTCGACTGACCTGGCGCGCACGCTCGGCTTCTACCGGCAGCTGCTCGGCCTGGAGCCCGGTCCCCGCCCGGCCTTCGGCGTGCCGGGGTCTTGGTTGTACGTCGGCGGAAACCCCGTCTTGCACGTGGTGGAGAGCTCCATCGAGGGGCGCGGTGGTGCGATCGATCATGTGGCGTTCGAAGCCCGCGGCCGGGCCGTGCTCTCGGCGCAGCTCGACGCGGCGGCCGTGCCCTTCGAACTGGTGGCCCTCCCTGACGGATCGGCACTGCAGATGTTTCTGCGCGACCCGGACGGTGCGCGGATCGAGCTCGTCTTCAGGCATCCGGAGGATCGATGACGGTGTATCGCAGAACCTACATCTCGTTCGCAACGGTCGCCCGCGACGGCGCGATGCCGGCGGCGCCGGCGCTCGCCCAGTCGGCTGGCGCAACGCCCCCGATCAACTCCCTTCGCGTCTGGCGCATCGGCACTCGTTGTGCGAGTGTTGCCGATGGTCTTGCGCGTGAACTCGGGCGTCCGGTGCCGCTTTGAGTCCTGAACCGACGCTCAGGCCGGCAGCACGAAGGGCCGTTCATGGCCGCGACTTGCCCGACATCGGTCTCCTCGGGTGGTCGCACGCTGGTTTGAGCGCTATATCCGGACGCGACCCGTTGTTGACACTCGGATCACACAGGTCGCCATCGGAAAGCTGACATTCGCACTCAGCTTTGACGGAGTCACCGCGGCAAGCCGTGACGGTCCGATTCACGCCGCTCCGATCCCCGGCGGCGCCGGTGCTGCGCAGTGAGGCCGCGGCGAGGCATTAAAGCCAGCCTACGGGCATTGACCCAACTGCCGCAGCGGGTCATCGAAGAATGCCCATTGATCCATTGCGCCCGAAGCGTCTCCAGAAACCGTGCAGACGGCGTTCGCCGAACGCTGCAAACCCCCATCGACCGATCTTCGAACGACGTTGCCTATCGAAGCCGACACTCCGACTAGCGCGGAGCCAACGACAACTGTCGTTGCCAAGACGACCCATCCCACGAGCCCGTACTGCTGGGTGATGCTGAATCGATGGCTGAAACGATGCTGTTCCTGTTCGGGCACGTCGAGTTCCATTCTTCGAATCAAGGTTGATGTTGTCGTTGCCGATCGACTCAGTCGGTCCGTGCAACGGAAGCAGACGATTGATTCGTGGCGATCGCTGGCCCGGCCACGGCTTCGGTGTCTGGGGCGGCAATCGACGCGATCGATTCAGTCGGCATCTGCGAAGCGCCGTCGTGCAGCAGCCAGATTCCACCGGCCGCCACGGCGCACAGGATCCACAGCACCAGAGGCGAGGTGGTACGGGGCGCGGGACGCAACGCGTCCATTTCGTACAAGTCGGACATCTCTGATCTCCTTGAGTCGGTGGGCGCTGCCTTCAGCGGTGAACGCATGTTCGCGGCCCAGGACCCGATCGGCGCATGCCGGTTCAATACTGAACAGGCGCCGTGGGTGCTCCTCCTCCTCGGTCGACGTATCCGCGCGGCTGGCCGCTATCGCGGACTGAGATAATCGCCCGATGCCTCGGTTCATCGCACTGCTCCTCGCGTTGCTGCTGCCATTCCAGCTTGCCTGGGGTGCGGCTGCTGCGCATTGCCAGCACGAAACCGACCCACAAGCCGTGCAGCACATCGGGCACCACGAGCACATTCACAAAGGTGACGCGAAGAAGGCGCCTGTTGGCAACAATCTCGTCGCTGACAACGACTGTGGTTACTGCCACGCGACGGGCGTTGCCGCCGTCGTTGAGGCAGCGCCGTCGACTTTCGCGCCCGTGGCCAACTCCGGCGCAGCGGTTCCGACCGAACAAAGACACGCCTCTGCGCTCGCCCGAGCGCCCGACCGCCCTCAGTGGCCTCGTCTCGCCTAGCCGGCGGGACGAAAGGACTCCAACAAGCCAAGCGTCTCGCCGAATCCCTGGACCCACCATGAGATTCGATGAGAAAACTTCTTCTGCCGTTCGGACTGGCGGCGATATTGCTCAGCCCATTCACGTCGCAGGCCCAGCCCGCGGCTCCCCTCCACCTTGAACAAGCGCTGGACCTTGCGGCATCTCGCAGCCTCACGCTGTCTGCTGCCCGGAGGGAACTGGAAGCATCAGACGGTGCTGTCCAACAGGCCGGCGCACTGCGTAACCCCGAGCTGAATGCCTCCGTAGAGGACACGCGACGAGAAACTCGCACGACCACGGCGACCCTCGACTTTCCAGTCGAGTTGGGCGGCAAGCGAGCCGCCCGCGTCACTGCAGCCGAACGAGGACGCGACGTCGCGCGCGCCGAGTTCAGCGGCGCGCAGGCGCAGCTCCGTGCCTCGGTCATCGCCGCGTACTTCTCGACCCTCGTCGCCCAAGAGCGCTTCAGGCTCGCCGCCAACTCCACAGAACTCGCCACGCGTGGTGCCGACGCAATTGGCAAGCGCGTCGCGGCCGGCAAGGTCTCGCCGGTGGACGAGACCCGCGCAAGAGTCGACCTGGCGAACGCTCAACTCGAGGCCACCGAGGCCGGAGCTGCGTTGCAGACCGCTCGCCAGGCACTCGCAGCCTTGTGGGGCGACCCCGAACCCAAGTTCTCGGAGGTCGTCGGCGACACGGCACAAGTGCCGAGCCGAGGAACGGCAACCGAGCTGACTGAGCAACTCGAAGCGTCTCCGACGCTGCGGGTGAGTCGGATGGAAGCGAATCGTCGCAAGGCGCTGATCGACGTCGAGCGCAGCAAGGGCGTGCCCGATGTGACCGTCAGTGTCGGCGCCAAGCGCGACAACGAAATCGGGCGCACGCAAGCCATCGTCGGCCTCTCGATTCCGCTGCCGCTGTTCGACCGCAACCAGGGCGCCGTCTACGAGGTGGGCAAGCGCGCGCAGAAGGCGGACGATGAATACCAGGCCGCACGGATCCGGGTGCTGAACGAACTGCAGCAGGCCGCCAACCAGCTATCCGTGGCGCGCACGTCGTTGCAGTCTTTGCAAACCACCGTCTTGCCGGCCGCTCAGCAAGCGTACGAGGCCGCGACGAAGGGCTTCGAAGCAGGCAAATTCGGCTTCCTCGACGTCATCGACGCACAGCGCTCGCTGCTTCAAGCGCGCTCGCGCTACCTGACCACGCTAAGCAGCGCGTTCCAGGCCGCCACCGCCATCGATCGCTTGCTCGGTCGCTAACCAAACACTGAACACCATGGCAATCACGAACAAACAACGCATCGCGATGGCGGTCATCGTGCTCGTCGGCCTTCTGGGCGGTGCAGCAGTCTTGATGACCGAAGGTCACAAGAGCGGCGAAGAGGCCGAACACGCCGAAGGAGACGGTCACGGCCACGACGAGAAGGCTGCCGAGAAGGAAGAGCATGCCGACTCGGTGAAACTCACCGATGAGCAAATCAAGGCCGCCAACATTTCGGTGACTGCCGCTGGCAAGGCCAAGCTGCAGGCGGCTTCCCAGTTCCAAGGTGAGATTCGCTTCAACGAAGACCGGACCGCTCATGTTGTCCCACGCTTGGCAGGTGTGGCCGAGAGCGTGGCTGCCAACCTGGGGCATCAGGTTCAGAAGGGCCAGGTACTGGCCGTCATCGCCAGCACGTCGCTCTCCGAGCAGCGCAGCGAATTGCTGACGGCCCAGAAGCGCCGCGAGCTCGCGCGCTCGACGTACGAGCGCGAACGAAAGTTGTGGCAAGAGAAGATTTCTGCGGAGCAGGACTACCTCCAGGCGCAGAGCGCTCTCCAAGAGGCTGATATCGCGGTGCGCAACGCCTCGCAGAAGTTGGCAGCGGTGGGTGCGGCCGCCACCGCCGGGGGTTTGAACCGGTTCGAAATTCGCGCGCCGTTCAAGGGCACGGTTGTAGAAAAGCACCTCTCGCTCGGAGAAGCAGTGAAGGAGGATGCGAGCATCTTCACCATCTCCGACCTGAGCACGGTGTGGGCCGAGTTCGCGGTCGCCCCCAAGGACCTCAGCACCGTGCGTGTCGGTCAGAGAGTCGTTGTTTCGTCGACTGCGTTTGCCAGCGGCGCGGAGGGGACCATCTCCTACGTCGGCTCGCTGCTCGGTGAACAAACCAGGACTGCCAAGGCGCGCGTGACGCTGAACAATCCGAACGCGGCCTGGCGCCCGGGTCTGTTCGTCACCGTTGCCGTCTTGGGCGAGGACCAGGAAGTCCCGGTCGCCGTCAGCGCGGAGGCGGTGCAGACCGTCGAGGACAAACCGAGCGTCTTCGTGGCCGTGCCCGGCGGGTTTGCGACGAGAGCCGTGAAGGTGGGACGGTCCGACAGCAAGACGGTCGAAATCCTCGACGGCCTGAAGCCGGGCGAGAAGTACGCGGCGACGAACAGCTTCGTCTTGAAATCCGAGCTCGGCAAAGACAGTGCCGGCCACGGGCACTGAACGGAGCCCCAAATGTTTGAACGCATCATTCGCTTCTGCATCGAGCAGCGCTGGCTCGTCATGCTGGCCGTGCTCGGCATGGCTGGCCTCGGCGTCTACAACTACACGAAGCTCCCCGTCGACGCCGTCGTCGACATCTCGAGCGTGCAGGCGGTCATCAACACCGAAGCCCCCGGCTATTCGCCGCTCGAGACCGAACAGCGCATCACCTATCCCATCGAGACGGTGATGGCCGGCCTGCCCGGGCTGGAGCAGACACGGTCGCTGTCGCGCTATGGCCTGTCGCAAGTCACCGTCATCTTCAAGGACGGCACCGACATCTACTTCGCCCGGCAGCTCGTGAACCAGCGCTTGCAAGAGGCACGCGACCGCCTGCCTGCAGGCGTCACGCCGAGCATGGGGCCCATCTCCACGGGGCTGGGAGAAATCTACCTCTGGACTGTCGAGGCTGACGAGGGCGCCAAGAAACCGGATGGCACGGCATACACGCCGACCGACCTGCGAGAGATACAGGACTGGGTCATCAAGCCTCAGCTTCGAAACGTCAAGGGCGTCACCGAAATCAACTCCATCGGCGGCTTCGAGAAGCAGTACGTTGTCGCGCCGAACCTCGAGCGTCTGGGGTCATACGGCCTGAGCCTCGCCGATGTCGTGAACGCGCTGGAGAAGAACAATGCCAACCAAGGTGCCGGCTACATCGAGCGACGTGGAGAGCAATACCTCGTGCGCGCACCCGGTCAGGTGAAGTCGATGGAGGACATCGGCGACATCATCATCGGTACCGCCGTCGGCCAGCCCATCCGCGTTCGTGACGTTGCCGATGTCGAGTTGGGCCGCGAGCTGCGCACGGGCGCGGCTACCGAGAACGGCAAGGAGGTGGTGCTGGGGACCGTGTTCATGCTCATGGGCGAGAACAGCCGAACGGTCTCGCGTGCGGTCGACAAGCAGATGGCCGCGATCAACAAGACCCTGCCGGAAGGCGTCAAGGCCATCACGGTCTACGACCGCACGGTGCTGGTCGACAAGGCCATCAAGACGGTGCGCAACAACCTGCTCGAGGGAGCCGTGCTCGTGATTGCGGTGCTGTTCATTTTCCTGGGGAACATCCGCGCGGCACTCATCACGGCGATGGTCATCCCGCTGTCCATGCTGTTCACGTTCACCGGCATGGTGACGTATCGCATCAGCGCGAACCTGATGAGTCTGGGTGCCCTCGACTTCGGCATCATCGTCGATGGCGCCGTCGTCATCATCGAGAACGCAGTGCGTCGGCTCGCGCACGCGCAGTCGCTTCGAGGGCGACCGCTCAGTCGTTCGGAGCGCTTTCACGAAGTGTTCGCCGCGGCGAAGGAAGCAAGACGCCCCTTGTTGTTCGGCCAGCTCATCATCATGGTGGTCTACATCCCCATCCTCGCCTTGACGGGCGTCGAAGGAAAGATGTTCCACCCCATGGCGTACACCGTGCTGCTCGCGCTGTTCGGCGCGATGGTGCTCTCGGTCACCTTCGTTCCGGCGGCCGTCGCCTTGTTCATCGGCGACAAGGTGTCGGAGAAGGAGAGCCACCTGATGGAGTGGGCCAAGCGCGCGTATCAGCCAGCCCTGACGACGATGCTCGCGAACACGCCGGTGGTCCTGACCTTCGCCGCCGTGTCGGTGCTGTTCTCCATCGCCGTTGCCAGCCGCCTCGGCAGCGAATTCGTGCCGAACCTGAACGAAGGCGACTTCGCCATACAGGCATTGCGCATCCCTGGAACCAGCTTGAGCCAGTCGGTCGAGATGCAAAGGCAACTCGAGGCGACCCTGAAGGCCAGGTTCCCGGAGATTGAACGGATCTTCGCTCGTACCGGCACGGCTGAAATCGCCGCCGACCCGATGCCGCCCAACATCTCCGACGGCTACATCATGCTCAAGCCGACAGACCAGTGGCCAGAGCCGCGCAAGACGCGTGATGAGCTCCTGTCCGCCATTCGCGGCGAGGCAGCCAAGGTGCCCGGCAGCAACTACGAGTTCTCTCAGCCAATTCAGCTCCGGTTCAACGAGCTCATCTCGGGAGTGCGCTCCGACGTTGCGGTGAAGGTGTTCGGCGACGACAACGAAGTGCTGAACGAGACCGCCGCGCGGATATCAGCCGCCTTGCAGAAGGTTCCCGGCGCGACGGAGGTGAAGGTTGAGCAGACGACCGGCCTGCCGATGCTCTCCGTGAACATCGACCGCGCGAAGGCCACGCGCTACGGCTTGAACATGAACGAGGTTCAGGACGCCGTCGCTACAGCAATCGGTGGGAGAGAGGCCGGGACCTTCTTCCAGGGCGACCGTCGATTCGACATCCTGGTTCGCCTGCCGGAGTCTGTTCGCCAGAACGTGGAGGCATTGCGTCGACTGCCCATCGCCCTTCCGAAGGGTGCGGGCGCGACTGCCTACGTTCCGTTGGGCGAGCTGGCAACCCTCGAGGTCGCGCCGGGACCCAACCAAGTCTCACGCGAGGACGGCAAGCGTCGGGTCGTGGTCAGCGCGAACGTCACCGGAAGAGACCTGGGTTCGTTTGTCACGGACGCACAGGCCGCCATTGACGCTGTCAAAGTGCCGACGGGATACTGGACCGCATGGGGCGGGACCTTCGAGCAGTTGGAGTCCGCATCGAAGCGCCTTCAGATGGTGGTGCCCTTGGCGTTGCTGATGGTGTTCGTTCTGCTGTTCACGATGTTCGGGAACATCAAGGACGGCCTGCTCGTCTTCACAGGCATCCCGTTTGCGTTGACGGGCGGTGTGCTCGCACTCTGGATGCGGGGCATTCCGTTGTCGATTTCCGCGGCCGTCGGCTTCATCGCCTTGTGTGGGGTTGCTGTCTTGAACGGGCTCGTGATGTTGTCGTTCATTCGCAGCCTCCGTGACGAAGGTCGAAGCCTTGATGACGCCATTTGGGAGGGGGCGTTGACGCGGTTGCGCCCCGTCCTGATGACCGCACTCGTTGCGTCGCTTGGCTTTGTGCCGATGGCCCTGGCCACGGGCACCGGCGCGGAAGTTCAGCGACCGCTCGCGACGGTCGTTATCGGCGGCATCCTGTCATCGACGGCGTTGACGCTGTTGGTCCTGCCCGCTCTCTACAGACTGGCTCACCGGCGTGACAACGACGACGTTGTCGAAGGGGCGCCTGCGCACGCGTGACAGTGCGGTGAGGATTGATCCGGAACAGAGCTCCCGCGCGCGGCCGTTGAGCCCCGGGCAGAACTTCTGCATGACCTAGCTTTGCTTGGGTCCGCCCGCGGATTGCATTCGTCGTGTCGGCGAGCCCCGCCGCCGGCCGACCCGCAGGTCTCTTTCGGTGAGAACGTACTCTGACTGATCGCCGAGTCGCTGAACCGCCAAGTCAATGAACGCCCGCGCTCGCGCAGGTTGCGATGACCTGCTACCGAAATAGACGAAGTAGCTGGCGTAGTCGGGCATGTGCTCCACCAGGGTGGGGACCAGCTGACCCGACCGAATATAGGGCGCCGCCGTCACGCCTGCGAGCTGCCCTAGGACCTTGCCTGCCAAGACGGCTTGCAGTTCAAACAGCTCGTCGTTGCTGCAAATGGCCGGCACGACGGGCTGGTCGACCGCTTCATCGTCGACCTTCACTCGCCAGGGAAGCACCCTTCCCGTGCTGGGATGACGATAGGCGCTGCACAGGTGCGAGGCGAGGTCGGCAAGCGAGCCCGGCGCACCGTGCCGCTGGAAGTACGAAGGTGCGCCGCAGATCGGCAGCTGCACGGGAAACAGTCGCCTCGCAATGACACCGTCGTGCGGCGACGGACCGAGACGAAAGCCAACGTCCACGCGGTCCTCGACCCAATTGCCAATCCGGTCATCAAGCAGCACATCAGGCCGTATTCCGGGATGCATGTCGCAGAACTCCTCGACCAGACGCCAAAGAATGGGCTGAAACGTCGTGCGCGGTCCCGTGATACGGAGGGGGCCAGCAAACTCGTCCTTTGCAGATCTTGCCGTCTGCAGCGCTCGCTGCATCCTGAGCACGGACGGCTGCACGTCCTCGAACAGTCGTTGCCCCGCATCGGTAAGCGACATCACCCGCGTCGTGCGATGGAACAGGCGTGCATCCAGATGCGCCTCCAACTGGGCCAGAGCCTTGCTCGCCGCCTGAGGGCTGATGCCCAGGTCCATCGCAGCTTTGCGCAGGCTGCCCAGTTCGGCTGCCTTGATGAACGTCGTGACGGACCGGAGTTCATTGATCGCCATGAAGCACCTCTCTACTCACTCTATTGTCATCAAATGGATGTCAATAAATCAACCTATATGTCACTATTCATATGCCAATGTGTTGCCTAAAGTCCAGCCTAACGAACCACCGAAGGCAACAACTCGTGCAACACGTCACCCTGAACAATGGACTCCAGATGCCCATCGTGGGCTATGGCGTCTTCCAGATCGCCGACGCCAACGAGTGCCAGCGCAGCGTCGTCGACGCCATCGACACCGGATACCGCCTGATCGACACGGCCGCCTCCTACATGAACGAAGAGGCGGTGGGCAAGGGCCTGCGGTCCAGCGGCATCGCACGCGACCAACTCTTCGTCACCAGCAAGCTCTGGGTTCAGGAGACCGGGTACGAACTTACGCAGCAGGCGATCGATAAGTCCCTGCGCCGGCTGCAGCTCGACTACCTGGACCTCTACCTGACCCACCAACCGTTTGGTGACGTCCACGGCTCCTGGCGTGCGATGGAAGACGCCTACCGTGCCGGCAAGCTGCGCGCCATCGGCGTGAGCAACTTCCACACGGACCGCCTGATGGACATCAAGGCGTTCAACGAGATCGCACCGGCGGTCAACCAGGTCGAGGTCAATCCGTTCCAGCAGCAATTGGAGGGCGTTCCCTTCATGGCCGGCATCGGCGTGCAGGCCGAGGCCTGGGCACCGTTCGCGGAAGGGCGCAACGGACTGTTCGAGAACGAAGCGCTGTTGGGCATCGGCCAGCGCTACGGCAAGTCGGTGGGTCAGGTGGTGCTGCGTTGGCTGGTGCAACGAGGCGTCGTCGCCCTGGCGAAGTCGGTGCGCAAGGAGCGCATGGCCGAGAACATCGCGATCTTCGACTTCAAACTTGACGCTGCCGACATGGCCCGCATCGCAGCGCTCGACACCAACACGAGCAGCTTCTTCTCGCACCGCGACCCGGCCATCGTCAAGTGGATGTCCGAACGCAAGCTGGACATCTGAGCGAAGACCATGAGCACCGAGCCCCATCCGACCACTCGGAACGCCAGCACCGTGCTGGCCATCATCGTGGCCAGCTACCTGATGATCGTGGTGGACATCTCCATCGTCATCACGGGGCTGCCGCGCATCCAGGCCAGCCTGGGCGTCAGCGCCGCGCAGCTGTCCTGGGTGACCAATGCCTACACCCTGGCCTTCGGCGGTCTGCTGCTGCTCGGGGCTCGTGCAGGCGACATCCTGGGCCGTCGGCGCATGTTCATCGTGGGACTCTCCCTGTTCACGGCCGCGTCGGTGGCGATCGGTGTCGCCCCGTCGGTGGGCTGGCTGCTCGCGGCACGTGCCATCCAAGGCGCCGGTGCCGCCGTCCTCGCGCCGTCGACGTTGGCCCTGCTCTCGACGCACTTCGCCGAAGGCCCGGCGCGCACCCGCGCACTGTCCATGTACGCCGCGGCAGCCGGTGTCGGTGCCACGCTGGGGCTGGTGCTGGGCGGCCTGTTCGCCGATCTGTGGTCATGGCGCGCAGGCTTCTTCATCAACCTGCCGATAGGCCTGCTGCTGATCGTCGCGGCCAGGCGCCACATCGCGGAGACGCCGAAACGTCCTGGCCACTTCGATCTGGGCGGAGCCGTCAGTTCCACGTTGGGCATGACGGCGCTGGTCTTCGGTCTGGTGCGGGCGGCCGACGAGGGTTGGACCGACGTTCTTGCGCAGGCTGGTCTGTTCGTGGGGGTCTCGATGACGGCCGCGTTCGTGTGGATAGAGAGTCGCGTCCGGCAGCCGATTCTGCCGTTGCGCCTGCTGGCCAGCCGGGCACGTGCCGGCGCCTACCTTGCCCGCATGCTGTTCCTGGGTGGCGCTGTAGGCTTTTGGTTCTTCTCCACCCAATTCCTGCAGGGCGTCCTGCATCTGCGGCCTCTGCAGGCGGGCCTGGCGTTCCTGCCGGTCACGCTGCCCAACTTCGCTTCCGCGATGGCCGTGCCCGCGCTGGCTCGACGCTTCGGCAACGAGCGGCTGCTGCTGGTTGGCTTGCTGCTTGGCGTCGCCGGCCTGCTCTGGTTGGGCCTGGCCGATGCCGATGCAAGCTACTGGACACAGGTTGCGCCGCCCATGCTGCTCATCGGCTTCGGACAGGGCCTGCTGCTGGCGCCGCTGACCGCTGCGGGTGTGGCGGGTGTCACCCGCGAAGATGCGGGTGCGGCATCGGGCATGGTCAACGTTGCCCATCAATTGGGCGGGGCCTTGGGTCTGGGCCTGCTGGTACTCGTCTTTGCCAGCGCCGCGCCTTCCGCCGCGCAGGGCACGGCCGCGCTCGCCCATCGGATTTCCGCGGTCATGGACGTGAGCGCCTTGTTGCTCGCCCTGGCCCTCGCCGTGTCCTGGTTCCTCATCGTCCTGCCGCGCCGCGGTGCTCCGTCCAAACCACAGGAGACACTCTCATGAAGTCGCTGCTTTGCATGGCCATCAGCGGTGCGGCTGCCACCGCCGTCGCCCAGTCTCCCGGCCATGCCGCGACGGTACAGCCCGTCGTGCAGGTACACACCAGCGCCTCGTTGCCCCTGACCACCGGCGCCAACGAGAACTTCAGCGGGACCGCGCGCGTCAGCTCGCCATTCCAGGCGGTGCCGCCGGGCAAGGCCGGCGGTGCAACCGTGACCTTCGAGGCCGGAGCCCGCACGGCATGGCACGTCCATCCGCTGGGCCAGACGCTGATCGTCACGTCCGGTCTGGGCTTGGTGCAGCAGCAAGGACAAGCGGCGCAAGTCATCCGTCCCGGCGACGTCGTCAACATTCCCCCGAACGCGCGTCACTGGCACGGGGCGGGCCCGAACGGCCCGATGACGCACGTCGCGATCGCGGAGAAGGAAGACGGCATCTCGGTCACCTGGCAGGTCAAGGTGACCGATCAGGAATACCAGGCCGCGTTGACCGGAGCCGGCGTACGGGCCAACGACAAGCAGGCTACGGCAGCACGTTCATCGTCTGGTTCCGACACGCTGTCTCCCAAGCAGCGGGCCATCCCGCTGATGGCTGCGTTCATGGCCACCAGTGACATGCCCAGGCTCAACGCCGCGTTGAACCAGGGCTTGGATGCGGGCTTGACCGTCAGCGAGGCCAAGGAAGTTCTGGTGCAGCTCTATGCCTACGCAGGTTTTCCGAGGAGCCTCAACGCGCTGGGTGAGCTGCTGAAGGTCGTCGAGGCGCGCAAGCAGCGCGGCGTCCAGGACGTGCAGGGCCGCGAGGCGGGTCGGGCGGTGGCCACGGGCAGCGAGTTGATCGTGGCCGGACGGGCGAACCAGACCGAGATCTCAGGCGGGCCGGCGCAAAGCCCCGTGTTCGACTTCGCGCCCGTGATCAACCAGTTCCTGCAGGCTCACCTGTTCGGGGACATCTTCGAGCGCGACAACCTCGATTGGCAGAGCCGCGAACTGGCCACCGTCGGCGCGCTGGCTGCCACGCCCGGTGCGGAAGCGCAGCTGCGCTCCCACATGCGGGCCAGCCTGCGCGTGGGCTTGAGCGCCGCGCAGTTGCGGCAACTGACCCAAGCCCTGGCCGACGGAGCAGGCCCCGAAGCCGCCGATCGCGCGAACGACGCACTGACGCGGGCCCTGGCCCTTGCCTCGAAAGATTGAGCATGAATGCTTTTCGAACCCTCTTGACCGTAGCCATCGCCATGACAACCTTGCTCACCGGCTGTGCGACGAATCGGGGCAGCGTCTCCGGTCCTTTGACGATCCAGGCCCAGGGCAGCTTTGCTGTCGGCGGTACCCTGCTGCAAACCCCCGGGACCTACGACAACAACAAGCCGACAGCTGCAGGACAGACTTTCCACGGCGATCATCTGTACGCTTTCTACCAGGTGCCGCACAACCCGAGGGCCTTGCCCATCGTGATGTTGCATGGGGCCTACCAATCGGCGCGCAGCTGGGAGACCACGTCGGACGGCCGGGAGGGCTTCCAGACCCTGCTCCTGCGCCGCGGCTTTGCGGTCTATCTGGTCGACCAGCCGCGCCGCGGGCGCGCCGGCAACAGCACCGTCGCGACCACGACCGATCCGACACCGTACGACCAGCTCTTCTTCGACCAGTTCCGGATCGGCAAGTGGCCCGCCTACTTCGACAATGTTCAGTTCGATCGCAAGCCGGAGACGCTGGACCAGTTTCTGCGCTCGGTCACGCCCAACACCGGGCCTTACGACGCGGGCGTGATCTCCGATGCCATGTCGGCGCTGTTCACCAAGACGGGTCCCGCGATCCTGTTCACCCACTCCCAGGGCGGGGGTCCGGGCTGGCTCACGGCGATCAAGAACCCGAACGTCAAGGGCATCGTCGCGTTGGAGCCCGGCAGCGGATTCATCTTCCCGCAAGGGGAGTTGCCGCCGGCGATGCCGAGCGCTGCCGGCACGCTGGCGCCCGAGGCGGTGTCGCTGTCGGACTTCCAGAAGCTCACGCGAATTCCGATCGTCATCTACTACGGCGACAACTTCTCGGTGCAGCCCACCACCGAGCGCGGCCAGGACAACTGGCGCGTTCGGCTGGCCATGGCGCGACTCTGGGTGGACGCGATCAACAGGCATGGCGGCGATGCCCGCCTGGTGCATCTGCCGGAGATCGGCATACACGGCAACACCCACTTCCTGATGTCCGACCTGAACAACGTCGAGATTGCCGACTTGGTGTCGAAATTTCTCGCCGACAAGAAGCTCGATTGAATCTTTTCCTGTTCCGCCGGACCGCGTGTTGCGGTCGGGCAAATCTGCTGTGAGAGTGATGTGCAAGTGAACCCGAAGCTCATCGATGAACAGAGGCGACAGTTCCTCGGAACGTCCGCCTTGGCTTTGACAGCCGCAACCTTTGGAGTAACCACCGTGACGACGACCACGCCCGCAGTTGCTGCGGACTACAAGAAGAATCCCTTCACGCTGGTGTATGGCGGCGCCATCACCGCCAACGAACCCGGCAAGGTCAACATTCATCCTGTGACGTACAAGCTCAACGGCCCGGACATCGTCGCGAATGTCTACACCCCCGCGAACTTCGACCCGACGAAGAAGTACGCCGCCGTCGTGGTGGCGCATCCGAACGGCGGGGTGAAGGAACAGACGGCCGGCCTGTATGCGCAACGGCTGGCGGAACTGGGCTACGTCGCGATGGCCGCCGATGCCGCCTACCAAGGTGGCAGCGGTGGCCAGCCGCGCTCGGTGGACACGCCCGCGAACCGCATCGAAGACATCCACGGCATGGCGGACTTCATCACCACCTATGCAGGCGTGGACGCCCATCGTCTGGGCTTGCTGGGCATCTGCGGCGGCGGTGGGTATTCGCTGGCGGCGGCAAAGACCGACAAGCGCTTCAAATCGGTCGCAACGCTCAGCATGTTCAATTCGGGACGTGTCCGTCGCAACGGCTTCGCCGATTCGCAACTTGCCACGGTCCAGCAACGCCTGAAGCAGGCTTCAGACGCACGCGCCGAGCAAAAGACGGGCGGCAAAATCCAATACTCTGGCGATGCGGACATGACCGACGCGCAGATCGCCGCGCTGCCCTTCGAGATGTACCGCCAAGGCTACGAGTACTACTGGAGAACGCACGCGCATCCCGGCTCCACGTTCAAATACACGACGAGCAGCCTGCTGGATCTCATGCGGTGGGACGCGGCCGACCGGATCGAGATGATCGAGCAGCCGTTGCTGATGATCGCCGGCAGCAAGGCCGACAGCCTCTACATGACCGAGGACGCCTTCGCCAAGGCGACGGGTGCGAAGAACAAGGAACTGTTCAAGGTCGACGGCGCCACGCACATCGAGACGTACTGGGTGCCCAAGTACGTGGACGTTGTGGTTGGCAAGCTGACTCCGTTCTACGCGAAGACCCTCTGATCGCGAGCGCGCGTCGGGCCTCTTCCTGTCGCTGAAATGCACGTTGGCAGCACCGCCGCTCCTTGCATGCGCGAGGCGCCCTGCTTTCGTGGGCTTCGGATTCGGGTTAGCGCACGCGCCGCGAGATGGGGGTGAACCTGGACGCGACCGAGCGAAAACCCCAGGGCCGTTGGGCATTTTCTTGACTTGTCCGACTCAGCTTTTCTAAACTTCTGATTGCCAAATGGCGATCCGCCTGGGCAGTGCTTTCGGTTGTCAACGGGAGGGCTGTTGCAATGAGCGAGATGGAGTCGTTTGAGAGGCGCAGCGAGGGGCGACATGCCCGGGGCCAGGCCGTGGCTCGGGTGGTCCAGATCACCGCCGTAGTGGCGATCCTCGTCGGCTTGTGGGGAGCGATCTACAGCCCGCGCAGTGCAGGCTTGGTTGTAGCGTTCGTCGCCTTCGTCGTGTACCTGGTCTCCGACCTTCTGGGCCGACGATGAGCGCACCTCAAGACCGTCTCGGCGGAGCGCCCCGCTTGTGATGCGTCGCGATCGACGCGTGTGGTTTCGCGTTCATCGCTGATTCGGTGGGCCTGAAGGCCCGCTCCCCGGCGAAGCTGGGCGCGATGCACTGACCTTCGCGTCAGGACGACTCTTTTCTGGACGGCACCTTGGCGCCGGCTCGCCGAGCTTCGGCGAGCCCGATGGCGATCGCTTGCTTGCGACTCTTCACTGTTTTCCCGCTCTTGCCGCTCTTGAGCCGACCTCGCTTCTCTTCGTGAGCCGCCCTTTCTACTTTCTCGGAGGCTTTTGCACCATAGCGCGCCATGTCTTTCTCCTGAAGTGGTCGTATGTCACCAGACTACTTGTCGACGCTGCCGCCTTGCATCGGACACGATCGACGCGGCGTGTAGGTGAATACCGAACTCAGCGCAACGCGGTCGCCATCACCGACAGGGCGTTCAGGCTTCGCACAGCATCCTGCACCGTCGCGCAGGCCACGACGATCGTCTCGGCGTCCTCGCGCTGCACGCCGGGCCAGAGCGCGAAAACGTCTGCCAGCGCCGGTGTTTGACATTGCACGCGCAGCGTCGGTGACGCGCCGGGAAGGCGCCATGGTTTGCAGCCACGAGGCGCGGCCGAGCTCAGGCCTTGCACGGCATCGCGCGCCGCGGTCTCGATGAGATCGCGTGCCGATGCCGGTGACATCGAGCGGCCGCTGCGCGCCCCTTCGGACCACTTCACCACGGCGCAGGCGGCCTGCGGCAGCAGCGTGCGCAACTCGTCGGCCATCACGTCGCAGCCGCTGGCCATCAGCACCGGCACACCAAACTCGCCGGCCAGCGCCGCGTACAGGCCGACCTCGCCCAACTCGAGCCCGCCGAGCCAGACGCGCGCGAATGCGGCGCTGTTGCTGGTGTGCGCCAGCACGCCGCGGGTCTTGGCGCGGGCGTGCCAGCCGATCATCAGCACGCCAGCCACGCCCTGGTCGACGCCGGCCATCATGCCGAGCTGGCGCGGCTTGCCCTGGATCAGCTCGGCGCGCGGATCGAGTTCGTCGGCGAGCAGATTGCCGAAGTGCCCGTGCGAGTCGTTGACCAGCACGGCACTGGCGCCGCCCGCGAAGGCGCCGCGGATCGCGGCATCGGCCTCCTGCGTCATCCAGCGGCGGGCGCGCTCGTAGTCGGCGTTCCCGGCCTGCACTTGCTCGGGGCGCCACACCCCGGCCACGCCTTCGATGTCCACGGCGATCAGGATCTTCGGTGACTTCATCATCGTCTTTCGGTTCAGGAAGCGGCCAGCAGTGCCGGCCAGTCGGGCGCCAGTTCGGTCAGCGCGTGGCGCACGTGGCCGTCGCGCCCGGCCACCGAGGTGGCGGCAAACAGCGCGTGCAGGATCGCCTGCTCGGTGGCCTCGGCCGCGCCTTGAAAGAACAGGTCGAGCGCGGTCTCGTGCAGCAGCGCGATGGCCGGCGTCGGCTCGGATGCGAGCTGCGGCACGCGCCACGCGGTGCTGAAGGCCAGCGCGATGTCGCCGCTGCCGTGCCCGTAGTCCGAGCCGGTGCGCGCGAGCCCGGCCGCGGCGCGGCGCGCCACGCGCGCGAGCTGCCGCGCATCGAGCGGGGCATCGGTGGCGAGCAGCACGATGATCGAGCCGCGCTCCGTACTGTCGGTCGGCTCGAGCCGCGCCTGCAGCTGTGCGCCGATGCACCGGCCGGCGATCGTCAACGCCTCGGCGCGGCCTTGGTTCGCCAGCACCAACGCGCCGAGTCGGTAGTCTTGGCCTTGCCACGTCAGGCAGCGCGAGGCGCTGCCGATGCCGCCCTTCAGGCCATGGCACGACATGCCGCGCCCTGCCCCGACGCTGCCTTGTTCGAAGCCCGCCTGACCCTGCGCTTTGCGGGCCTCGGCAAGCGCCTGCGCGACATGCGACTCCTGCAACGCGAGCGTGCGTGCATCGTTGAGCCAGCCGTCGTTGCACTCGAACACCAGCGGGTTCAGCGTCGGCAGGCTGCGCGCAAGTTCCGGGTTCTGTGCCAGCGCATCGCGGATCTGCACCGTGCTCGCGACACCCACCGCAAAGGTGCTGACCAGCGCGATCGGCGACTCGAGCACGCCGAGCTCCTGCACCTGCATCAGCCCCACGCTCTTGCCGAAGCCGTTGATGACGGCCAGCCCCGCGGGCAGCTTGTGCAGGAACAGGTTGCCCGGCTGCGGCAGCAGCACGGTCGCGCCGGTCTGCGTCGCCCCATCGGCCAGCGTGCAGTGGCCGACCGCCACGCCCGGCACGTCGGTGATCGCATCGAGCGCGTCGCTCGGCAAGTTGCCGACGCGCGGGGCGCCGAGCCTGGTCAGTTCCATCGGGCTGTCACGCTGTGTGGTCAGTACTTCTCGAGCTTCGGATCGAGCGCATCGCGCAGCCCGTCGCCGAGCAGGTTGAAGGCGAGCACGGTGACGAAGATTGCCAGGCTCGGGAACAGCGCGATGTGCGGCGCGTTGAGCATGTCGGCGCGCGCTTCGTTGAGCATCGCGCCCCATTCGGGCGTCGGCGGCTGCGCGCCCAGGCCGAGGAAGGACAGGCTCGCGGCCGTGATGATCGAGGTGCCGATGCGCATCGTCAGGTAGACCACGGCCGACGCGACCGTGCCGGGCAGCAGGTGGCGCAGCATGATGGTCGCATCCGAGGCGCCGATCGAGCGCACCGCCTCGATGTAGGTCTGGTGCTTCAGCGAGAGCACGTTGCCGCGCACCAGCCGCGCAAACGCCGGGACGCTGAACACCGCGACCGCCAGGATCACGTTGACCATGCCATTGCCCAGAATCGCGACGATGCCGATCGCCAGCAGGATGCCGGGGAACGCGAACAGCACGTCGGACATGCGCATCACGATGCGGTCCCACCAGCCCTGGTAATAGCCGGCCAGCAGCCCCAGCAGCGTGCCGATCACGGCACCCACGGCGACCGAGACGAAGCCGGCGGCCAGCGAGATGCGAGCACCCATCAGGATGCGGCTGAAGATGTCGCGCCCGAGCGAGTCGACGCCGAACCAGTGCTTGGCCGAGGGCGCCGCGTTGAGCGCGTCGTAATCGAAGAAGGTCTCGGCATCGAAGGGCACGAGCCAGGGCGCGAGCACGGCCACGAGCACCAGCAGCAGCACGAAGCCGCCGGCCACCAGCGCGACGTGCTGGCGCTTGAACTTGCGCCAGAACTCGGCCGCCGGTGTGCGCACGGCGGTCGGCGCGGGCTCGACGATGGTGGGGGTCGTGTTCAATGGAATCGGATGGTCGGGTTGATGACGGCGTAGAGCAGGTCCACCACCAGGTTGATCAGAATGAACTCGAGCGAGAACAGCAGCACCAGCGCCTGGATCACCGGGTAGTCGCGCATCTCGACCGCGTCGACGAGCAGGCGCCCCATGCCGGGCCAGTTGAACACCACCTCGACGACGATCGAGCCGCCGAGCAGAAAGCCGAACTGCAGGCCCATCATCGTGACGACCGGGATCAGCGCATTGCGCAGGCTGTGCTTGAACACGACCGAGACCTCGCCCAGGCCCTTGGCGCGCGCGGTGCGGACGTAGTCTTCCTTCAGGATGTCGATGAACGAGCTGCGCGTGAAGCGCGCCATCACCGCGGCCACCGCGGCGCCCAAGGTCAGCGACGGCAGGATGTAGTGGCGCCAGCTGTCGGCGCCGACCGTGGGCAGCCAGCCCAGCTGCACCGAGAACAGCTGCATCAGCACCATGCCGAGCGCGAACGACGGAAACGAGATGCCGGAGACCGCCAGCGACATGCCGACCCGGTCCGGCCAGCGGTTGCGCCAGACCGCCGAGACGATGCCCAGCACGAGGCCGAGCACGACCGACCAGCCCATCGCCGCCAGCGTCAGCCACAGCGTCGGCCCGAAGCGTTCGGCGATCTCGGTCGCCACCGGCCGCTTGCTGCGGATCGACGTGCCGAAGTCGCCCTGCAGCGCATGGCCGAAGAAGCGCACGAACTGCTCCGGCAGCGGCCGATCGAGGCCGAGGTCGCGGCGCACGAGCTCGACCGTCTCGGGCCCCGCATCGACACCCGCCGCGAGCCGCGCCGGGTCGCCGGGCAGCAGGTGCACGAACGCGAACACCAGCAACGCCACGATCAGCAGCGTCGGCAGCAGGCCCAGAAGGCGCTTGATCAGGTAGGCGACCACGTTGACGGAGTCCCTTAGCGCGACCGCAGTCGGCCCGTTGCTGCCCGTGATCGACCGCTTTGCCTGCCATGGTCGGCGCGAGCAAAGGCGCGTGCGGGCAGGCAGCGGCGCTTCGCTGAGGCGGTCGGCGCTGCGCACCGACTGCCCTGCGGTGCTCGGTCTCGTGGCCCGTCGCTCAACTCACTGCGTTCGCTGCGCTCTCTCCGCTCAGACAAACGCGACGAGTCAGTGGTGGAAGCGCGCTGCGCGCGCGGCCACGAGCCCTGTGCTCCTCGGCGCCTCACAGGCGCGCCGCAACCTGCCCGCACGCGCCTTTGCAGCCACCGTAGAGGTGTTTGAAGCGAACACCAACCACCGTGGGCTTCGCGGCAAGGGCTGCCCGCTGGGCGCGATTTGGGTGGCGACGAGCAGCGCAGGGCCGGGGTCGGCGCGTGCGCAGCACGCGCTTCGTGGACTGACTCGCCGCG
>Ga0307517_10000394_pt1 | contig 74695 bp, 76 predicted proteins | sample 23_EM_MG_FD_194515 | JGI IMG/M metagenome (GOLD analysis project Ga0307517, IMG submission 194515) | Populus trichocarpa ectomycorrhiza microbial communities from riparian zone in the Pacific Northwest, United States - 23_EM | ecosystem: Host-associated > Plants > Roots > Unclassified | place... | reverse complement strand
CGCCGCCGACGACCGATTCGAGCAGAAAGCTGTGCTTGCCGCCGCCCGAGGCGTAGGCGAGCTTCAGGTACAGCGACAACGGGGTTTCGAGATCGGCAAAGGCCTCCGCGATCAGCGGGATGCGGTTAAAGCCCTGGCCTGCGAGGCTCTTGAATTCGAGTTCGGTGATCATGATGTTCAGGGCCCTCAGCGGGCCGGCAGATGAAGCGGGCCGCGTTGGCAGCCACCGGTGGAGCCGGCACCGCGCGCCGCATTTCTCTTCATCAGAGACTGGACACGCCGCCGACCGCAGCAAGACACAGGCGCTGGAACGAACGTGCGACGACGACGTTCAGCGCGAACGGCTCAGCCCCGCCAGGGCCAGGCTCCCCGGTCGATCGACCCTGCTGTCAGATTGCGCGGTGTGAACATCGGCAAAAGTGTAGCAGCCCTGGCCCCGGGGCACGCTGGCGCCTAATCCGTGAACTATTGTCCGCACATCCGGGACGGACCGGAGCGGCATGCGGCGCCCCGCGCACTAGCATCCGCCACCGAATATCGGGAACATCCCCATGCGCCGACTCCTCGCCCTGACCGCTCTCGCGGCAGCCCTCGTGCTGCCGGCTTCCGCCCACGCGCAGACCACCGAAGTGGCCGGCGTGAAATTCGCCAACACCTTGCAGGTGGGCAACACCAAGCTGCAGCTCAACGGCGCCGGCGTCCGCTACAAGGTCGTGTTCAAGGTCTACGCCGCCGCGCTGTACCTCACCGACAAGGCCACAACGCCCGAGGCCGTGCTGGCCGCGCCGGGCCCGCGCCACTTGCAGATCGTGATGCTGCGCGAGATCGACGCCAACGAGCTCGGCAAGCTGTTCACCAAGGGCATGGAGCAGAACGCGCCACGCGAGGAGTTCTCGAAGTCGATCGCCGGGATCATGCGCATGAGCGACATCTTCTCGAGCCGCAAGAAGCTCGTGGCGGGCGATTCGTTCGCGGTCGAATGGGTGCCGGGCACCGGCACCGTGATCCTCGTCAACGGCAAGCCCGAAGGCCAGCCGATCAAGGAGCCGGAGTTTTATTCGGCGCTGATGAAGATCTGGTTCGGCAAGTCGCCCGCCGATCCGCAGCTGAAGGACGCGCTGCTCGGCAAGCCCGCGGCGGCGCCGGGCGGCAGCAGCTAGAACAACAGGCGCTCGAGCCGATCGAGGCGCTCGATGACGCCGTCGGCGTCGACGCCGCCGACCGGCTCGCCGTGGTTGTAGCCGTAGCTCACCAGCACGACCGGGCAACCGGCCGCGCGCGCGGCGCGCGCGTCGTTGCTGGAGTCGCCGACCATCAGCGTCTGCGCCGGTGTCGTGCCGAGCGCGTCGCAGGTCTTGAGCAGCGGCAGCGGGTCGGGCTTCTTGCGCTCGAACGCATCGCCGCCGAAGACGACGCTGAAGAACCCGTCCAGCCCTTTCTGGCGCAGCAGCGGCAGCGCGAAAGCGCTCGGCTTGTTGGTCAGGCAGGCGAGCGTCAGGCCACGCGCCCGCAACGCCGTCAATCCTTCGACAACGCCGGGATAGACCGTCGCGTGCTGGCCGTTCACCTCGGCGTAGTGCTGCTGGTAGCGCGCCCAGGCCTGCGCATACAGCGCACCCGGATCGGCGCCGAGATGCTGCAGCGTGCTGCGGATCAAGTGCTCCGAGCCCTTGCCGACGGTGTGTTCGACGAACCGGCGCTCGACCGCCGCGAGGCCGAGTTCGCCCAGCACCCGATTCAGCACGACGACGAAGTCGGCGAGCGTGTCGATCAGCGTGCCGTCGAGGTCGATGATGGCGGCGCGCACGGCGTGGTGATGATGATTCAAGCGGATCAGGTCTCCAGGGTTCGTGGCGGTCCTCAGCAATCTACCTGAAGTGCGAGGAAGGCCGCCGCAACCTGTAAGAACTTGCAGTAGGCGGCGTCTGTCCGCTTCGCTACGCTGCGACGAAGATGATTCCTGACACACAGCGTGGTCGAATGCCAACAACCGTGGAGCCCGTGAAGTCCAGTTCGCCGGAGCCGAGAGGAAACCGGCTGCTCGCCGGGCTGCCCGAGGACGATTGGCGGCGCTGGCAGCCGTTGCTCGAGCCGGTCGATCTGCCGCTGGGCCAGGTGCTGTACGAATCGGGCGTCACCCTGAGCCACGTGTATTTTCCGACCACGGCGATCGTCTCGTTGCTCTACGTGCTGGAAAACGGCGCTTCGGCCGAGATCGCCCTCGTCGGCAATGAGGGCATTGTCGGCATTTCGCTGTTCATGGGGGGGGAGTCGACCCCGAGTCGCGCGGTGGTTCGAAGCGCTGGCGAGGGTTTTCGGCTGGACGCGCAAATCATCAAGGCGGAGTTCAACCGCGCGCCGGTGCTGCACCTGCTGCTGCGCTACACCCAGGCCTTGATCACGCAGATGTCGCAAACCGCGGTGTGCAACCGGCACCACTCGCTCGACCAGCAACTGTGTCGTTGGCTGCTGCTGAGCCGCGATCGGCTGGAGGACGACGAACTCGAGATGACGCAGGAATCGATCGCCAACATGCTGGGCGTGCGCCGCGCAGGCGTGACCGGGGCGGCGCTCAAGCTGCAGCAGGCCGGCCTGATCCGCTATTCGCGCGGCCACATCGTTCTGCTCGATCGCTCGGGGCTGGAGAAGCGCACCTGCGAGTGTTATGCGGTGGTCAAGGCGGAATACGACCGGCTGCTGCCGCTAATTCCGCCCACTGAAGTCGGCTCCGGCAACCTGGGAGAAGACTATGTGCGCTAGCGAACCGAGTGGGCGTCACCTTGCTGCGATAGTCAGGCGCCGATGCGATTTGAAGAAAGCCGACCTTGTCGTCCGTTGAACCTTTCATTCAACCTGTCCGGAGAGATCCATGCAGAATCTTCTTTTCACTGTCGACTACACCCGCACCGATTGGGTCAAGAGGTTTGCCTACCGCGCGATGCTGTGCCGCAACGAGCTGGACACCGCCTCGGCCATGCTGATCGCCGACACCCAGTTCGATGGCCTGCGCGGCAGCGAGCCAGAGGCCGCCGCCGAACGCTTTGTCGGCCGATCGTCCCAACCCTCGGCACGCCCGCGCCTCCCCTATCGAAACGAACCCAAAGCGCTGCGTTCGTCGGTCGCGAATCCCGTCGTGCGCACCGATCAGCAGAAGGGCTCGGGCGAACGCACGAGCGCGCTCCCTACCGCCGTCGAGTGACCGCGATCAGCGCAGGTCCGAAGCCGTCCACAGGAAGGCGAACTGCGAATCTAGTCAGTTCCTCGATTCGATCCGCTCCGTGCGGCGCCCCACATGCGGGGCCGTCCTCGTGTCCACCCAGACGAACGCGAAGTCGGCGGAATTGAGCACGAGCGCCGCCGCATACCCCGCCGCGGCGAGCGCAGCGCTGAAGTCGTCCGCGCCAGCCGCGCCCGGTTCCACATCCACGCGGCGAGAAACCACGTCGATGTGCACCTTGGCGCCCAGGTCGACGGCCATCACCGCCTCGGCCACCCGAGCAGCGGCACGGGCGCCATCCATGTGGCCCACGTAGAACACAAGTGTCGGTCGGTCGCATGCGCGGAACGCGATCATGAATGAAGGCTTCGCGTCAAACAGGATCGTTCGAGTCACTCGGGAGCAGGACGTCAACGACGCCTGAATAATGATAGGTAAGCGCTGAAAAGTCCGTGTCGGCATCCGCCGAATCGTCGCCGGTGTTGAAAGCGAGAGGTATTTGCATTGCGACCGGTGTGAAGCCGACCCGTCCGATGGCGTCGCTCAACTCACCGGCCCCGGCACAGGCCGGCTCGATCTCGACCTGGTGATTCACCAGATTGACGCGCACGATCGCGCCGCGATCGACCGCTTTCACCGACTTGATGATCGTGCCCGCGGAGCGGGACGAATACATGTCATCGACTTTGAAGGCAATCATGGAAGCTCCGACAACTCAGGCAAGCAAGCATCTACCGAACGATGGCGATGTGAAGGTCTTTCGTCTGTTCGAAACCGTACATTTCACGGCCACAGTCGAAAGTGAATGTTTTCTCGTCAGGCGATCACGACACCGATTCAACGACCAACGCCGCCCCTTCCGCTCAAGGTAGAGCGCAGACGGCCGACAACCCATCACGTTCACCTCAAAGAGACTTGCTTCTCAACGGGTGACGAACAGAGGGTTGCATCATGAAGTCCATCCGAAACATCCTGCTGCTGCTGATCGCGGCCAGCGTGCTGGCGTCAGGGATCCTCACGGGGGTCTCGATGTGGGGCGCGCGCAGCACGAGCCAGTCGGCGCAACGCGCGCTGGTCTCGAAGGACGTCACCGCGGACATCCTGCCGCCACCGCTCTACCTGATCGAGTTGCGCCTCGTGTTGTCGCAGGCGATCGAAGGCTCGATGCCGCTGGCCACCGCGAGCACCGAGGCAGCGCGGCTGGAGAAGGAATACGGCGAGCGGGTCGGCTACTGGACGCAGAACCCGCCCTACGGGCTGGAGTCGCAACTTCTCGGAAAACAGCATGCCGCCGGCCAGCGCTTCATCGCCGCGTCCAAGCCGGTCCTTGCCGCGCTCGCCGCCGGCAACGCCGCGGAAGCACAAACCGCGCTCACCAGCGCCCACGCCGCTTACATCGAGCATCGCGCCGGCGTCGACGAGACCGTCAAGGTCTCGACCTCGTTCGCCGACGCGGCCATGGCCTCGCTGACCTCCACCCAAGCGAAACTGAGCTGGGTGCAGCTGCTCGTCTTCGCGCTCTCGGCCGTCGCGCTGCTCGCCCTCGGGCAGTGGGTTCGCAAGGCGGTGTGGTCGGCCATCGGCGGCGAACCAGCCGACGCCGCGGTGATCGCGAATGCAGTGGCCAAAGGCGACTTGACGGTCCGGGTGCCGGTGGCTTCGGGCGACAACGCCAGCGTCATCGCGGCGATGACCCGGATGTGCGAGAACCTGGCCCGAATCGTCGGCCAGGTGCGTGCCGGCAGCGACAGCATGGCCACCGCTTCGGTTCAGATCGCGCAGGGCAATCAGGATCTGTCGGGCCGGACCGAAAAGCAGGCGTCGGCGCTGGAAGAGACCGCCGCATCGATGGAACGACTCGGCGCGGCGGTCAAACAGAACGCCGACAACGCCAGGCAAGCCAACCAGCTCGCGCTGGGCGCGAGCACGGTGGCCGTCAAGGGCGGCGAGGTCGTGGGCCAGGTGGTCGACACGATGAAAGGCATCAACGAGTCGTCGAAGAAGATCGCCGACATCATCAGCGTGATCGACGGCATCGCGTTCCAGACCAACATCCTGGCGCTGAACGCCGCGGTCGAAGCGGCGCGTGCCGGCGAGCAGGGCCGGGGCTTCGCGGTCGTGGCCTCCGAAGTGCGCAGCCTCGCGGGCCGTTCGGCCGAAGCAGCCAAGGAGATCAAGGGTTTGATCAGCGCCAGCGTCGAGCGCGTCGCGCACGGCACGGCACTGGTCGATCAGGCCGGGTTGACGATGACCGAGGTCGTCGGCTCGATCAAGCGCGTGACCGACATCGTCGGCGAGATCAGCAGTGCCAGCGTCGAGCAGAGTGCCGGCGTCACCCAGATGGGCGAAGCGATCGGCCAGATGGACCAGGCCACGCAGCAGAACGCCGCGCTGGTCGAACAGAGCGCGGCCGCCGCGGAAAGCATGAAGGTGCAGGCACAGCAGCTGGTGCAGGCCGTGGCGGCGTTCAAGCTCGGTCAGGGAAGCGCATCAGGCCCCGCAACAACGCCAGTGGTCGCCGCATCGAATGCCAAAGCGGCCAAAGCGGCGGAGCGCCGCGGGCCGGCCCGCGCGGAGAACGTCGTGCGTCCGAGCTTCAGCAGCAGCTCCGTGAAGCGCAAGGCGGGCACGGTTGTCGCGGCCCCGGCGCCGCAAGCCGCCGCGCCGGTCATCAAGAAGACGGGCACCGACGATTGGGAATCGTTCTAAGCGCGTCCGCGCCGCCGTAGGCTCGCCTGCAGCGTCTCGATCTCGTCCAGCAGATCCAGCGCGAGCGCGACGCCGGGCGGATTGACCTCGAGCTCACGGCTCAAGGTCAACGCCAGGCGGGCGCGCCGCAGCGAGGCGCCGGCGAAACGCCACTCGTGCGGCGCGTCGCCGATCGGCGTCAGCACGCCCTCGACGACCCAGACCCGCACCTGCTCCTCGGCGGCGCGGCAGGCGCGGCACAGCTCGTCCAGCGTCAGCTGCACATCCTCTTCGACAATGTCGACGCGGAATTCATCAGAGCTCCTCATGCTGCGCCTCCTTTCATCGATGCGCGCGGATCGAAATCGGCCGCGGCGGCCTTGAGCGCTTCGTAGGCCCGCCGGGCCGCGTCGCCGCCGGCGGCCGGCAGCGCGATCGACAACACGACATAGAGATCACCGGCAGCCGCGCTGCCGACGCCGGGAATGCCCCGGCCCTTCAGGCGCAGCTTGCGGCCCGCGGCCGAGCCCGGCGGGATCGTCAGCTCGACGTCGCCGGCGGGGGTCGGCGCGCTCACGCTCGCCCCGAGCGCGGCCTCCCAGGGTGCGAGCGGCAAATCGACATAGACATCGCGCCCGTCGACGCGGTACAGCCGGTGCGGTTTGAACTCGATCTCCAGGAACAGATCCCCGGTCGGGCCATCGCCCAGCCCCGGCCCGCCCTGGCCGGCAAGGCGCAGGTGCTGGCCCGCGCGGAGGCCTTTCGGGATGTTGACGTCGAGGGTCCGCTCCTGCAGCACGCCGTGGCCGTCGGCATCGAGCACCGGCATGCGCAACGAGATGCTGCGCTGCGCACCGGTGAACGCATCCTCGAGGTCGATCATCACCTTGGCGTGGTGATCCTGCCCCGGCATGCGCATGCCCGCACGCCGTGCGCCGGCGCCGCGTGCGCGGCTGCCGAACAGCGCTTCGAAGAAGTCGCTGTGGTCCTGCGCGGCGAAGCCCTCGTCGTCGCCGCCGCGACCGCTGAACTCGAAGCCGGCATCCCAGCCGGGCGGCGGCTGGAAGTCCCCCGCGCCGCGCCCGCCGGCCCGCTCCTGCTGGTAGCGGCTGCCGACGGCGTCGTAGGCGGCGCGCTTCTCGGGGTCCTTGAGCACCTCGTTGGCCTCGCCGATCTCCTTGAACCGGGCCTCGGCGTCGGGCGCCTTGCTCAGGTCGGGGTGGTACTTGCGCGCGAGCTTGCGGTAGGCCTTCTTGATGTCGTCCGGCGACGCATCGCGCGCGACCCCCAGGGTCTGGTAGTAGTCCTGGAACTTCATCGGGGCTCGCCCTCGCACAACGTCATGAAGGGCACGCGCAGCACCTGCAAGGTGACGTGGCCGATCTTGAACTGGTCGCGCAGCTGGTGCGTCGCGGTCTCGAAGAAGCGGTCATCCGGATGGCCGCCGGGCATCACCAGATGCGCGGTCAAGATCACGTCGGACGTGCCGGTCGCCCACACGTGCAGGTCGTGCACGCGGTCCACGCCGGGCAGCGCCTCGAGCTGGCGGCGCACCGCGATCAGGTCGATGTGCTCGGGCACGCCGTCGAACAACAGCCGCATCGACTGGCGCAGCAGGCCCCAGGTGCCGACCACGATCACGAGCGCGATCACCAGGCTCGCGACCGGGTCCAGCCAGCTCCAGCCCAGCCACAGCGACAGCGCGCCGACCACGACGACGCCGGCCGAGACCAGCGCGTCGCCGGCCATGTGCAGGTAGGCACCGCGGATGTTCAGATCGTCGTCGCGGCCGCGCATGAACAGCAGCGCGGTGCCGAGGTTCACGAAGATGCCGATGGCGGCGACGATCATCACGGTCCAGCCCTGCGTCGGCTGCGGTGCGCTCAGCCGGCCGACCGCCTCCCACGCGAGCGAGCCCATCGCGACCAGCAGCAGCACCGCGTTCGCGAACGCGGCGAGGATCGAGGCGCGCTTCCAGCCATAGGTGTAGCGCGCATCGGGCCGCAGCTTGCCGGCCAGCGCGCCGCCCCAGGCGAGCACGAGGCCGGCAACGTCGCCGAGGTTGTGGCCGGCGTCCGCCAGCAGCGCCAGCGAATTGACCTTCCAGCCATAGAAGGCCTCGATCGCGACGAACAAGATGTTGACCGTGATGCCGATCGCGAACGCGCGGTCGAAGCTGGCCGGCGCGTGGTGATGATGGGCGTGGCCATGCTCGTGGCCGTGGTGGTCCGCATGCTCGTGCCCATGCCCATGACCCGCGTGGTCGTGATGGGTGTGCTGTTCTGCCATCCCGACAGTGTGCCGCAGGCCCGCCCGCATCGCGCCGCGATACCCTCGGGCGCGGCCGGCTATTCCGGCGCATGCGCCCGACCGCCGCGCCCACGTTCGCCGTTACGCTCGCGCCATGGACACACCCGAGTTCGCGCTGACCGTCGTCGACCGCCCCACCCCTGCCGAATGGCGCGCCTTCGCGGCCCGGCTGCTGCACGCCGCAGGCCTGGGCGCGCTCGGCGCCGGCCTGATCTTCTTCGTCGCCGCGAACTGGCAGGCCTGGGGGCTGCTCGGCCGCTTCGGGCTGCTGCAGGCGGGCCTGCTGCTGTGCATTGGCGCGGCGCTGTGGCGCCCGCCGCCGCAGCGCATCGGCCAGGCCGCGCTGCTGCTCGCGACGCTGTTCACCGGCGCGTTGCTGGCGCTGTTCGGCCAGAGCTACCAGACCGGCGCCGATGTCCATGAACTGTTCTTCGGTTGGGCGCTGCTGAGCTTGCCGTTCGCGCTCGTCGCGCTGTCGGGCGCCGTGTGGGCCGTCTGGTGGTGCGTGCTGAACGCCGGGCTGGCGCTGCTGTGCGGCGTGCTCGGGCTCGATCACCTGTTCTGGCGTGTCATCGGCGGCTGGGGCCTGGGCCGCGCCTCGCTGCTGATGCTGCCGTGCCTGATCAACCTGGGCGCCGCGGGCCTGTTCCTGATGCTGCGCCGCACGCGCTTCGCGCCGGCGGCACCGTTGTGGCTGCTGCGCTTGCTGCTCGCGCTGGGCCTGGGCTATGGCAGCGCCGCGGCGTTGCTGGTCTTGACCGGCGGGCACGGCCGCTCGATCGTCCAGGACGCGCCGGTGCTGGCGCTGTACACCGCGCTGTCGGTCGCCCTCGCGGCAGGCACGTGGCTGCGCCGCCAGGACGTGTTCGCGCTCACGCTGCTCGCTGCGAGCTGGATCGCGATCTCGACCGCGTGGCTGGCGAGCAGCTTGCACGTCGGCGACCTCGGCGGGCTGTTCATCGTCGCGATGTGGCTGATTGCCAGTTCAACCGCCGCCGGCATGCTGTTGATGCGCTGGCTGCGGCAGTGGCGCAGCGCGGCCGCCGAAGAGGTGGCATCGTGAGCCCCCGCCCTGTCGAGGCCGGCGGGCCCGCCGCCGACCGGCCGCTCGCGATCAGCCTGCTGCTCGGCGCCAGCGGCTGGGTCGCCGGCGTGTTCCTGCTGCTCTTCGTCGCGATGCTGTTCCGCCCCGAACACGCGCCCCAAGCGGCGCTCTGCGGCGGCGTGCTGCTCGCAGCGGCCTGGGGGCTGTTCAAGGTCGACGGCGACGGCGCGCAGGTGTTCGTGGCGCAGCTCGCGCTGGCGCTGTCGATCGCGGGCCAGTGCCTGATGCTGTTCGCGATGAGCGAGCACGCGCGCGGCATCGCGCCGGTCGCGAGCGCGGCGCTGCTGTTGCAGACGGTGCTCGCGCTGGTGATGCCGAACCGCCTGCACCGCACGCTGTCGACCCTGTTCGCGCTGATCGCCTGGGCGCTGACCGTGCGATTCGCGCTGCTCGGCGAGCCCGACCCGTGGCGCAGCCATGACGGCGCGGCAGCCCCCGCGTCGGTCCCGCTCGCGCTCGTCGGCTGGCTGGCGGCCTGGGGCCCGGTCGCCGCCGGCCTCGCATGGCTGATCCGCAGCGAGGCCGCGTGGGCCGCACGCGGCTGGCAGCCTGTGCTGCGGCCGGTCGGCACCGGGCTGATCGTCGGCCTGGCGTTCGCGACGCTGGTGTCGCAGCCGTTCGAATCCTGGCGCTGGTTCGGCGCCGGCGACCCCGACATCGGCGGCTTCGCGCTGTGGCCGCTGCTGTCGGCGGCGGGCGCGCTCGTCGCCACCGCAGCCGCCTTCGCGCTGCGCCGGCGCGGGCTGATGGCGGTGGGCGTGGTCGGCGCGCTGCTGCACGTCGCGCACTTCTACTACGCACTCGGCACCAGCCTGCTGATCAAGTCGCTGCTGATGGCGGTGATGGGCGCCCTGCTGCTGCTCGCGGCACGCCATCTGGGCTCGAAGGAGAACGCATGAAACCGGTCGCCGTCTCGCGTGCCTTGATCGTCGTCGGCGCGCTGCTCGTGCTGGGCGCGCTGAACACCGCGATCGTCGCCAAGGAGCGCATCAAGCGCAGCGGCGAGCTGGTCTACCTGGCGCTCGCGCCGGTCGATCCGCGCTCGCTGATCCAGGGCGACTACATGGCGCTGCGCTTCGCGCTGACGCGCGATCTCGAGCGCCGCGACGAGGCCGGCCAGCGTCGTGCGCGCGAGGGCGAAGTCGCCTTCGCCGGCGTCGCCCTCGATGCGCAACGCGTCGCACACCTCGCCGGCGACACTGCGCCCGCGCCGCTGCGGCTGCGCTACCGCATCCGCAACGGCCAGGTCTGGCTAGGCACCAACGCGTTCTTCTTCGAGGAAGGCACGGCCGAGCGTTTCAGCCAGGCGCGCTACGGCGAGTTCCGCGTCGATCGCGACACCGGCGAGGCGGTGCTGGTCGGGCTGCGCGACGACCGGCTCGCCGCGCTGTGATATGACGAACAGTCAGGCCTCGAGCCGCGCGCGCATCGCGTCGATCACCGCCTTGTAGTCCGGCTGGCCGAAGATCGCGCTGCCGGCGACGAAGGTGTCGGCGCCGGCATCGGCCGCGGCGCGGATGTTGTCGGTCTTGATGCCGCCGTCGACCTCGAGGCGGATGTCGCGCCCGCTCGCGTCGATGCGCTTGCGGATCGCCTCGATCTTCTTCAGCGCCCCGGGAATGAAACTCTGACCGCCGAAGCCCGGGTTGACGCTCATCACCAGGATCACGTCCAGCTGATCGATCGTCCAATCGAGCACGTCGAGCGACGCGGCCGGGTTGAACACCAGCCCGGCGCGGCAGCCCTCGGCGCGGATCAGCTGCAGCGTGCGGTCCACGTGCAGGCTCGCTTCCGGATGGAACATCACGTGGTCGGCGCCGGCCCTCGCAAACGCCACCGCGAGCGCATCGACCGGCTGCACCATCAGGTGCACGTCGATCGGCACCTTGGTGCCGTCGGCCTTGACCGCATGCTTGCGCAGCGCCTCGCAGACCATCGGCCCGAAGCTCAGGTTGGGCACGTAATGGTTGTCCATCACGTCGAAGTGGATCCAGTCGGCACCGGCGGCGATCACGTCGCGCAGCTCGTCGCCGAGGCGCGCGAAGTCGGCGGACAGAATGCTCGGGGCGATGCGGTAGGTGCGTGCGGACATGGGTGAACTTTCGGTTTCGCGAGAATTCTAGAGTGACCTGGAGTGACGACGGCCCTCGGCCCGGGGCGTTGTCACCTTGTTGCTGCCAGAATCCCCGCATGCCCAGACCCGAATTCACCAGCACCGTTGTCGTGCGCCATCTGCCGGAGCAATCCGACGCGCAGACCGGCCAGCACGCGTTCGCGTACACGATCACGATCCGCAACAGCGGCGACATCACCGCGCAGTTGATCGCGCGCCACTGGATCATCACCGACGCCAACGGCCACACCGAGGAGGTGCGCGGCCTCGCGGTCGTCGGCCACCAGCCGCTGCTGAAGCCCGGCGAGAACTTCGAATACACGAGCTGGGTGCGTCTGAACACGCCGCACGGCACGATGCGCGGCACCTTCTTCTGCATGACCGAGGACGCGCACCCGTTCGACGCGCCGGTCCACGAATTCGGTTTGACCCTGGCGTCGGCCCTGCATTGAGCGGATGGCGAAGGCTACCGTCTCGGCCTGGGACCTGACCGCGCTGCTGAACGCGGCCGACCCGAAGGCCTCGCTCGCCGAGCGCCACCTGTGGCTGATCCGACTGATGGAGTGGCTGCGCCACGCACCGGTGGATGAGGCCCCCAGGGCGCCTCACGGCGTCCGCCCCCCGTGGGGGTCAGGGGGCCTTGGGGCGGCCCGGCGGCCCCCTGGGGCCGAGGGCCAGGTGACGAAGACGCCGGTGCTGCGCCTGAAGCATTTGCTCGGCGTGCTCGACCGCCACCCCGAGCACCAGGCGCGTGTCGCCGAGGTGCTCCGTCGCTTCTGGGCCGAGGTCGACAACGCCGCGCTGCTCGCCGATTTCGGCTTCGCGCCGCGCATGGACCTGTGGGGCGAACTCGGCCGGCGCCTGCGCGCACGCGTGCTGCCGCGCACGCCGGCGACCACCGACCTGGGCGAGCTGTTCGCGCTGCTGTTCCCGGAGAAGGACGACGCGGTCTGGCTGCGCGCGATCGACGACGAGACGCTGCTGCGCCTGCGCGACCGCATCGCGCCGGCGCACCTGGACGGCAGCTGGCGCGCGCCCTTTCTCGACGCGATCGTGTTCCTCGCCAGCGCGGTGCGCGCGTCGGCGTTCTCGCCGGCGATCCGCCAGCGCATGAGCCCCGAGCTGCTCGTCGACCGGCCGTTTCGCCAGCTCGCGCGCATCGCCGAACAACTCAGCGACCACGCCCAGGCCGAAGGCGAAGAGAAACTGCTGCAGCAGGCGCAGTACCTGCGCGCGCTGCTCGACACCTGCCGGCGCTGCGCCGACAGCGTGCACGAGCACCTGGAGGCGCACGGCGTGTCGGTCGACGTCGTGTTCGAGGTCGACCAGATGCGCGAGCGCACGCACCGCATCGACGCGCTGCTGACCTGCGCGATCAGCCCCGAGCCGGCGCGCGAGGTCGCGCGCCTGATGGCCGATCTGGTGCAGGCGGCCGACGAACGCCGCAGCATCCGCGCGCTGCTCGCGCAGCACTACTCGCTGCTCGCGCGCAAGGTCGCGGAGCGCAGCGCCGAGACCGGCGAGCACTACATCACCCGCGACTTCGCCGAATACCGCCGCATGCTGCGTGCCGCAGCCGGCGGCGGCACGGTGCTCGCGGCCACCACGCTGATCAAGTTCGCGCTGCTCGCGATCCCGATGTCGGCGTTCTGGGGCGGGTTCTCGGCCGGCATCAACTATGCGGCGAGCTTCGTGCTGGTGCAGCTGCTGCACTTCACGGTCGCGACCAAGCAGCCGGCGATGACGGCCCCGGCGATGGCCGACAAGCTCGCCGATGTCTCGGACGACGCTGCCGTCGAAGGCTTCGTCGACGAGGTCGCGCACCTGATCCGCTCGCAGGCCGCCGGGATCTTCGGCAACCTCGCGGCGGTCGCGCCGATCGTGCTGTTGCTGCAGATCGGCAGCTGGTCCGCGTTCGGCGCGCCGCTGATCGACCACAAGAGCGCGCTGCACGTGGTGGAGACGCTGACCCTGCTCGGGCCGACCGCCTTCTTCGCGGCCTTCACCGGCGTGCTGCTGTTCGCCAGCTCGCTGATCGCCGGCTGGGTCGAGAACTGGTTCGTCTGGCATCAGATCGACAGCGCGATCACCTGGAACCCGCGCATCGTCGCGCGCCTGGGCCCGGCACGCGCGCGCCGCTGGGGCGCCTACTGGCGCGCCAACATCTCCGGCTTCGCGGCCAACATCTCGCTCGGCATGATGCTCGGCGTCGTGCCGGTCGTGGCGCAGTTCTTCGGTCTGCCGATCGAGGTGCGGCACGTCACGCTCTCGACCGGCCAGCTCGCCGCCGCGGTCGGCACCGAGGGCATCGAACTGATGCGCCACGGCCCCTTCTGGTGGTGCGTCGCGGGCGTCGCGGTCACCGCGGTGCTCAATCTCAGCGTCAGCTTCCTGATGGCGTTCCGCGTCGCGCTGCGTTCGCGCGGCATCCGCCTGGCCGACCGCAGCCGCATCTACCGCGCGATCCGCGCGCGGCTGTGGCACAAGCCGCTGTCGTTCATCTGGCCCGGCAAGGACGCCTAGGAGTCGTCGCTGCGCTCACCCTTCTTGCGGCCATGGAACATGGTCCACCAGACGATCAGAATCAGCAGCACCATCGCGCCGAATGCTTCGAGGAAAAGTACCCACATGTTGAATGTTCTCCGGCACCGGGCCGGCACTGCAGCGCCGGCCGCGATTCTAGGGTTGCTGGCGGGGCTGCTGAGTTCCTGCTCCAGCCCGCCGCTTCTCCCGAGTACGCCGACCGAAGAAGACAAGGTGCCCGTCGTCATGCCCGCGCCGGGCCCCGAAGGCGCGCTGCTGCGCGCCCGCGCGCGCTGGGTGCCGGTGCGTTTCGCCGACCTGCCGGGCTGGGAAGGCGACCGCGCGGCCGAACTCTGGCCCGCGCTGCTGCGCGGCTGCGAGCGCCCCGCGCCGGGCTGGGCGAGCGTCTGCGCGCAGGCCCGCAGCGCCACGCTGCCCGGCTTCAGCGACGACGGCGCGCGCGTCTGGCTGCAGCAGCGCCTGCAGGCCTACCGCGTCGAATCGCTGGAAGGCACGATGGAGGGCCTGATGACCGGCTACTTCGAGCCGCTCGTCGAGGCCTCGCGCACACCGCGCGCCGACATGCGCATCCCGCTGTACGCGCCGCCGCCCGAGCTCGCGACGCGCAAGCCCTACCTGACGCGCCAGCAGCTCGACACGCTGCCGGTCTCGCAGGCCGCGCTGCGCGGCAAGCCGATCGCGTACATCGCCGACCCGCTCGATCTGCTGATCCTGCAGATCCAGGGCTCGGGCCGGCTGAACCTGACCGAAGCCGACGGCAGCCGCAAGCTCGTGCGCCTGGCCTTCGCGGCGCACAACGAGCAGCCCTACAAGTCGGTCGGTCGCTGGCTCGTCGAGCAGGGCGAGATCAGCCCGGCGCAGGCCTCGTGGCCGGCCATCAAGACCTGGGTGCGCAGCAACCCGAAACGGCTCAACGAGCTGCTGTGGAGCAACCCGCGCGTCGTGTTCTTCCGCGAGGAACCGCTGCCCGACCCGCAGCTCGGGCCCAAGGGCGCGCAGGGCGTGCCGCTGACGCCGGGGCGCTCGATCGCGGTCGACGCGCAAAGCATCCCGTACGGCACGCCGGTGTGGCTGGACAGCACCGAGCCGCTGTCGAGCACGCCGCTGCGCCGCCTCGTGATGGCGCAGGACACCGGCAGCGCGATCACCGGCGCGGTGCGGGCCGACTACTTCTGGGGTTGGGGCGCCGATGCCGAGGCCCAGGCCGGTCGCATGAAGCAGCCGCTCAGGCTGTGGGTGCTTTGGCCGCGCTCGTGATCACGCGAAAGATTTGCCTCAGGATCACGACCAACGGATTTCATCCCGCCTGGAGACTCGCCCATGACCCGCCGCCCATTTCTCGCCGCACTCTCCGCGTTCGGCCTCGCGCCGGTGCTCGCACGCGCCCAGGTCCGCAGCGTCGAACCGCTGCGCCTGAGCGACGCCGAATGGAAGCAGCGCCTGTCGCCGGCGGCCTACGAGGTGCTGCGCCACGAAGGCACCGAGCGCGCCGGCACCAGCCCGCTGAATGACGAGCACCGCAAGGGGGTCTTCAAATGCGCCGGCTGCGAGCTGCCGCTGTTCGCGAGCGAGACCAAGTTCGACAGCGGGACCGGCTGGCCGAGCTTCTTCGCGTCGCTGCCGGGCGCGGTCATCACGAAGACCGACTTCAAGCTGGTCGTGCCGCGCACCGAGTACCACTGCGCCCGCTGCGAGGGCCACCAGGGCCACGTCTTCAACGACGGGCCGGCGCCGACCGGCAAGCGCTATTGCAACAACGGCGTCGCGCTGAAGTTCATCCCCGCCTGATTGTCGGCCCCTCGGCCGCGGCGTACCGCGGCCGATCCCCCGGGGGGATGGCCGCCCGGCTTGGGCGGCCCGGCGCTCGGGCGCGCTGCCAAGATCAGGCGGGAACTTTGGCTGCGGCTTTCATCGTCGAGACAATCACGCTGTAGGCCTCGACCCAGGCCGCTTCGACGTCGTCGGTGAAGGCCACGCCCAGACCCTGGCGCAAGGTCTTCAGCAGTGCGACGCCGACGCTGTCGTAGTGCGCATCGTGCACGCCGTAGCCGGCGTGCCGCTGCCCGAGGCCTTGCAGCGCCGGGATCAGCAGCTCGGGGTCGTCGAGCTTGCTCACCGCGAGCGCGATCATCGCCATCAGGTGCTCGCCCTGCCGGACCATGTCGCCGCGGAACAGCGGCTTCACCGTCGGATCGTCCGCGAACAGATGGGCATAGAACAAGGCCGCGGCTTGCGGCGCGATCGGCTCGACGAGATCGAAGCTGTCTCGCACCAGTTGGATCGTGTGCTCATTCACGGCAAGTCCTCCGGTTGGTGCATCGAGGGTGGGACGCGGCGAATGAATGCAAGCACGATGCCGCCCCGGCGCGGTGCGCCGTCGACACAGCGGTCGCGATGCGGACCTCAGCGCCCGCGCAGCTCGCGCACGCCCTTGCCGAGCTTGCGCCGCAGCAGGCTGCGCAAGGTCACGCCGTCGGCATAGCCGATCTGCGTGGCGATGCGGTCGACGCTGTCGGCGCCGGTGCGCAACAGATGCAGCGCACGCTCGACGCGCAGGTCCTGGAAGTACGACAGCGGCGTCTTGCCGAGCACGCTGTGCAGCCGGCGCGCGAGCGTGCGCTCGCTGGCACCGACCGCACGCGCCGCGTCGGTGAGCGAGAAGCCTTTCGCGAGGCGATGGCGCGCCCAGCGTTCGAAGCGCTCGACCACCGGGTCGGCGTGCGCGAGGTGATCGGGGATCACGAACTCGGCCTGCGAGCCGCGCGCCTCGACCAGCAGGTAGCGCGCTGCGAGCGCGGCCAGCGCCGGGCTGCGGCCGCGCAGCACGCTCAAGGCCAGGTCGAGGTGCGCCATCGCCGCACCGGCGGTCGTGAAGCCGGCCGAGTTCACCAGCATGCGCGACTCGTCCAGCGCGATGCGCGGGTAGCGCTGGCGGAACATCGGCGCGAGCCACCACGAGGTCGTCGCGCGCTGGCCGTCGAGCAGCGTGCTCTCGGCGAGCACGAAGGTGCCGGTGCAAGCCGCGCCAAGCGCCGCGCCGCCGTGCGCCCAGGTCTGCAGCAGTGCCACCGCGTCGGCCACATCGGCGCGCGCCAGCCGCGCCGCGAGCGCCTCGGGCATCTTCGCGCCGAGTGCGGGCACCAGCACGACGTCGGGCTGCGCAACGCGGGCCGCCGGCAGAACCGGCACCGTCAGGCCTTGCGCGGTGTGCACGCGGCGACGCACGCCGACCAGGGCGAGCTCGATCGGCGCCGGCGCCTCGGGCAAGGTCGGCGCGAGTTCGTTGGCGGTGGTCAGCGTGTCGGTCAACGCAGCCAGGCCGAGATCGAACACGCCGTCGAGCACGAGCAGGTGGACTCTCATGGGGAACGATGGGTCATGGCAGGAATGATAACAATGTTGTCATTCTCGCCACTGGCCGCCGGCCACGGCACAGCCCAGACTGTGCATCTCGCCACTGTTCACCGAAAGGAACTCACCATGGTCAAGCTCGCCCTGTTCGTCCGCCTCGAAGCCAAGCCCGGCAAGGAAGCCGCGGTCGCCGACTTTCTCGCCGGCGCGCTGCCGCTGGCGAATGCGGAAGCCCGCACGACGGCGTGGTTCGCACTGAAATTCGGCCCGTCGACCTTTGGCGTGTTCGACGTGTTCGCCGACGAGACCGGCCGCCAGGCCCACCTCGACGGCCCGATCGCCGCGGCGCTGATGGCGAATGCGGCCGCGCTGCTGGCCGAACCACCGAAGATCGAAATGATCGACCTGCTCGCCGCCAAGCTCCCCGCCTGACGCGAGCAGCCCCGCCAAGTTGAACGGCATCTCGCTCCGCGAGTTGCCGTTCGAACGCGGCGAATTAGACCGGCACGCGCCAGCGTGTCCGGTCTAATAAGTCTTGTACGGAAGGAACTTGCCGGACATCACGATGCTGACGCGGTCGCCCTTGGGATCGGCCTCGCGCTTGAGGTCCATCTTGAAGTCGATCGCGCTCATGATGCCGTCGCCGAATTCTTCGTGGATCAGCGCCTTGAAGGTCGAGCCGTAGACGCTGACCAGCTCGTAGAAGCGGTAGATCAGCGGGTCGGTCGGCACCGCGGTCGGCAGCGAGCCCTTGTACGGCACCACCTGCAGCCACTTCTCGGCCTCGGCGGGCAGGCCGAAGACCTTGGCGACGATCTTCGCCTGCTTCGCGTCGAAGGTCATCTGCCCGAGGCAGCCGGCCGTCACCCATTCCTTGCTGAGGCCGACTCGTCTGGCCACGTCCTCCCACTTCAGGCCTTTCTTGACCTTGGCCTCGATGATCATCTCGGTGACGTCGTTGCGGTTCATGCCGGTCTCCATGCATTGGATTGAATAGATTGCGGCAGGTGCAATCGGCGTGCCACGGTCGTCCACCCCATGCCTCAGGTGAACAGGTCCCGAACCATCATGAACACCGCCACGGTCATCAGTGCCACCGCGCCCCAGCCCAGGAAGCGCGTCTTGCGGCGCACCGGCAGCGGGCCCATCACCTCGGGCTTGCTCGCCAGCACCATCATCGCCACCATGATGGGCACCGAGACGACGCCGTTGATCACCGCGCTCCAGTACAGCGCCTTCATCGGATCGATCGGCGAGAAGTCGAGCCCGGTGCCGACGATCGTCGCGATGCCGATGATCGCGTAGAAGCCCTTGGCCTCGCGCCAATGGCGCTCCAGCCCCTCGGGCCAGCCGAAGGCCTCGGCCACCGCGTACGCGGCCGACGAGGCCAGCACCGGCACCGCGAGCAGGCCGGTGGCGATGATGCCGAACGAGAACAGCGCGAACGCGAAGTCGCCGGCGAGCGGCTTCAGCGCCTGCGCCGCCTGCGCCGCGCTCTGCACGTCGGTGACACCGCCGGCGTGCAGCACGACCGCGCCCATCAGCATCACGAAGAACGCGATGCCGTTCGAGAACACCATGCCGATCACCGTGTCCAGCCGCATGCGGCGCTTCGCGCGCGTCAGCGTCCGGCGGCTCTCGGCGCCGGCGCTGAGGCCGTGCTGGCGCATCTCCTCGACCTCTTGCGAGGCCTGCCAGAAGAACAGGTAGGGCGAGATCGTGGTGCCGAGAATCGCGACGATCATCATCCAGAACGCCGGGCTGGCCTCGACCTGCGGCACGACCAGATCGTGCAGCACCCGCGCCCACTCGATCCGCACCGTGAACGCGGCGGCGACGTAGACGAACAAGGTCAGGGTCAGCCACTTCAAAATGGGCGCGAGCCGGTGGTAGGGCACGAACACCTGCAGCAGCAGCGTGATGATGCCGAAGGCCACCGCGTGGAAATGCGCGCCGCCGCCGACCGCGAGCTGAAGCGCCTCGCCCATCGCGGCGATGTCGGCGGCGATGTTGATCGTGTTGGCCGCCAGCAGCAGCGCCACGATCGTCAGCAGGAACCATCGCGGCGCGTGCATGCGCAGATTGGCCGCGATGCCGCGCCCCGACTGGCGCCCGATGCGCGCGCTGACAAGCTGGATCGCAATCATGAACGGCACGGTCAGGAACACCGTCCACAGCACGCCGGTGCCGAACTGCGCACCGGCCTGCGTGTAGGTCGCGATGCCGGACGGATCGTCGTCGGCCGCGCCGGTGACGACGCCGGGCCCGACGTGGCGCAGGAACGACGGGATGCGGTGTTGGCGGCGGGCGCGCGGTGCGGGCATCGCCGGATGATCCCATGCGAACTTGTGTAAACCGCGGCGGCCGTGTCACCTCGCGCAGCGACAATCCGCCTGCCCCGCCGGGGCGTATCTTCGTTTCCGCCCCGTGTCCCCGATGATCGACAAGCGCTTCTTCCCCCGCCAGGTGGTCGAGTCCAGCGGCAACCGCTGGGACTGGGCGCTGCTGCCGCTCGTGCTGGGCGTGCTGGTGCTGCTCGCGTGGGGCGGCTCGCAGATGGCGCGGCCCTACCAGGTCGGCGAGGCCCTGCCGCTGACGCTGGACCCGGCCTACCTGCCCTACTACCTGCTGCGCACGACCTTGCGCATGTTCCTCGCGCTCGGCGCCTCGCTGGTCTTCGCGTGCGCGTTCGCGGCGATCGCGGCCAAGTACCGTGCGGCCGAGCGCGTGATGGTGCCGCTGCTCGACGTGCTGCAGTCGATCCCGATCCTCGGTTTTCTGTCGATCACCGTGACCGGCTTCATCGCGCTGTTCCCGGGCAACCTGTTCGGGGTCGAGTGCGCGGCGATCTTCGCGATCTTCACGTCGCAGGCCTGGAACATGGCGTTCAGCCTGTACCAATCGCTGCGCAACGTGCCGTCCGAGCTGCGCGAGGCGGCGGCCGTGTTCCAGCTCTCGGGCTGGCAGCGCTTCTGGCGCCTCGAGCTGCCGTTCGCGATGCCGGGGCTGCTGTGGAACATGATGATGTCGATGTCGGGCGGCTGGTTCTTCGTCGTCGCGTCGGAGGCGATCTCGGTCTCGAACCAGAACATCAAGCTGCCCGGCGTCGGCTCGTACATCGCGCTCGCGATCGAGCAGCGCGACCTCGGCGCGATCGGCTTCGCGATCGGCGGCATGCTGGTCGGCATCGTGCTGTACGACCAGCTGTTCTTCCGGCCGCTGCTCGCGTGGGCCGACAAGTTCCGCTTCGAGGAAGGCAGCAGCGAGTCCGCGCCGACCTCGTGGCTGCTGACCTGGATGCGCCGCACCGACGCGCTGAGCGCGCTCGCGCTGCGCCTCGTGCACCTGCTCGAGCGCAGCTTCCTGGTGTTTCGCCTGCGCTTCGACGGCACCTCGATCCGTGCCCGCCGGCCGGCCGACAACAAGGCGCTGGGGCGCGCCTGGGACGCCGTGCTTGCCGCCGCGGTGCTGATCGCGACCTGGCAGCTCGGCAGCTTCATCCATGCCGAGGTCGGCTGGGCCGAGGTCGGTCACGTGTTCGTGCTCGGCAGCTTCACGATGCTGCGCGTGATCGTGCTGATCGCGCTCGCCGCGCTGGTGTGGGTGCCGATCGGCATCTGGATCGGCATGAACCCGCTGTGGGCCGGGCGCCTGCAGGCGGTCGCGCAGTTCCTCGCGGCGTTCCCGGCGAACCTGATGTTCCCGGTCGCGGTCGTGTTCATCGTCAAGTGGCACCTGAACCCGAACATCTGGCTGTCGCCGCTGATGGTGCTGGGCACGCAGTGGTACCTGCTGTTCAACGTGATCGCCGGCGCCTCCACGGTGCCCACCGAGCTGCGCTACGCGGCGCACAACCTCGGCCTGAGCGGCTGGCTGAAGTGGCGCCGCTACCTGCTGCCCGCGGTGTTCCCGAGCTTCGTGACCGGCGCGATCACCGCCAGCGGCGGCTCGTGGAACGCGAGCATCGTCGCCGAGTACGTGACCTGGGGCGACACCACCCTGCAGGCCGAGGGCCTGGGCAGCTACATCGCGCACATGACGGCGGTCGGCGACTTCCCGCGCATCGCGTTGGGCATCGGCGTGATGTGCGTGTTCGTGATGGGCATGAACCACTTCGTCTGGCGCAAGCTCTACGCGCTGGCCGAAGACCGCATGCATTTTTAGCAAGCAGTTAGTCAGTCAGGAATCAGCGTCATGGCCCAAGCCATCATCGAACTGAAGGGCGTCGGCAAGTCGTTCAAGTCGGCCGACGGCCCGGTGCGCTCGGTGCTCGAAGGCGTGGACTTCCGCCTCGCCGAGGGCGAGATCGTCTCGCTGCTCGGGCAATCCGGTTCGGGCAAGTCGACCCTGCTGCGCATCATGGCCGGCCTGATCAACGCCGATGCCGGCGAGGTGCGCTACCGCGAGCAGCCGCTGTTTGGTCCGGCGCGCGGCGTCAGCATGGTGTTCCAGTCGTTCGCGCTGTTCCCGTGGCTGACGGTGCAGGCCAACGTCGAGCTCGGGCTGGAGGCGCGCGGCGTGGCCGCGGCCGAGCGCGCGAAACGCGCCGAGGCGGCGATCCGGCTGATCGGCCTGACCGGCTTCGAGGGCGCACTGCCGCGCGAGCTGTCGGGCGGCATGCGCCAGCGTGTCGGCATCGCGCGCGCGCTCGTCGTCGAGCCCGAGGTGCTGCTGATGGACGAGGCCTTCTCTGCCCTCGACGTGCTGACCGGCGAGCGCCTGCGCGAGGACATCCTCGAGCTGTGGACGAGCAAGGCGATGCCGACCAAGGCGATCCTCGTCGTCTCGCACAACATCGAGGAAGCGGTGCTGATGGCCGACCGCGTGCTGATCTTCGCGAGCGACCCGGGCCGGGTGCGTTTCCAGCTCGCGGTGCAGCTGCCGCGCCCGCGCAACCCCGAAAGCGCCGAGGTGCGCCAGCTGATCGACGAGGTCTACGCGCTGATGACCGCGGGCAGCGGCCGCATCGGCCGCACCGCCGAGGAAGCGGTCACGCTGCAGCTCGCCGAGCGCCTGCCCGATGCCGATGTCGCGCGCATGGAAGGCCTGCTCGAACTGCTCGCCGGCGAAGGCTTCCACGGCCGCGCCGACCTGCCGCGCCTGGCCGAGGACACCGAGCTCACCGACGACGAGCTGCTGCCGCTGGCACAGGCCGTGTCGCTGCTCGGCCTGGCCAAGCTGGCCGAAGGCGACCTGCACCTCACGCCGCTCGGCCAGCGCTATGTCGAGGGCCTGCACACGCTGCGCCAGGAACTCTTCGGACAGCAGCTGCTCGCGCACGTGCCGCTGGCCGCGCACATCCGCAACAGCCTGGAGCAGGAAGCCTCGGGCGAGTTGCCGGAGGAGCCGTTCCTGCGCCTGCTCAGCGAAAGCCTCGATGCCGCCGAGGCCGAGCGCGTGCTGCGCACCGCGATCGAGTGGGGGCGGCACGGCGAGGTGTTCGAGTACAACTACACGACCGGCCTGATCCACTTGCCGGAGGGCCAGGTCGAGGACGCCGCGCCGTAGCGCGCGGCCGGATCACAGGCCACCCCAGGCCGGCACAGGAGGAACCAGGCATGAGCTACACGAACGTCGCGGCGCGTGCCGTCCTGCTGGGTCTGACGGCCTCGCTGCTCCAGGCCTGCGCCGGCCTCGGCGTGGCGCCTCGGCCCGACAACGCCGCGGTCGTCGCCGAACTGACGCGCCAGTCCGCCGCCTGGGACCAGGCCATCGTCCGCAAGGACCGCGCCGCGATTGCGGACAACATGAGCGCCGACTTCCGCCAGATCGGCAGCTCCGGCGAGATCGAGACACGCGAGAGTTTTCTGAGCGACATCGTCTCGGACGAGCTGACAATCGATCCGTACAGCGTCGAGGATTTCGAGGTGCGTGTCTACGGCGACACCGCGCTGCTCAGCGGGCGCACGCGCATGACCGGCCGTCATGCGGGCAAGCCGTTCACGACGCACTACCGCTACATCGACGTGTACGTGCGCGTGGACGGGCGCTGGAAGGTCTGCAGCGTGCAGACCACGCGGATCGCCACGCCATGATCGCCTGCGCGCGCACCGGCGCGCCGCCGCTCATCAGCCGCACATCTTCGCCGCCGCCTGCTGCAACTCCTCGGGCGTGAGGTCTTGCGTGTGGGTCGCGACCGACCAGCGGTGGCCGAACGGGTCTTCGAGCGTGCCGTAACGATCGCCCCAGAACATGTCGGCCACCGGCATCGTGACGCGGGCGCCGGCGGCCACGGCCTGCGCCACCGTGGCATCGACGTCCTTGACGTACAGGTGGATCGTCACCGGCGAACCCTTCAGCGCCGTCGGCCCGAACATCTCCCACTCGGGCGCTTCGTCGACCAGCATCAGCGCCGAATCGCCGATGCGCACCGAGCCATGCATCAGCTTGCCTCCGGGGCCGGGCACGCGGGTCAGTTCGACCGCACCGAACGCGGCCTTGTAGAACTCGATCGCGGCGGCGGCGCCATTGCATATCAGGTGCGGCGTCAGCGAGTGCATGCCCTCGGGAATCGGCTTCGTGGCAGTCTTGCTCATGTCATCACTCCTTGTTGCTCGGACGGGTCGGTGGGCGGGCGCGCCGGAATCGCGGCGGCCCCATCTGCTCGACGTTCGAGCCGGACCCGAATCGACAGAATAGGTTGAGAAGTTCCGCTTTTCGAGCGGTACCGCGCCGGCGGGCCCGGGGAAACGCGATGGACTTCCGAGATGCCGGGCCCGACACTGCGCTGGCGCGAGCACCCTCCATGGCCACCGTATCCGACCGCATCGCCCTGCCCCAGGTCCGTGATTTGCTGCGGGTCGGGCACCCATTGCCGTTCCGCGTTCTGGACGAGCAGGGCCGGCTGCTGCTCAACGAGGGCAACATCCTGATCGACGACGCGCAGTTCGAGGCGCTGGTCGAGCGCGGTGCCTGGGCCGAGCGTGCGCTGGTCGAGGCCGAGCGCGTCGCCCGGGCCGCCGCGGACAAGGCGGCAGCGACGCCGCAATCGCTGTTCGACCGCTGGGAACGGCTGCTGTGGCAGTTCGACAAGCTGTGCCGCGCGCTGGTTCGGCGCGAAACCCCCGGCAGCGCCGTCAGGCCCTTCTTCGCGGCGCTGCAGGCGCTGGTCGACATCGATCCCGATGTCGCGCTGTTCCTGTGCGTGCGGCAGGACGATCGCCGCTTTGCGCTGTACCCGTTGATGCATTCGATGCACTGCGCGGTCGTGACCTTGCTGACCGGCCGCCAGCTCGGCTGGCCGGAGGACAAGCTGAGTTCGCTGGGCTGCGCCGCGTTGACGATGAACCTGGCCGTGCTCGAGCTGCAGGCCACGATGGCCGAACAGGACACGCCGCCGACGGCAAAACAGCTGGAGCTGGTGCGCGCGCACCCGAACGCGTCGGTGCAACTGCTGCGCACGACCGGCATCGACGACGAGCTGTGGCTTTCCATCGTGGCCCAGCACCACGAACAGCCCGGTGGCGGCGGCTACCCGGCGGGGCTGACGGACGTGCTCGACACCGCGCAGGTGCTGCGCGCGGCCGACGTCTTCATGGCCAAGATCAGCCCGCGTGCGAAGCGGCCGCCGATGGCCGCGCAGCTGGCGACACGCCAGCTCTTTCAGCAGCGTCCGGGCGATCCGCTGGCGATGGCGATGATCAAGACGGTGGGGATCCATCCGCCGGGAACCTTGCTGCAACTGGTCAACGGCGAGGTGTGCGTGGCGATCCGGCGCCCCGCGAAGGGCACGCACCCGCTCGTCGCCACGCTCAGCGATCGCAACGGCAAACCGATCGGCAACACGCACCGCCGCGACACCTCGCAGCCGGAGTTCGCGGTGCAGGGCCCGCTGCAGGACAGCAAGGCCTTCCCGCGGGTGCTGCCGGAACGGGTGTACGGCTGGATCGCGGCCTGAGCCGACCCCGCAAATCGGCGGGCTCAAAGTGCACACCTCGACGCACATGAGCGGCCCGACGCCTTGAAGTGCCGACCCGCTTGTGCCACGCTTGCAGGCATCGGCGCGGCGTGTGGCGCGCGCGGTCATGGGGAGGCTGGATCATGGTTCACCGCAGGCACATTGGCGACGACCGGCACAGCGTCGGCCACGCCACGAAGCGCGTCTGGCGCATCACGCCCAACGCACCGCACGGCGAGTACGTCGACCCGAGTCAGGTGCCGGCCGAACTCAGCCGCCCGGCAGAGCGGCCGGAGCCCGGCTGGCTGGTGTCGTCGTTCGAGCTGACGCGCGGCCTGGAGGTCTCGGACGAGTGCGACACGCTGCCGGGCGATCTGTTCGACGAGCTCTTCACGAAGAAGTAACGACGAGGAGGCGCGCCGCGCTCAGACGGCGTCGGCCGCCTGCTGCAGGCCGGCGATGTCGAGCTTGACCATCTCCATCATCGCCGCCATCACGCGGTTCGCCTTCGCGCTGTCCTTGTCCATCAGCAGTTTCGGCAGCAGGGTCGGCACGATCTGCCACGAGATGCCGAATCGGTCGGTGAGCCAGCCGCACTGCACGGCCTGGCCGCCTTCCAGCAGTTTGTTCCAGTGGTGATCGACCTCGGCCTGGGTCTCGCAGTTGACCATCAGCGAGATCGCCGGCGTGAACTGGTACTCCGGGCCGCCGTTGAGCGCGAGAAACTCCTGGCCGTCGAGTTCGAAGCCGCAGGTCAGCACCGAGCCCTTGGGGCCGTGACCGACATCGCCCCAGCGCAACACGTCGAGCTTCTTCGCGTTCTTGAAGATCGACAGGTAGAAGTCCGTCGCCTCTTCGGCCTGGCCGTCGAACCACAGACAGGTGGACATTCTTTGCATGGTTGATCCCTTTCGTCAGGCGCGGGGTGGGTTCGTGACGGCGTGCGCCCGCGCCATCAACAGTTCGCGCTCGCGCGCGTTGCGGGTCATCCCGGCCGCGCGCTCGAATTCGGCGCGGGCCTCGTCCAGCCGGCCCAGCTTGGCGAGCAGATCGCCACGCACGCTGGGCAGCCAGTGGTAGTTCGCGAGTGAGGGCTCGGCGGCCAGCCGGTCGATCAGCTCGAGGCCGGCATCGGGCCCGAAGGCCATGCCGACCGCGACCGCGCGGTTGAGTTCGACGACCGGCGACGGCGCGACCTGCGCCAGCGCATCGTAGAGCGCGACGATCTGCGCCCAGTCGGTCTGGTCGGCCTGGCGCGTGCGGGCGTGGCATGCGGCGAGCGCGGCCTGCAGGGCATACGGCCCGCGCGCGCCGCCCAGCGCCTCGGCATGCGCCAGCGCGGCCAGCCCGCGCCGGATCAGCAGCGGATCCCAGCGGCTGCGGTCCTGCTCCATCAGCAGCACCGGACGGCCGTCGCGGTCGACGCGCGCCGGCGTGCGCGAGGCCTGGATCTCCATCAGCGCGACCAGGCCGAGCGCCTCGCTCTCGTCGGGCATCAGCTCGGCGACGACACGGCCCAGGCGCAGCGCCTCGGCGCACAGCGCGGGGCGCATCCAGTCGTCGCCGGCGGTGGCCGAATAACCTTCGTTGAAGACCAGGTAGATCACCTCCAGCACCGAGCCCAGGCGCTCCGGCAGATCGGCGGCGCGCGGCACCTCGAACGGCACGCGCGCCTCGGTGAGCGTGCGCTTGGCGCGCACGATGCGCTGCGCGATCGTCTTCTCGGGCACCAGGTAGGCGCGCGCGATCTCGTCGGTCGTCAGGCCGCCGATCAGGCGCAGCGTGAGCGCGACCCGCGCATCGGTCGAGAGCAGCGGGTGGCAGGCGGTGAAGACCAGGCGCAGCAGGTCGTCGCCGATGTCGTCCTCGCTCGCCTCGGCCAGTGCATCGACGAAGTCGGGCACGACATGCGCCTGCAGCGCGTCGAGGTCGTGGCCGAGCTCCTCGTGCTTGCGCGCGTGCAGCGCGTCCTGGCGCAATCGATCGAGCGCGCGGTTCTTCGCGGTGGCCATCAGCCAGGCCCCCGGGTTGTCCGGCAGCCCGTCGTCGGGCCAGTGCTCGAGCGCGGAGACGAGCGCGTCCTGCGCCAGCTCCTCGGCCAGGCCCACGTCGCGCACGAGGCGGGCGACGTGGGCGATGACCTTGGCGGATTCGATGCGCCAGACCGCCTCGATCGCACGGTGCGTGACCTCGCGGGTAGCCATTGGCTTACATCTGCTCGGGAGCTGCGGTCATGTCCATGTACACCAGCTCCCAAGTGTGGCCGTCGAGGTCTTCGAAGCTGCGGCTGTACATGAAACCGTAGTCCTGCGTCGGGCGCGGCGACTTGCCACCGGCGGCAGTGGCCTTGCCGACCACCGCGTCGACCTCGGCGCGGCTCTCGCACGACAGGCACAGCAGCGCCTCGACCGTCTTGCTGGTGTCGGCAATGGCCTTGTCGGTGAAGGTCTTGAAGAAATCGCGCGTCAGCAGCATCGCGTGGATGTGCTCGCTGATGACGAGGCAGGCCCCCTGGTCGTTGCTGAACTGCGGGTTGAACGTGAAGCCCAGGCGCTCGAAGAAGGCCTTCGATTTGGGCAGGTCGTTGACGGCGAGGTTGACGAAGATTTGCTTGTGCATGGCGGTCTTTCGTTGGCGGGTGGTTGAGTGTTCGTTCAGCCGGCTTCGGCGAGCGTCTTCAGGTTGACCAGGCCCTCCTCGAAGTCCTTGCCGACCATCCGATCCATGTCGAAGAACAAATGCATGATCTTGCCGACGTAAGGCACCGGGCCTTGCATGCTCCAGGTCACGCGGGTCGCGTCGGCCTCGGGCTGGATCGTGAACGCTGCCGTGTTGTGGGCCTCGAAGGGCTTGATGAAGTCGAGCTTCATCGCCACCGTGCGCGGCGCCGCGGTGTCGACGATCTCCAGGCTGCCGGTGCCGACCTTGTCGCTCTCCCAGGCATAGGCGGCGCCTTTGCCGCTGGCCGGGCCGGCGTAGCGGCCCTTCATGCCCGGGTCCTTGCGGGCGTACGGGTTCCAGCGGTTGAAGGCGTGCATGTCGTTGATCAACGCGTGCAGCCGCTCGGGCGGCGCCTTGATCGTGGCGCTGCGCACGACGCGGAAGTGGTCGGGGCGCGTGGTGGCGTAGACCAGCACGATGGCGATCAACGCGGCGACGACGAGCAGGGTGGTCTTGAGCATGGTGGTCTCCTCGGCGTTCAGCGTTGGGTTTCCATCTCGCGGAAGCGCTCGACCGCGTCGCTGGGGGCGAAGTCGTCCATCTCGAAGAGCTGGCGCACCTCGATCTCGGCGTCCACGCCGTCGCCCATCGGTGCCGGGAAGCGGCGCGCCCACTCCATCGCCTCTTCGCGGCTGCGCACCTGGATCAGCGTGTAGCCGGCGATCAGCTCCTTGGTCTCGGCGAACGGGCCTTCGATGACGCTGCGCCGGCCGCCGCGGTAGCGCACGCGCCAGCCCTTCGCACTCGGCTTCAGGCCGGCCGCGTCGAGCAGCACGCCGGCCTTGACGAGCTCCTCGTGGTAGGTGGCCATCGCCGCCATCAGCGGCTCTTCCGGCATCACGCCGGCTTCGGTTTCCGGCGTGGCTTTGACGATGATCATGAATCGCATGGCGGTCTCTCCGGTTCGTTGCGGATCGGTGCCCATCAATCAATCAGCGGCACCTGTACACACGACGAACGGAAATCGACCGGATCGACACGCGAAACGGAAATTCCGCGCAAGAAGAAAGAAGCTAGCCGGGGTTCACGCCCAGCACGGCCCGAGCTCGCGGACTTCGACGGTCGCCCAGGCCGCCGCCGGGCACGCCGCGGCGATCGCGACGGCCTCCTCGCGCGTCGCGACGTCGAGCAGGAAGAAGCCGCCGACCAATTCCTTGGCCTCGGTGAACGGGCCGTCGACCAGGCGCTGCCGGCCCTCGCGCACCTGCACGCGCACGCCGCGCGCATCGTTGGCGAGCGACTCGACGCCGCGCAGCACGCCGCGCTCCTTCAGCTCCTCGGCAAAACGCAGCATCTGCGCATAGGCCTGCTGGCCAGCCTCCAGGCCACGCTCGGCGCGCTGGCCGCGGGGTTCGACGATCAACAGCATGTACGACATGACGAGGGTCACTCCAGTTCGGTGGGTCGGTGGGCTCAGTTCGACGCGCAACGGCACTCGGCCTCGCGCAGGCAGAGCCCGCCGGGGCTTTCGACCGGCGCACTGCACATCGGGCGCTGCGATCCGGCGCAGGTGATCGAGCAACCCGGGCAGCGGCGTGTGCCGCCGACGCTGCACGCGCTGGACGCCTCCGCGCCGGCGGGGTACGGCCGATCCGCCGCTGCGCGGTTCACGACGCCCGACACGGCGCGGTCGTTGCGCTGCGGCGCGCCGGCGCCCGACTTCGGAATGCAGGCGCTGTTGTTCAGGTTGAACGTGAACGCGGCGCAGCGGCCATCGGACAGGCAGCGCCGCGCGCAGTCTTCGTACGAGCGCGCGCTGCCGGCCATGTCGTCGATGTCGTTCTGCGGGAAATCGGTCGCGTCGTAGCGCGTGACCGGCAGCCACTCGGGGCCTGGCCGATGCCCGCCGCCCGCCCCCCGGCTCAGAACACCCGAGACCGCACGATCGTTGCGTTCGGAGGCGCCGGCGCCCGATTTCGGGATGCAGTTGCCGTTGTTCAGGTTGAACGTGAACGCGCCGCAACGGCCATCGGCAAGACAGCGCTGCGCGCAGTCCTCGAACGAGCGTGCGCCGCCGGCCAGACCGTCGATGTCGTTGCCGGGCAGGTCGGTGGCGTCGAGCCGGTCGACGCCGCGCACGTTCCCGCCGCCGTAGCCAGGCCCCGCGCGGCTCACGACACCCGAGGTCGCCCGCGCATTGCGCTGCGGCGATTCGCCCGAGGATTTCGGGATGCAGGTGCGGTTGTTCAGGTTGAAGGTGAAGGCGCCGCAGCGGCCGTCGGCGATGCAGCGCTGCGCACAATCGTCGAACGAGCGTGCCTGGCCAACCAGGTCGTCGATGTCGTTGCCTGGGAAGTCGGTCGCGTCATAGCGCGTCAGCTGCGCCGGCTGCCAGGCCTGCACCTGGGGGCCGCCGAACACGCCGATCAGCAATGCGGCCCACACCCAGCGAATCGCGCGCATGAAATCGTCCCCTTCGTTGTTCTGCCGACAGGCAGTGTAAGAGCGCTTCGTGGCGAATCGAGCGGCGTGGTCGGCCGTACTTTTGTTACTGACTTTCCGGCCACCGGCCCGGCGCCGTTCGGCACCCGCCTGCTTCAGTGCGCGCCAAGGCCGACCGCGTCGAAGAAGGCCTGCACCGCGTCGGTCTGCGGGCCCGGCAAGCCGATCCTGGCGTTGATCTCGAGGTGCGACAGATCCTGCTCCGAGACGCTGGCGCGCACGCCACGCGCATTCGCCTGCGCCGCGAAGCGCTGCGCCTGCAGGCACGAGCCGTCGACCCGTTGCGTCGAACACAGCAGCAGCATCGGCGGCACGCCGGCTGCGAGCAGCCCGGTGGGCGAGACCGCCGGCCACCGGGCGGGGTCCGTGCCGAACACGCGGTCGTAGAAACGTGCGTGCGGCTGGCGCATCAGCGCGCTGAGGTCGAGTGCGGCGCTGTCGAGCGCCACGGTGCCCAGCCACGGCCGCGCGCCGGCGCGTTGTGCGAGCGTCGGCGAGGCACCGAGCAAGGCGACCAGGTGCGCGCCGGCCGAGTGCCCCATCAGCACGATGCGCGTCGGGTCGGCGCCCCACGACGGCGCGAGGCGCTGCACTTCGGCGAGCGCATGCGCCACGTCGTCGGCCTGGTCCAGCGGGCCGACCTGCGGCACCAGGCGGTAGCCGACCGACACCAGCACCGCCCCGCGCGGCACCCAGCGTGCGGCCTTGTTCTCGACCACCTGCGGCAGCGCCTTGTTGCCGACCATCCACGCGCCGCCGTGCACCATCACGATCAGCGGCGCGTGCGGCGGCAGCGGGGCGTCGGGCAGGTAGATGTCGAAGCGCTGGCGCGCGTCGGGGCCGTAGGCGATGTCGGCGATGCGGCGCACGCCGGCCGGCACGCGCAGCGGCTTCATGCCGGCAGCGACGCCGGGCAGCAGGCCCTCGCGATCGCGCGCGGCCGCAGGCGGCGGCTGCGCGATCGCCAGGCCGGCGAGCAGCAGGGTCGTCGCAACGAGCCCGATCGTCTTCATCGCGTGCTCCTCGTCCACTATTGCGCCACGCCGCTGACCCAGGCCTTGCGGATCAGCCGCCCGCAGTAGACCGAGTCGACACCGCCGCCGGCGCTGTCCTTGCGCGCCAGCACGCCGTACCAGGTCTTGCTCGCATCCACCCACGGGTAGAAGCCGAAGGCGCCGGGGCTGCTGAACGCGCCGTCGCCCACCACTGGGTCGTCCTCGATCCAGTGGCCGACGGCATAGTGCCAGCTCTCGTTCAACGGGATCGGCGTCGAGATCGCCTGGCCCGCCGGGCAGGTGGTGGGGTTGGTGCAGACCGGATTCGTGCCCAAGGCCGCACCCATCCACAACGTGCCGCCGAGCAGCTTGCGCAGGAAGCGCGCGTAGTCGTCGGCGCTGCTGACGCCGCCCCCGGCGGGCTGCGGCTGCGAATAGGCGAGGGCGATGTCGGTGCCGATCTGCGCGCGCACTTCGGCGGCGAGCGCGGCGTTGTCGAACCCGCCCAGGCCTTCCAGGCTGGCGTGCTTTTGCATGTGGCCGCCGCCGTAGTCGAACTGGCCGTCGGTGGCTGCGGAATACACGCCGTTGTTCAGGTACGCGAGGCAGCTGTCGATGGTCTGGCCCGGCAGGCAGATGCTGAAGTTGGTGTAGCCGCTGCGGAAGTTCAGGAACTTGATGTCGCTCGCGCTCAGCACGCCCTGGCGCTTTTGCACGACGTAGCCCGCGTACAGCCATTTTGACGCCGAGGCGATCGGCATCGGCGTGCTCGACGTGTAGCTCAGCGTGTTGCCTGCGGCATTGACCGAGCCCGCAGCGAGACGCGCCGTGCGGTCACCGATCTCCCAATAGAACGGCGCGATCGACGCGCATCCGTTGCTGCTGCTCTGCGCGGTCGCCGTGGCGGCGGCGACACGTTGCGCGTCGCTGGGGCCGGCCGGGCTGTCGCCACCGCCGCCGCAGGCTGAGAGCATGGTGGTGGCGGCCAGCACGAGCGCGGCGTTGAATGCGAGGAGCTTCATGTCATGCCTTTGAGGAAGAACGAGGGTTCGGCGCGGGCGGCCCGAACAGGATGCGCAGCCGCGCGCGAATGCCGGTCGCCGCACGCAGGTCCTGCACCAGCGCGAGCCAGCCGTGCAGCGCAATGCGGATCGGGTTGTGGCTGATCAGCGGCGTAGTCAGCCCATAGCGTGGTGGCACGTCGTCGCGCAGCGCGACGAAGGTCCCGAACAGCCGGTCGAACACGATCAGCACCCCGCCGTAGTTGCAGTCCAGGTATTCGGGGTTGCTCGCGTGATGCACCTTGTGGTGCGTCGGCGTGTTCAGCACCCATTCGAGCGGGCCGAGTCGCGGCATCCACGGCGCGTGCAGCCAGAACTGGTACAGCAGATTCGCGCCCAGCGTCGCGAGCACCGCGAACGGCGGAAAGCCCAGCCACACCAGCGGCGCGAAGAAGATCGCGCTGCCGCTGAGCTTGCCGGTCCAACCCAGGCGCAGCGCGGCGGCGAGCGTCAGTTCGTTCGGCGAGTGGTGCACCGCGTGCGTGGCCCAGAACCAGCGCACGCGGTGCGCGGCCCGGTGGTACCAGTAATAGAAGAACTCCTGGCCGACGAACAGCAGCGCGAACGCGATCGGTGTCGACAGGCTCAGCGTCTGCACCCGATGCGCGAAGACCCAGGCCAGCACCGGCGCGGCGATCGACAGGCCCAGCGCATCGACCGCGCGCCGGCCGAGCGCGTCGCCGAGCGACGCAAAGTAGGCGCGCCAGTCGTACGGCACGCGGCGCACGAAGGTCTGCACCAGGCCCTCCAGCGTGGCCGCGCCGACCACGAGTGCGAGCAAGGCCAGCAGCCACGGCAGCGCCTCCGGGCCGAATGCGAGGCGGGCAGTCTCGGGGCGCATCACGGTTCCGTGGGCGCGCTACTTCGCGCGCGCCGTGCGCTGCACGATCGCGTAGGCCTGGATGTCGGCCAGCGTGACGAAGCCCTTGTGCGCTGCGTCGATGTCGTCGAAGCGCTTGTAGACCATCGGCATCTTGCCCTTGGCCTCGTCGCGGGTCAGCTGGCCGTCGCCGTTGGCATCCGCCGTCGCGAAGCGTTTTTGCAGTTCGGCGTTCATCTGCGCGGCGCGGCCGGGGTCGGCGGCCTGTGCGATGGCGGCCGTGGTCGGCAGCGTCGCCGCAAGGACCGCGATCAACCAGCGATGACGAAGAAGGCTGTTGTTCATGCGAGCTCTCCTGGTGTGCCGATCACGGGCGCGTCGGGCAGGCGATGCTCGCGCCGCTGGCGTTGTAGCAGCTCGCGCTGCGCGTCACGCCGCTGTCCTTGTTGTACGAGCTGCTGGTCTTCATCGTGTCGCCGGTGCTGGCGCTGGTCAGCGTGCTGCTGCGCGCTTGCGTGACGTTGCCGGCCGCGTCGCGGCTGGCCGTGCCGCTGCTCTCGACGCGGCCCTTCGCCGACTGCGCGCTCAGACCGCTCTGGTGCTGCACCGAACCATCGGCCGCCCGCGTGGTCTTGCCGGCGCGCACCGCGGTCCCGCCGTTGGCTCCCTTGACGGCGGCCCCGCCGACGACGCTGGCGTTGCCCTGGCCGTCGGTGCGGACCGCGCGGCCGCGCACCGCAGTGCCGTTCGCCCCTTGGTGGGCGCTGGCGGCACTCGCCGTGACGCCGCCCTGGGCGTTGCCGTGCACGACATGCCGGCTGGCGGCCTCGGCCGAGACCGTGGTGAAACCGGCGCCGACCAGGGCCAGGCCGAGCGCGGAGATGGAGAGAAGGCGGTTCATGGCGGGTTCCTTTGCATGCTGTTGAGGGAGGCGTCACGCCGCGTGGCGCCATGGGGTCAATGTGGCCGCCGGGTGTGAGCGGCCGATTGCAAACGCGGTCTGCTTGATGAGCAGCCATGACAGCGCGCCCGGGCCTTGTCATCGTTTGTCATGGATCGCGAGACGCCTGCGCCGGGGGCTCGCCGTTACGATCGCGGCACGATGACCGAACCGCTTGCCCGCATCCTCGTCGCCGACGACGAAGCCGACCTGCGCGCGCTGCTGCAGCGCTACCTGAGCGACCAGGGCTACGCGGTGCGCACCGTCGACGGCGGCGCGCCGCTGGACAAGCTGCTCGCCCGCGAACGCTTCGACGTGCTGGTGCTCGACGTGATGATGCCGGGCGAGGACGGCCTGTCGATCTGCCGCCGTCTGCGCGCGCAGGGCGAAACGATCCCGATCGTGATGCTGACCGCGCGCGGCGACCCGCTCGACCGCATCATCGGCCTCGAGATGGGCGCCGACGACTACCTGCCCAAGCCCTTCAACCCGCGCGAGCTGCTCGCGCGCATCCAGGCGCTGGTGCGGCGCCAGCGCATGCTGGGTGCGCACATTGGCCCGCTGCCGGGCGATGGCCGAGTGGACTTCGGCGACTTCACGCTGCACCTCGGCGAGCGCCGGCTCGAACGACGCGTCGATGGCGCAGTGCAAGAGGTGCCGCTGACCACCGGCGAGTTCACCTTGCTGCAGGCCCTCGCGCAGCACCCGAACCGCCCGCTCGGCCGCGACCGCCTGATCGAGCTCGCGCGCGGTCGCGACCACGAGGCCACCGATCGCAGCATCGACGTGCAGGTGATGCGGCTGCGCCGCCTGATCGAGGCCGACCCGGCCCAGCCGCGCCACATCCAGACCGTGTGGGGCGTCGGCTACGTGTTCGTGCCGGAAGGCAAGGCCTTGGGCAAACCCGCATGAGGGTTTCTTGGCCGCGCAGCCTGTTCGGCCGCAACGCGCTGCTGATCATCGTGCTGATGGTGCTCGGCCAGCTCGTCAGCCTGGTGCTGGTGCGCGAGCTGATCGTGAAGCCGCGCTACGAGCTGTTCGCCGAAAGCCTGGCGCGCAACGTCAGTGCGGTCCGTGCCGGGCTGATCGCGCTGCCGGCGGCGCAGCGCGGCGCGTTCGTCGAGCAGTTCAATCAGCGCGCGCTGGCGAACCTGCCGCCGGTGCCCGAGCGCAGCAACGCGGTGCGCGTGTTGCTGACGCCGGTCGAGCGCAATTTCGTGCGCTCGGTGTCGCAGCGCGTCGCCGCCGAGGGCGGTGAGATCGTCTGGCGGCGCGAGGCTGGCGGCAGCCTCGCGGTGCGCCTCGCGCTCGATGCCGCCGAATACTGGATCGTGCTGCCCGGCCTGCTGCCGGCGCGCGAGTTCACCGGCGCGTGGCTCGCGGCCTCGCTGAGCTGCGTCGCGCTCGCGCTGATCGGCGCGCTGCTGATCCAGCGCCGCCTGCACCGGCCGCTGGCCGACGTGGTGCAGGCGGCCCAGACGCTGGCCCGGGGCGCCACGCCGCCAACGCTGGCCGAGGACGGGCCGACCGAGGTCGCGACGCTGGCCGGCAGCTTCAACACGATGGCGGCGAGCCTGGCGCAGGCCGAGCGCGAGCGCGCGCTGATGCTGGCCGGCATCTCGCACGACCTGCGCACGCCGCTGACCAAGCTGCGGCTGGGCGTGGAGATCCTGCGCGAGCAGACCGAGCCGGCGCTGGTCGCGAGCATGACGCGCAGCATCGAGGAGCTCGACGCGATCGTCGGCCAGTTCCTCGATTTCGCGCGCGATGACAACGATGACGGCGGCGGCAACGATGCCGCGGCGCCGGGTGACGTGCAGGCGCTGGCGCGCGAGATCGCCGCGGCCTGCGCCGATCACGGCCAAGTGCTGACGCTGGCGTTGAACGCGACCCCCGCGGTTCGCATGCGCCCGGCCGCGCTGCGGCGCGCCGTCGTCAACCTGATCGAGAACGCATTCCGGCACGGCCGGCTGCCGGTCACCTTGCGCACGGACACGGTGCTGGGCTGGGCCCGCATCGACGTCGACGACTGCGGCGACGGCATCGCCAGCGACGAACTCGAGGCGATGAAGCAGCCCTTCCGCCGCGCGAGCGACGCGCGCGACGGCGCGCCCGGTTCGGGCCTCGGCCTGGCCATCGTCGAGCGCATCGCGCGCCGCCACGGCGGGCGGCTGGAACTCGCGCGCGCCGAGAGCGGCGGGCTGCGCGCGAGCCTGCTGCTGCCGCCGGCGTAGATGGAGCACCCGGCGTCGGAATACCGGCGCCGGGTGCTTCATTCAGTCAGTGCCGGTAGATCCGGTTCTCGCGCAGCGGCGTGCGGACCAGCTTGGGCTCGGCGGACAGTGCTGATGCGCCCGCTGCTTGCGCCCGCGCCATCAGCGGCGCGCACACGCCGGTCGCGCGGTAGCTCAGCGCGGCCGCGAGCCGGCCTTCGCTCGGATCGCCGAGGGCGTGGCTGAAGTCGTCCGTCGCGGCGCAGGTCGGGGCCATGCCGTCGGCGTAGTCGCCCTGGCCGAGCTGGTTCACGCCCGCGAACTGGATCGAGAAATAGGTCGTGCCGCAGTTGTCCTGCGGATAAAAACCATAGGGCTTGCCGCAGGTGGTCGCGCCGATCAGGTTGACCTGCACGCCGACGCCGCGCAGGCCGTTGACGACCGCCTCGCTGGCCGAGCAGGTGCCGGCGCCGACGAGCACGTAAACGCGGCTCAGATTCAGCGTCGGCAAGGCCTGGCCGCTCGGCAGCGAGAAGCCCAGCGTCTGGTCGTGGAACGGCGTGATGGTCTGATCGGCGGTGAGCTGGAACGGGTTCTTGTCGTTGTAGACCTGCTGCTCGAACACCTTGCCGCTGGTCGGGCCCGGGCCGGCGATCATGTAGGCGAGCTCGCTCGCAACGTCGAGGTAGCCGCCGCCGTTGTAGCGCAGGTCGAGCACGAGGTCGGTGATCGCGCTCGCCTTGAGCTGGTTGATCGCATCGACGAGCTGCGCCTCGGACGTGGCGAGGTGGTCGTTGAACTGCATGTAGCCGACGCTCTGGTTCGGCGCCGGCAGGGTCTTGATGTTCTGCACCGTCGACGGCGCGAGCGCCGCGGCGTTGAGCGTGACGGTGCGTGGCGTCGTCGCGCCGAGGTCGAGCACGGTGAAGACGTGGTCGCCGGCGGCCGTCGGGAACAGGCCGGCGTTCAAGATCGCGATGCCGGCGTTCGTGTTGTCGCTGACCAGATCGACACCGTCGATGGTCAGGATCTGCGCGCCGCGCGCGATGCCCTGGTCGTCGGCCGATGTGCCCGCGTTCGTGTACGCGATCAGCGCCTTGCGTGGCGGTGTGTTGCTTGCCCACGCGAACTCGAAGCCGTAGCCGAACGACACGCCGCTGCGCGACAGCGCGACCCAGGTCGGCGTGTCGTAGATGAAGTGGAACTGGTCCTTCGCCTGCCCGGATGCGGTCAGCTGCGGCGATTTCAGCGCATTGAAGTAACCGATCGCGCTGCTGTAGTTGTTGGCGTTCAGCGTCGTGGCGCTCAGCGCGCGCACGTCGCGGTACCAGAGGTAAGTCTCGTCGATCCACGAACGGACCCAGCTCTTCTCGTCGGCCAGCGTGCCCTGCTGGTCAAGATACGGGCGCCCGTTCTCGTCCTCGGTGCTCACAGGCCGTGGCGCGACACAACGGCCGGCCACGCTGCTCGACGCCACCAGCCCGCTGCTCTGATCCGGCGGCGCGGTGCTCACGCCGGGCGTGCCACCGCCGCCCCCACCTCCGCAGCTGGCCAGCGCCAGCATCGCGATCACCGATCCCCCCAGGCGCACCATGCGCGTGGCCCCGCCCCATTCGCTCGAAGACAACTGCACTGGATCTCCCTTAGTGGTGGCTGGCGCAGCCCAGCGGGCGGATCATAAAGTGGAGCGGCCGCGCGGCCGGCCGGCCGGCGCGCCGGGGCTCCCCAAATGCGTGAGCGGCAGCGCCGCGCCCGCCTTGACCTCGCCGAGCGAGAAGCTGGTGTGCAGGTCCTTCACGTGCGGCAGGTTCAGCAGCACATCGAGCGAGAACTTCGAGAACGCATCGAGGTCGGTCGCCATCACCTGCAGCTCGAAGGTGCCCGAGCCCGAGATGTAGTGGCACGCGATCACCTCGGGGATGCGGCGGATCGCGTCCTCGAGTTCGCGCGTCGACGCGGCGGTGTTGCGGTCGGCGTCGAGCCGCACGAACGCGAGCACACCCAGGCCGATCTTGCGGCGGTCGAGCTCGGCGCGGTAGCCGGTGATGAAACCCTGCTCCTCGAGCCAGCGCACCCGCCGCCAGGTCGGTGCGGCCGAGATGCCGATGCGCGCGGCGAGCTCGGTGTTCGACAGGCGCGCATCGCGCTGCAGCTCGTGCAGGATCGCGATGTCGTAACGGTCGAGGTCGGCGCCATGCGGCTCGGCCGCATCGAGGCTCGAAGGCGGCGCGAGGGTCTTCCCTGATTTAGTCTTTTTGAGCACCATGTGCAACTCTATCGCGATTTTTGCGCAAGATCATTGCTTCAACACCCCGAATCCGGGCAGCAATAGAAAAGACTATCCAGGCGCAAATCCCTACACTGTGCGCTGGCACGCCGGGGTCACGAGCCACGGTGGCGCCGCCTGAGAACCACGCACCTGTTGGAGAGTCGCCTGATGAATGCACCGCTGCCCGAAGCCATCCGCAAGGCCATCGAGACCGTCTCGCTCGACGACAAATACGCGCTGGCCAACGGCCGCGCGCTGATGAGCGGCGTGCAAGCCCTGGTGCGGCTGCCGATGCTGCAGAAGACGCGCGACGACATCAAAGGCCTGAACACCGCCGGCTTCATCAGCGGCTACCGCGGCTCGCCGCTGGGCGGCTACGACCAGGCGCTGTGGCAGGCCAAGAAGCACCTCGCGGCGCAGAACATCGTGTTCACGCCCGGCGTCAACGAAGAGCTCGCCGCGACCGCGGTGTGGGGCTCGCAGCAGCTCGACCTTTATCCGCAGAGCAACAAGTTCGATGGCGTGTTCGGCATCTGGTACGGCAAGGGCCCGGGCGTCGACCGCTGCTCCGACGTGTTCAAGCACGCCAACATGGCCGGCACTTCGAAGCACGGCGGCGTGATCGCACTCGCCGGCGACGACCACATCGCGAAGAGCTCGACGGCCGCGCACCAGAGCGACCACATCTTCAAGGCCTGCGGGCTGCCGGTGTTCTTCCCGAGCAGCGTGCAGGACATCCTGGACATGGGCCTGCACGCGTTCGCGATGAGCCGCTTCGCCGGCGTGTGGTCGGGCATGAAGACGATCCAGGAGATCGTCGAATCGACCAGCAGCGTGTTCGTCGACCCGGACCGCGTCGACATCGTGATCCCGATCGACTTCCAGATGCCCGAAGGCGGTCTGCACATCCGCTGGCCCGACGCGCCGCTCGAGCAGGAAGCACGGCTGATGGACCACAAGTGGTATGCGGCGCTCGCCTATGTGCGTGCGAACAAGCTGAACCACAACGTGATCAGCGGCCCGAACGACCGCTTCGGCCTCATCGCCAGCGGCAAGGCCTACAACGACACGCGTCAGGCCCTGCACGACCTCGGGCTCGACGACGACGAATGCCGCCGCCTGGGCATCCGGCTGCACAAGGTCAACGTCGTGTGGCCGCTCGAGGCGACGATCACGCGCGACTTCGCGCAAGGCCTGCAGGAAATCCTGGTCGTCGAAGAGAAGCGCCAGGTCATCGAGTACCAGCTCAAGGAAGAGCTCTACAACTGGCGCGCCGACGTGCGCCCCAACGTGCTCGGCAAGTTCGACGAGGCCGACGGCAACGACAGTGGCGGTGGCGAATGGAGCCGCCCGAACCCGAGCCAGAACTGGCTGCTGCGCGCGCAGGCCGACCTGACGCCGGCGATCATCGGCAAGGCGATCGCAAAGCGCCTGAAGAAGCTTGGCGTGGACGCGGACACCGCGGCGCGCATGGACGCACGCATCGCGCTGATCGAGGCCAAGGAACTCAGCATGGTCGTGCAGGCCGTCGAGACTGGCGACCGCACGCCCTTCTTCTGCAGCGGCTGCCCGCACAACACCAGCACGCGCGTGCCCGAAGGCTCGCGCGCGGTCGCCGGCATCGGCTGCCACTACATGTCGGTCTGGATGGACCGCAGCACCGTGACGTTCAGCCAGATGGGCGGCGAAGGCGTGTCCTGGGTCGGCCAGGCCGCGTTCACGACCGACCAGCACGTGTTCTCGAATCTGGGCGACGGCACCTACTACCACTCCGGCCTGCTCGCGGTGCGCCAGAGCATCGCGGCCGGCGTGAACATCACCTACAAGATCCTGTTCAACGACGCGGTCGCGATGACCGGCGGCCAGCCGGTCGACGGCACCTTGAAGGTGCCCGAGATGACGCGCGAGCTCGATGCCGAAGGCGCGCTGAAGATCGTCGTCGTCACCGACGAGCCGGAGAAGTACGAAGCGGCCGATGTCGCGTCGCGCCTCGCGAAGGGCGTGACGGTGCACCACCGCGACGAGCTCGACGCGATCCAGAAATCAATGCGCGAGATCAAGGGCTGCACCGTGATCATCTACGACCAGACCTGCGCGACCGAAAAGCGCCGCCGCCGCAAGCGCGGCACGATGGTCGACCCGGCCAAGCGCGTGATCATCAACGAGCTGGTCTGCGAAGGCTGTGGCGACTGCTCGGTGCAGAGCAACTGCCTCAGCGTCGAACCGGTCGAGACCGAGTTCGGGCGCAAGCGCCGCATCAACCAGAACACCTGCAACAAGGACTATTCCTGCGTGAAGGGCTTTTGCCCGAGCTTCATCACCGTCGAGGGTGGGCAGCTCAAAGGCAAGAAGAAGGATGCGACGCGGCCGAACCCGTTCACGCTGCCGCCGTTGCCGGAGCCCTCGCTGCCGCTCGCCGAGGTGCCGTGGGGCATCGTCGTCGCCGGCGTCGGCGGCACCGGCGTGATCACGATCGGCCAGCTGCTCGGCATGGCCGCACACCTCGAAGGCAAGGGCATCGTGACGCAGGACGCCGCGGGCCTGGCGCAAAAAGGTGGCGCGACCTGGAGCCACATCCAGATCGCGAACCGCGCCGATGCGATCCTGACGACCAAGGTCGGCACCGCCGAGGCCGATCTGGTGATCGGCTGCGACCCGATCGTCACTGCGAACAAGAGCAGCCTGGTGGTGATGCGCGAAGGCCGCACGTTTGTCGCGATGAACACGCACGGCACGCCGACCGCGGCCTTCGTGACAAACCCGAACTGGCAGTTCCCGGCCGCGAACTGCGATGCCGCGGTGCTGAACGCCGCCGGCGCCGCGAATGTCGGCACGCTCGATGCCGATGCGCTCGCGGTGCAGCTCGTCGGCGACTCGCTGTACACGAATCCGCTGATGCTGGGCTACGCGTGGCAGAAGGGCAAGGTGCCGCTCGGCCTGGCCGCGATGATGCGCGCGATCGAGCTGAACAACGTGCAGGTCGAGAACAACAAGCTCGCGTTCGAATGGGGCCGGCGCGCGGCGCACGACCTGGCCGCGGTGCAGGCGCTGCTGAAGCCCGCCGCGCTGGGGTCATCGGTGATCGAGTTCGTCAAGAAGACCGTGAACCTCGACGCCATGATCGCGCAGCGGGTCGAGTTTCTGACCGCCTACCAGAACGCCGCGTACGCGCAGCAGTACCAGGCCTTCGTCGAGAAGGTGCGCGCCGCCGAGATGCCGTTGAACAGCAAGAAGCTCAGCGAAGCCGTGGCGCGCTACCTGTTCAAGCTGATGGCCTACAAGGACGAGTACGAGGTCGCGCGGCTGCACAGCGACCCGGCCTTCCTGGCCAAGATCGCGGCGCAATTCGAAGGCGACTACAAGCTCAACTACCACCTCGCGCCGCCGCTGACCGCAAAGAAGAACGACCGCGGCGAGTTGCAGAAATCGAAATTCGGCCCGTCGATGCTGACCGGCTTCCGCTGGCTCGCGAAGCTGAAGGGGCTGCGCGGCACCGCGTTCGACGTGTTCGGCCGCAGCGAGGAGCGCCAGACCGAACGCGCGTTGATCGACGAGTACAAGGCCTCGATCGATGAACTGCTCGGCACGCTGAACGCCGGCAACCTGCCGCTCGCGGCCGAGATCGCGCGCATCCCCGAAGAGATCCGCGGCTACGGCCATGTGAAGGAGCGCCACCTCGCGGCGGCACGGCCGAAATGGGCTGCGCTGATGGCCGAGTGGCATGCGGGCGGCGGCCAGCGCCGCGCCGCCTGATCACCTGAACTAGATCGGCGCGAGTGCTTTCAGGCGCGCGTTCAGCGCCTCGCTCGCGCGTGTCATCGGCGCGCGCAGCTCGTCACGCAGCAGGCCCAGCTGCGCGAGCGCCGCCTTCACCGGTGCCGGGTTCGGCTCGGCCGTCAGCGCGGTGATCAGTGGCACCAGGCGATGCCACGCCGCGCGCGCCTCGATCAAGCGCCCGTCGGCGAGCGCCCGGTGCATCGCGACGAACTCGCGCGGGCGCAGGTGCGCCGAGGCGGCGATCGCGCCGCTGGCGCCAGCGCACAGCGTCGAGAAGATCTCGAGGTCGTTGCCGGCCAGCACCTGCAGCCGGCCGTCGCGGATCAGCGCCAACGTGGTGTCGAGCGAACCGGCGCAGTCCTTGATCGCGCGGATGTTCGGGTGCGCCGCCAGCGCGAGCAGCGTGTCCAGCGCGATGCCGACGCCGGTGCGCAGCGGGATGTCGTACAGCACCAGCGGCACCGCGCTCGCGTCGGCGAGGCGCGTGAAGTGCTCCGCGATGCCGGCCTGCGAGGGCCGCACGTAGTACGGCGCCGGCACCAGCAGCGCGGCGATCGGCAGGTCGCCGAGCCGCTTCGCGCGCGCCAGCAGGCCGGGCATGTGGTTGCCGGCCAGGCCGACGATCACCGGCAGCGCGTCGCCGGCCGCGTCGAGAATCGTCGCGAGCACCGCGTCCTGTTCGGCCTCGTCGAGTGCCGACGGCTCGCCGGTCGTGCCGAGGGCAACCAGCCCGGCCATGCCCGCGTCGATGCAGCGCTCGACCAGCCCGCGCAAGGCCGCACGATCGACCGCGCCATCCGCGGTGAACGGCGTCACCAGCGGCACCCAGATCCCGGAGAAATCCTTCTTCGTCTTCGTCGTCATCATCATCATCCACCACTCCACAAGCGACCGAACGGGGGAACCGTCAGCGGTGCGGGCAGCGGGGCGATGAGGTAGAAAAGAAGAGTTCCTGCTGCGGTTCCGTCAACCCTCTGACGGAACGGCGAGCTCCGGTCAGACGAGCCGCAGTTTTTTGGATTTGAGCGCGCACGCCGTCGAGGCGCCGGAGCCGGCGTGATGATCGAAGGCGAATTGCAGCGTGTCCATGCGCCGCAGTGTAGAGCAGCCGTCGCCGCTGTCGCCGCTGCGCGGCCCGCGCCGGCGATATGCTTGTCATCGACAACTTCCGGGATCAGACGCATGACGCTCGCAACGCTCTACCCTCCGATCGAACCGTTCGAGAACGGCCTGCTCGACACCGGCGATGGTCACCAGGTCTACTGGGAACGCTGCGGCAACCCCGCCGGCAAACCCGCCGTCTTCCTGCACGGCGGCCCCGGCAGCGGCTGCAGCCCGGACCACCGGCGCCTGTTCGACCCCGACGCCTACTGCGTCACCCTGTTCGACCAGCGCGGCTGCGGGCGCTCGACGCCGCACGCCTCGCTGGAGGCCAACACGACCTGGCACCTCGTCGCCGACATCGAGAAGTTGCGCGAGATCAGCGGCGCGCCGCGCTGGCTGGTCTTCGGCGGTTCGTGGGGCAGCACGCTCGCGCTCGCCTATGCACAGACCCACCCGGCGCGCGTCAGCGAACTGGTCCTGCGCGGCATCTTCACGCTGCGCCACGAGGAGTTGCGGTGGTTCTACCAGGAGGGCGCGTCGTGGCTGTTCCCGGACGAGTGGGCGCATTTCGTCGCGCCGATCGCCCCCGAAGACCGCCACGACCTGATGGCCGCCTACCACCGCCTGCTGACCGGCGCGGACGAGGCCGCGCGCACGCGAGCCGCGATCGCCTGGAGCCACTGGGAAGGCCGCACGATCACGCTGCTGCCCGATCCCACGATCACCAGCGCGCACGACGACGCGCACTTTGCGCTCGCGTTCGCGCGCATCGAGAACCACTACTTCGTGAACCACGGCTTCCTCGCCGAGGGCCAGTTGCTGCGCGACGCGGCGCGGCTGCACGGCATCCCCGGCGTGATCGTGCAGGGCCGCTACGACGTGTGCACGCCCGCGAAGACTGCGTGGGAGCTGCACCGGGCCTGGCCGCAGGCCGAGTTCCACCTGATCCCCGACGCCGGCCATGCCTTCAAGGAGCCCGGCATCCTCGACCAGCTGCTGCGCGCGACCGACCGGTTCGGACGGCGATGACCGCGGCGACCGGTTGGCGGAGCACGTCGCGGCCCGCGGGCGGATGTAGGACATTGCCTGCTCTTGCCGACAGGCCATCGCGTCGCCGTCCTACGCGCGACGGCCGCCGGCTTCGCCAAGATGGGGCCGAAGCCCGTGGCCGGTGCCGGCGGGCTCGAACCAGACGAGGATCGACGATGACGAACAGCAGCTTTCTGGGTGGCGAGCGTGCGGTGCGACGTGCCAAGGGCAAGGACGTCGATGCGCTCGGCCCGAGCGACAGCTCCGACAGCGGCAGCGACGTGCAGGGCGAAGGCGCGATGGCGACCGCTTCGGACCTGCCCGATGAACTCGGCGCGATGCCGGTGGAACGGGGCAACGACAGCGACGCGCGCGGCACCGGCGAGCGCGGCTCGGCGACCGGTCGCGACGTGCCGGCAGGGGCCGACATCACGCCCGACCACATCGTGCGGACCGGTGCGGATGCCGACGACCTCGTCGACGCCGATCGCCTCGATGCCAGCGAGGTCGATCTGATCGCCGAAGACGAACAGGACGATGATGCGCAGGAGGACTTGTTCGACGAGCCCAGCCCTCGGTCGCGTCGCTAGCGCGGCGCACGCAAGCAGAGAGATCAACTGATGTGGAGGTCGCGATGCACCACTCGACCCATTTGACCCATTCGGCACGCGTGACCGATCCGATCACCTTTGTGGCGCCGAACGGACGCACACGCACCATTCCCATCGGCCCCTGCCTGGTCGAGGAGTTGGAAGGCGACCTGATCGACCTGGTCTGGGGCCCCGCAGGTGAGAAGTCCGCGGTCATGCCGACGACGGAGGCCGAGCGCGCCGAACGTGAAGGCCGGCTGGTGCTGCTGGATTGAGCCCGCCGACCTTGCGCATTTATTGAACGGTCACGACGAGGCAAACGAAGCGTCGGGCCGAGGCAGCCGGCAGAATCCGGACCTTGCACATCGCATCGTCCTCAAATGAACCGCACGCCTGTTGTTGTCGAACGCTATACCCCGGTGGCCATCGCCTTCCATTGGCTGCTGGCGGTCGCGATCGTGGTGTCGTTCTGTGTCGGCCTGTACATGTCGGACCTGGCGATGTCGCCGACGCGCCTGAAGCTCTTCAACTGGCACAAGTGGGCCGGCATGACGATCTTCGCGCTCTCGGCACTGCGGCTGCTGTGGCGGTTGACACACCGCCCGCCCGCGGATGTTCCGATGCCGGCCTGGCAGCAGCGTGCCGCGCACGGCGCGCACCTCGCGCTGTACCTGCTGTTCTTCGCGGTGCCGCTCGCCGGCTGGGCCTACAGCTCGGCGGCGGGCTTTCCGGTCGTCGTCTACGGCCTGATCCCGCTGCCCGATTTCGTGCCGGTGGACAAGGCCCTCGCGGAGGGCCTGAAAACGCTGCACCACTTGCTCGCCTTCGCCCTGGCGTTCGTCGTGCTCGCCCACGTCGGCGCGGCGCTCAAACACCAGTTCCTCGACCGCGACGGCCTGCTGCTGCGCATGTGGCCGCGCAAATCTTCTTCCCTGATTTCATGAAAACCTACCTCGTCGTTTCCGCCCTGGCCTTGGCCGCGGGCTTCGCCGCACCGGCGTGTGCGCAACAGAAGCTCGTGCCCGCGCAGAGCGAGATCGCCTTCATCAGCAAGCAGATGGGCGTGCCGGTCGACGGCAAGTTCAAGAAGTTCGACGCCCAGGTCGCGTTCGATCCGAAGAAGCCGGATGCCGCGAAGATCGCGTTCAGCATCGACATCGGCAGCGCGACGCTGGGCTCGGCCGAGACCGAGGCCGAGCTCGTGAAGCCGGACTGGTTCAACACCAAGCTGTTCCCGCAGGCCACCTTCCAGAGCAGCGCCGTGAAGGCCACCGGGCCGGGCAAGTTCGACGTCGCCGGCAAGCTCGTGATCAAGGGCGCGAGCCACGACGTGGTCGTGCCGGTCGCGCTCGCGCAGGCCGGTGCCAACACCACGGCGAGCGGCGCGTTCGTGATCAAGCGGCTCGACTTCAAGATCGGCGACGGCGACTGGAAGGACACCTCGATGGTCGCCAACGACGTGCAGGTCAAGTTCAAGCTCACGCTGACCGGCGTGGGCGCGCTCTGAACTTTTTTCATCAATCGATCAATCAACCATTTCTCATCCCCCTCAACCCGACAGACCATGACCATGACCAAAACCCTCCTCGCCTGCCTGCTCACCGCCGGTGCCTTTGCCGCTCACGCGGAGACCGCCACCTACGCGATCGATCCCTCGCACACCTTCGTGACCTTCGAAGCCAACCACATGGGCACCTCGACGCTGCGCGGCCGATTCGACAAGAAGGAAGGTTCGGTCACGCTCGACAAGACCGGCAAGAGCGGCAAGGCCGAGATCACGATCGATGCGACCTCGGTCGACACCGGCGTGGCCGCACTGGACACCCACCTGAAGAGCAAGGACTTCTTCAACGCGACCGAATTCGGCACGGCCAAGTTCAGCGCCGACAAGTTCAACTTCAGCGGCGACAAGGTCAGTGAAGTCGTGGGCACCCTGACCTTGCTCGGCAAGACCCAGCCGGTCACGCTGAAGGCCAGCAACTTCAACTGCTACATCAACCCGATGCTCAAGCGCGAGGTCTGCGGCGGCGACTTCGAGACCACGATTGCGCGCACGCAGTTCGGCATGTCTTACGGCCTGAACTACGGCCTGCCCGACAACATCCGCCTGCTGATCCAGATCGAAGCCGTCAAACAATGAGGGACCTCGCCCGCGCGACGCTGCTGGCCCTCGCGGCCAGTGGCGGCGCGGGCACGGCGCGGGCCACGCCGGAAAATTTCGTGATCGACCCGGTGCACACCCACGTGCACTGGGAGATCAAGCACTTCGGCACCTCGACCTCGCGCGGCCGTTTCGATGCGGTCAGCGGCAGCCTCACGCTGGATCGCGAAGCGCGCAGCGGCAGCGCGTCGATCAGCATCGCGACCGGGTCGATCTCCACCGGCTTCGCACCATTCGACGGCGTGTTGCGCGGACGCTATCTGCTCGCAACGACCGAGTATCCAACGGCCTATTTCGTCGCACAGCGCTTCGAGTTCCAGGGCGATGCGCTCGCGTCGGTCACCGGCGTGCTGACGCTGCGCGATGCGAGCCAGTCGCTGACCTTGCGGGCATTGCGTTTCGCCTGCCGCATCGACACCGAGCCGGTCGCCCACGAGGTCTGCGGTGGCGACTTCGAAACCGAGTTCGCGCGCAGTGCCTTCGGCATCACGCACAGCCTGCCGTTCGTCTCCGACCGCGTGCGCGTTCTGATACAGATCGAGGCCGCGCGTCCCTAGCGTACCGGGCGGGTGTTGACCGGCAGGCACAGCAGCGCGGTCAGCAGCGCCAGCGCCACGTGGCAGCCGTACAGCGGCATGAAGCTCGCGTGCGTCAGGCCGGCATGGCCGAGCAGCAACACCGTGATCGCCACCCCCATCACCGAGCCGATCTGGCGCGTCGCCTGGTTCACCGCGCTGCCGACCGCGTACTGATCGGCCGGCAGGCGGTTCACCGCCGCGGCTGACAACGAGGGCAGCACCAGCCCGACGCCGATGCCGCTCATCACCAGCCCCGGCAGCCAGTGCGTCAGATACGCCGCCTGCGCATCCGGCACCAGCATGAACCACAGGCCGCTGCACGCGTAGATCAACCCACCGCCGACGAGGAACGGCCGGTGCCCGAGCCGCGCCGCGAGGCGGCCCGACATGATCGCGAACGGGATCACCAGCAAGGGCCCGGGCGTGATCGCCAGGCCGGCCTGCGGCAGCGTGTAGTGCCAGACTTCGGTCATGTAGAAGAAGAACGCGAAGAACATCATCGAGAACGCCGTGCCGAAGGCCAGCGTCGCGAGGTTCACGAAGGTGTAGCTGCGGTGCTTGAAGAGCCGCAGATCGACCAGCGGCGCCGTCGCGACGCGGGCCCACAGCACGAAGCCGATCAGCGCGATCGCGCCGGTGGCCGCGGCGACCAGCAGCTCACTGCGCGACCAGTGCGGCGATTCCGACTGCACGATGCTCAGCGCCAGCGCCCCGACGCCGACGATCAGCAGCCCCATGCCCACGCCATCGACCGGGCGTCGGTTCTCGGGCTTCTTCGCCTCTTTCAGCAGCGCGGCCCCGCGCCACAGCGACAACGCCCCCAGCGGCAGGTTCAGGTAGAAGGCCCAGGGCCAGCCGACCGTGTCGACGACAAACGAGCCGACGCTCGGCCCGATCGCCGCGGCCAGGCCGCCGACCGCACCCCACAGGCTCACGGCGATCGCGCGCTTGCTGTGCGGAAAGGCGTCGAGCACGATCGACAACGACGCCGGCGTCAGCAGCGCCGCGCCAACCGCCTGCGCGACGCGTGCCGCGATCAGCCAGGCCACGCTGCCCGCCAGCCCGCACGCCGCCGACGCGCCGAGGAACAGCGTGACGCCGAGCATGAAGACCTTCTTGCGACCATGCGTGTCGGCCAGCCCACCGGCCGGGATCAGCATCGCGGCGTAGACGACGGTGTAGGCGTTGAGCACCCACGACATGTCGGCCGCCGAGGTGCCAGGAAAGCCGGCGCGCACCGCGCGAAAGGCCGCGAACAGCATCGTCGTGTCGAGCGACACCAGAAAGACCGCGACGCTGGCGATCCAGAACACCGGCCACGGCGAGGCGGGTGCGGCGACGGGCGCGGGGGCGTCGGCGCGCAGGGCGGCGGTCACGGTCATCGCGCGCCCCTTACTCGCCTATCGGCTGCAGATAGACCGCCGGATCGGCCGACAGGCCGGCGTGGACCTGGCGTGTGAAGTCATCAGCAAGCACCTCGCTCGCGCCGGCCTCGAGCGCGTCCAGCGCCGTGCGCACCGCCGCGTCCGGCGCCAATTTGGGCACGTCGAGGCCCCTGGTCAGGTCGGTGTCGATGAAGCCGACGTGCAGGCCCAGCACCTGCGTCTTTTGCTCACGCAATTCGATGCGCGTGCCGTTCGTCAGCGCCCATTCCGCCGCCTTGCTCATGCCATAGTTGCCGAGCAGCGGCCCGCTGATCCAGCTCGCGACCGACAGCACGTTGAGGATCGCGCCGCCGCCGTTGGCGGCGAGCACCGGTGCGAAGGCCTGCGTCAGGCGCAGCGGGCCGAAGAAGTTGGTGTCGAGATGGCGCTGCGCGGCGATGATGCTGCCCTCGGCGAGAAAGCCACCGGTCGCGGCGATGCCGGCGTTGTTGATCAACAGCGTGACGTCGCCGCAGGCGCGCGCGGCGGCCGCGATGTCGTCGGGGTCGGTCACGTCCAGCTTGATCGGCACGACGCCGGGCAGCGTGACGCTGGCCGGGTCGCGCGCCGCGGCGTAGACCTTGCGTGCGCCGCGGGCGAGCGCCTCGCGTGCGAAGGCCTGACCGAGGCCGCGGTTGGCGCCGGTGATCAGAACGGTGGCGTTGTCGAGTTTCATGGTGGTGAGCTCCTGGGGTGGGGCGACTTGAGAATATGACGATCATCATATTTTCGGTCGCAAAAACAACGCGCATCACGGCGCGCGATGAACATGGGACTACTCGGTGTCGTATTGCGCCAGCAACGCGCTGCGCGCTGCGGCGAGCACGGCCTTGCCGTGCGCATTGGCGCCCAGCGTGCGCGCAAGCTGCAAGCTGCCGACCATCGTGCTGGCAACGACCATCGCCTGCTCCTTGCTGCCACCATCGGGCAACGCCCGCTGGACCAGCGCGATCAGTTTTCGCACGCGCTCGACCGCCGGCGCGAGCAGCGCGGGCGATTGGCGCGGCATCTCCGAGCTCAGCGCTGCGACGACGCAGCCGGATTCGGTGCCACTCAGGTGCGCATCCGACAGATAACTGTCGACGAGCGCGCGCAACGCGCTCTCGCCGCGCGCGCGGCTTGCCTCGATGCGTTGCCCGATCGCTGCCGAGCTGTCGCGCCCGGCGCGCGCGATCGCCTCGGCCAGCAGCGCGTCGCGCGACTCGAAGTGGGCATAGAAGCCGCCGTGCGTGAGCCCGGCCTGCTTCATCACATCGGCGACGCCGACACCGGCATAACCATTGCGCCGCAACGTGCGCGCGGCGACCTCGACGATGCGGTCGTGGGTGGCTTCGCGACGAGTCGGTTGAGAGGACATGGGCGCACTCTAGCACAAAATATGATCATCGTCATAATTTTGGTTTGAAGGCGTCAGAACGACCAGGTCGCGGCCACAAAGCCGATGCGTCGTGTCGGCAGTTGCGCCAGCAGCGCGTCCGACGGACCGCCGTAGACGCGCAGGCCGGCGTCGACGCGCACCCGATCGCCCTGCCAGCCCACCGAGCCGGTCACGATGCGGCCACGATCGGCCGGCGTGTAGAGCAGATCGACGGCAGGCTGCCATTTGTCGTGCTGCCAGCTCAGGCGCGCGAACAGATTCGCGCGGCGCAGGTTCGTGGACGCGCTGAACGCACTCGCCTGCCACGCCAGGTTGCCGGCGATGGCGGGGGTCGGCGCCGGGCTGCCAAGCAGCGCGGCGAGACCGCGGTTGCGCACGGCCCAGTCATCCCACTGCGCATCGGACAACGCGCTGCCGTCCCACCACGCTTCGGCCAGCACGCTCAGCTGCGCCGCGTTGGTCCAGGTCGCGCCGACCAGCGCCTGCAGCGGATGACTCACGCTCGCGTTCTGCCACGGATTGGCGCGCAGCAGCGCACTGCTGCCGGCCGAATCGCTGGCGAGCGTGTCGGCCCGCGTGAGCGCGCGCACCGAGGCGTGCAGTTCGACCGCGTCGCTCGCGACCCACGCGAGCGCGGCTCCGACGCTCGCGCCGGTGTGCGCGCCATAGCGTGCGAAGCCGTGCCAGTCGATGGCGCCGTCGCGCCGATAGACACGCGCGGCAAGCGCGGGCTCTTCGGCGCCGAACTGGCCGCGCGACTTGTTCGGGTTCACGAGCACGAAGGACCACGCGGTGCTGGCATCGAAATGCTCGGCCATCAACAGCGGGCGGCCTTCGGGCGTGACGCTGAGCAGCGTGCGGCGCGTCTCCTGTTCGACCATGTCGTTGGGCCGGAAGCCGTAACCCACGTCCCAGCCGACGATCTTCCTGCCGGCGCTGAATTGCCAGCCCGCGGCTTCGGCGGAACCGTACAACTCATTCACCCAGGCGTCGCTGCGCAGGCGGTCGCCCTCGAGCCGTTGCTGCTGCAGCGTGCCGACAAAGCTCAGGCCATGCGCGCTGGCGCGCAGCTCGGTCTCGATCGTGGCGCCGCTCGCCGGCAGCGCCGCGATGCCAGGTTGCAAGGCCACCGCCTGCGCGAGCGGTCCAGCGCGGTTGGTCTGGTTGTCGATCCACTGCGGGCGCACCTGGCCGCCGAACTCGGGCGCGGCCTGGCACGCAGCCGCAATCGCCATCGCGATCACGAAGGCGGCGAGCTTCATTCCAGGGCCGGATTGCGCGCGAGGAACATCGGGTTCAGCCAGGCCTCGGGCACCGTGTGCTCCTTGCGCGCCAGATAGCGCACCTGGGTTTCCTTCTTGTTCGTGAGCTGGTCGCGCAACAACATCGCTGTCACCGCAGTCGGCGCGGCAGCCTTGTCCATCACGAAGCGTGCCTGCTTCGCGAGCTTGTCGCTCTGCACGTAGAGGTCGGCCTTGACCGGCTCGTGCTTCGCCTTGCCCAGCCACAGCTCGATGCGCTGGTAGGTGACGCCCTTGCGCGCGGCGCTCAGACTCAGGTGGACGCACGCCTGCTCGGGCTCGCCGCAGCGGTCCTCGCCGACGACGGTGCCGCTGTAGTCCTCGGCCCAGCTCATCGTCGCGATGTCGCCGGTGCTGGCGTCGCCGAGCAGCTTCTGCATCGGCGTGATGCGCAGCGGGCGCTGGCTGCCCGGCATCAGCAGCCAGAAATCGTCGCCCAGCATCAGCACCTTCTGGCCCTTCTCGGCCGGGCTTTGCATCAGCACCAGCGACTGGTGCTTCTGCTGCGCGAACACCGTGTAGCGGCGCTCCTTGTCGGGCGAGCCATCGGTGTTGAACACGCTGATCTGGGTCTCGACCTGCATGTTGTCGCTGCTCATGCGGTACTTGTCGGCGGCCTTCAGCAGCGTGGGGACGTCTTGGGCGAGTGCGCCAGACGCGGCGATCGCCACGGCGGCAAACAGTGCGAGTTTCTTCATCATGGTTCCTGACGAGTCATGTGTGGGCCAGCGCCTCGACGACCGGCGTGTGCACGGTCTTGCGCGCGATCCACGCGGAGGCGAGCATCGAGAGCGCGACCATCGCGAGCACGGCCACCGCGTACATCCCGGCGTCGAACGTGACGTTGAGCGGGTAGCCGCGCGAGCTGCCCGGCGGCGGAGGCATCTGCACCGGCACGACGTAGAGCAGCATCGAGACTGCGAACGCGATCAGCGCGCCGGCCGCGGCGCCGACGCCGCCCAGCACCATGCCCTCGAGCGCGAGCGTGCGCAGCAGCTGCGACGGCAAGGTGCCGAGCGCACGCAGCGTGCCGATCTCGCGGGTGCGCTCGATGATCGCCATCGCCATTGCATTCGTGACGACGAACACGACGATCACGCCGATGATCAGGCCGAGCGCGCCGAAGATGCGGTTGTACAGATCGCGCACCGACTTGTAGAAGAAGGCCTGGTCCAGCCAGGTCTGCACCGTCAGCCTGGGGTTCAGGCGCGCCACCCGCTGCTTCGCCGGGCCGGTGGCCTCCATGCGCTTCAGGAACACGCCGAGCGTGGAGACGCGCGTCGTGTTCAGCAGCTTCTGCGCGGTCACGATGTCGGTGTAGACGAGGCGCTTGTCGATGTCGGGCACGCCGGTCGAGAACACGCCCTTGACCGTGACGTCGAGCGCGTTCAGCGCGCCGTCGGTCGTGCTCGCGAGCAAGGTCAGACTGGCGCCCGGCTTCGCCTTCAGGCTCTTCGCGAGGCCGTCGCCGAGCATCACCTCGGCTTGCTTGGCGCCCGAGGCGAGCACCTCGCCGGCCACCATGTTCAGGAACGGCCCCTTGACCGCGAACTCGCTGTCGGGCTCGACGCCGGTGGCGAGCATCACGGTCGACTTGTCGCCGTTGCTGATCAGGCCGCTGAACGCGACGCGCGGCAGCACCTGGCGCACGTCGGGGTCGGCGAGCAGCTGCGTGCTGAGCGCCTGGTGGTGGTCCAGGCCATGCTGCAGCGGCGTGTCTTCGTCCTGCGTGAACTGCGCCGGCACACCGACGATGAGGTGGCCGGTGCTGCGCGCCGCGGACTGCTCCAGCGCCTGGTAGGTGTAGAGCGCGAAGCCCCCGGCGAGCAGGATCGCCGCGGTGCCCAACGCGGCGATCGCGACCGTGACGAGCGAGCGGCGCCGGTTGCGCAAGGTGTTCTGAACCGCAAATTTCAGCCACCTGGCGGGCCGAGCGCCGGGCCGCTCCCAAGCCGGCCCGCGTCCCCCCGGGGGACCGGCTGACGTACTCGTCGGACGAGGGGTCGTCATCATTGCAGTCTCCCGTCGAGCAAGGTCAGCACGCGGTCGCAGCGGCGCGTGAGCCGGCTGTCGTGCGTCGCGATCACGAAGGCCGCGCCCTCGGCATGGCAGCGCTCGCGCATCAGGTCGAGCACCTGGTCGGCGGTGTGCGAATCCAGGCTCGCGGTCGGCTCGTCGGCGATCACGAGGCGCGGCCGCTTGATCAGCGCGCGTGCGATCGCAACGCGCTGGCGCTGGCCGCCCGAGAGCGCATCGGGCCGGTGCTGCGCGTGGTCCTGCAGGCCGACCGCGGCGAGCTGCGCGGCGACGCGCTCGCGCCGTTCGCGCGCCGGCACGCCGGCGATGAACAGCGGGTAGTCGACGTTCTCGGCCACCGTCATCACCGGCACCAGGTTGAAGCTCTGGAACACGAAGCCGAGCGCATCGCGGCGCAACAGCGTGCGCGGGATCTCCTCGAGTCCGGTGACGGCCTGGCCGTCGAGCACGATCTCGCCGCGGTCGGGCGTGTCGATCAGGCCGGCGAGGTTCAGGATCGTGCTCTTGCCGCTGCCCGACGGCCCGGTCAGCGCGAGCAGTTCGCCGCGGCGCACGACCAGGTCGACACCCTGCAGCGCCGGGATCACATGCTGGCCGAGCCGGTAGGTCTTGTGCACGCCGCGCAACTCAACGACGGGGGCGGTGAACGCGGGCCGAGCGCCGGGCCGCTCCCAAGCCGGCCCGCATCCCCTCGGGGGATCGGCCGGCGTACTCGCCGGACGAGGGGCGAACATCACGCAGCCCCCTTCAGCAGCGCCCGCGCCTTGTCGGCCTGCGGCGCGTTGCGCGAGATCACTTCGTTCAGAAAGCGCAGCGCATCGGCCGGGCGCTGCTCCTTGGTGGCGAGCGCGGCCGCGCGCATCCAGACGTTGCCCTGGAACGGCAGCGGCGCCTGGGCGAACAACGGGCTCGCGAGGACCTCGTCGAGCAGCTTGGCACCGCGCGCCGCGCGGTTCATGAACGGCGGCACCGCGAGGAAGGCATTGGCCGCGACGAAACGCACCTCGAGCGATCCCGGCGTGCGGTGCTGGATAGTCGCGTCGTGCGCCGGGGTCAGCATCGCGAGCGACTTGTCGAGCAGCGCGAGGCCGTCCTCGGCATAGCCCATCTTCTTCCAGGGCATCAGCGTCGTGCTGGCGCGCATCGCGCCGGCCGCACCGGCGTAGGCCATCAGCACCGGGTTGGCCGGCTCGGCCTTCAGCAGCGCCTCGAACTCGTCGGCGGCAGGGTCGACCGCCGACCTGTCGCCGCCCGAGGCGACGATGAAGTGCCGGAACGCGTTGTCGAACGCGGCGTCGGGCGCGGCGATCGCAATGCCGGTGGCGACGCAGGACGCGAGCACGACGGCGGCGAATACGAGCACGCGGCGTTGGAAGGTGGGAAAGATGCTGGGCATGACGGGCTCCTGGTGGGTAGATCGATGGAGCGCAGTCTCGCGATCCGGGCGGCCGGGCGCAGCCGGCTTGCGACGGAATGCCGGGCAGCGGCGCGAAACGTGCGCCACACGGCGCGGCCTGTCCGCGGCGCGCGCAGCCTGTCGGCCGCGCCGCGCAGGCTGTCGCAGCGCGCTCGCCGGCCCGGTGCCGTGCCCTTAGAGTCCAGCCATCGCAAGACTGCACTCGGTTCCCGGCCCCCATGTCCGACCTCAGCACCTCCACCACCAGCACCTGGAAGAAGGTCTCCACCACGGTGGTGCGCCTGTTCCACGAGTACGCCAACTGGCTGGTCAGCATCTCGTGGAAGCGCTTCATCGTGCTGTCGGTGCTGCTGCTGATCCTGGTCAGCATCCTGCAGAAGGTGCCGCCGTTCCGTTGGACACGGACCGAGGTGGTCGAGAACCTGCCGACCGTGGCCATTCCGACGCCACCGGTGCCCCCGGTCGCGCCGAAAGCCAAGCCGGCGAAGCCGGCCAAACCGCCGGCCACGTCCGAGGACGACGAGGACGTGACGATCTCGATCAACAAGGACGGCGTGCGCATCTCGCCGCGGCGCAGCACGGCCGCGGCCTCGGCAGCCTCCGCGGCGGCTTCCGCGGCGGAGGCCGCCTCGGGCGCGGCGCAGGCGGCATCGTCTGCGTCGCAAGCGTCGGCCTCGGCCGATAGCGGCAGCATCCAGATCAAGCTGCCCGGCAGCACCCGGGAGACGATTCGCGAGGCCATCCGCGACGCCCAGGCCGCGGCCCGCGAGGCCGCCGAGGAAGCGCGCCACGAGGCCGAGCAGGCGCGTCAGGATGCCGAAGAGGCCCGCCGCGATGCCGAACAGGCGGTGGCCGAGGCCCAGCGCGACCTTGCCGAGGCGCAGCGCGATGCGCGCCAGTACAAGCGCACACGCGTCGTGCACGTCGGCGATTCGCTGGACGACCTGGCCTTCTTGTTCATCATCGCGTCGGCGATCCTGAAGGCGACCTACAAGGGCCGGCTGCAGGCCGAGGTCAAGGCCGCGGAGGCGACCGAGACGGCCGAGTCCGAACAGCTCAAGCGCCAGGTCGTCGAAGCCCGCATGGCCGCGATGCAGGCCCAGGTCGAACCGCACTTCCTGTTCAACACGCTGGCCAGCATCGACCACCTGATCGAGACCGACCCGAAGCGCGCCAGCACGATGCAGAAGAACCTGATCGCGCTGCTGCGCGCGTCGATGCCGACGATGCGCGAGAACCACCCGGCCGCGCACAACCTGGGACGCGAGATGGCGGTGATCCGGCCCTACCTCGAGATCCTGAAGGTGCGCATGGAGGACCGGCTGCAGACCGACATCAACGTGCCCGAGGGGCTGATGTCGGCCGACTTCCCGTCGATGATGATCCAGAGCCTGGTCGAGAACGCGATCAAGCACGGGCTCGAGCCCAAGCCGGAAGGTGGCCTGCTGTCGGTGCGCGCCGAGATCGTGCACGGCAAGCTCGCGGTGACGGTCGCCGATACCGGCCTGGGCTTCGGCAAGGCCGCGACCGCCGGCACCGGCATCGGCCTCGCGAACATCCGCGAGCGGCTGCAGCTGCTCTACGGCAACAAGGCCTCGATGACCGTGGCCGAGAACGCCCCCAGCGGCACGCTGGTGACCCTGACCGTGCCCTACCAGGCACAAGCGCGTGAAGGAGAGGTTTCATGAGCCGTGTGATCAAGACCCTGGCCTGGACGCTGCTGGTGGCCCTGGTGCTGAGCGTCGCGCTCGTCGCGGCACTGGTCTCGGCGATCGGGCCGCTGGACCCGACCATGATCCAGCTCGATGGCGCGCCGCTCACGCTCGCGGAATTCCACACCGGCCACTGGCTCGTCACGCTGGGGGCGGTGATGCTGGCGCTCGTCGTCGCGCTGCTGGTGCTGCTGCTGGTGGTGCCGGTCGCGGTGCTGGTGCCGCTGCTGGTCGCGGCGCTGGTGCTGGTCGGCGCGCTGCTCCTCGTGGCGGCGATCACGGCGCTCGCGTTCTCGCCGTTGATCCTCTGCGTCGGCCTGGTGTGGCTGATCTGGCGGCTCGCGCGCGGCCGCGGCCGCCGTGGCCAGGCGGCCAAGGGCGGCGCTACGATCGCGGGATGAACACGACCCCCGCCACCGCACCCGCGCGTGCCCTGATCGCCGACGACGAACGCTTGATGCGCGAGCAGTTGCGCGCGCGGCTGGCCGAGGTCTGGCCCGAGCTCGAGATCGTCGCCGAAGCGAAGAACGGGCTCGAGGCCGTCGAGCTCACCGAAACGCACAAGCCGGACCTCGTCTTCCTCGACATCCGCATGCCCGGCATGACCGGCGTCGAGGCGGCGCGCGCGATCGCCCAGCTGCCGACGCACGACGACGCAGGCGCCGACGGTTGGCCCGGCTGCGAGATCGTCTTCATCACCGCCTACGACCAGTACGCGATCGAGGCCTTCGAGCAGGGCGTGGTCGACTACGTGCTCAAGCCGGCCGAGCGCGAGCGCCTGACCGTGACGGTCGAGCGCATCCGCAAGCGGCTCGCGCAACGCCGCGACAACGGCCATGGCGAGCACGACGACGCGCCGCCGGCGATGCAGCAGCTGCTGCAGAAGCTCGCCGCGCGCATGGACCCGGCCAAGGAGCCGCGGCTGCGCTGGATTCAGGCGACCGTGGGCCAGAACATCCAGATGATCCCGGTCGAGGAGGTGCTGTTCTTCATCTCCGACGAGAAGTACACCCGGGTGCAGACGGCAACGCTCGAAGCGCTGATCCGCAAGCCGATCAAGGAGCTCATCGAGGAGCTGGACGCCGATGTGTTCTGGCAGATCCACCGCTCGACGCTGGTCAACACCAAGTTCATCGCCGGCGTGAGCCGCGACCTGCGCGGCCGCCAGCTCGTCGCCGTGAAAGGACACAACGAAAAACTCGAGGTGTCACGCAGTTTCACGGGCCTGTTCAAGGGGATGTAGCAGCGCGGCCGCGATGAAGCCCTGCGCAACCCAGTACGTCAACAGGATCCACAGCGGCGAGAACGGCAGCGGCAGCGCGAACTTGTTGATCGCGAGCAGGCTGTCCGACACCATGAACAGCAGGCCGCCGATCGCCGCATGGCGCGCCAGCACCGCGTCGGCGCGGCCCGCGGCCACGCGCCACCACACACCGGCCTGCGCCGCCATCGTCGCCAGGCACAGCACGTAGGCGAGCACCGGTGCGCGCAGCGCGCCCGGCACACCGGCCCACAGCTGCGACAGGATCAGCGCCGCGACCGCGGCATACGCCACGAACACCAGCGGCCGCGCCGCCAGCCGCACCGGCACGCAGAACGCCGCGATGTAGGCGAGGTGCGCGAGCAGGAACGCGACCAGCCCGGGCAAGAAACCTTCTGCCGGCCACAGCAGCGCGATGTCGCCGAGCAGCGACAGCGCGAGGCCGATGCGCACGAAGCGCCGTTGTCTCGGTTGCGTCCGGCCACGCGGCCACGCGAAGCCGATGATCAGCAGCGTGGTCAGCGGCTTGAACAGAAAGGCCCACGCGGGCGGCCACGCGCCGATGAACGCGCCGATCGCAAGCACCCCACTGAGCACGGCGAGCCAGGGCAGCAGGCGATTCGGGATCAACGCGCTCTCCAATCCGATGGTCGACGACGCAACGATTGTTACCCCGCCTCCATCGATTTTGGGCATCGATCCTGCTGCCTCCTTTGCGCGACCTGGTCGGGACCCGCGCAGCGACCGAGCAGGTCAGCTGCGGGCGCATTTGACGACGCGAAACGCCACTGTTGAAAGCAGACGAATCATGAAGCCAGACCACACGACCCAGTTGCGTCTGCAGCGCCTGGCCCCGGCTTGGCGCCAGGCCGGCGCATGGCTGGGGATCGCCGCGCTGATGAGTGCTTGCGGTGGTGGCGGCAGCGGCACGGAGGCGCCGTCGGCTGACTCGGCGCCGACCGCCGCGCCGTCGCCCGCGCCCGCGCCGACCGCAAGCCCGGCCCCAAGCCCAGCCGCAGCCCCCACGCCGGCGCCCAGCCCCGCGCCCAGCCCTGCACCGTCTCCGAGTCCGGCACCCGCACCCGCTCCTGCGCCGGCACCAGCACCGACCCCCGCTCCTGCGCCGGCAGTGGTCAGCACCCGCGATGCCGTGCGCCTGGCCGATCAGGCCAGCTTCGGGCCGACCGAGGCGCTGGTGGCCAGCATCAAATCGCAAGGCATCTCGGCCTGGGTCAGCGCGCAGATGGGTCTGAAGAACGCGCGCTACACCAGCGGCAACGGCGGCGAGGTGCACCAGTACACCGGCAGCGGCAGCTTCTGCGACGGCAAGCCCACCACCTGCTGGCGCGACTGGAGCTCGACCGAACCGCTGGTCTGGGATTTCTACCGCAACGCCGTCACGCAGCCCGACCAGCTGCGCCAGCGCGTCGCGTTCGCGCTGCAGCAGATCGTCGTCGTCAGCAACCTCGAGGTCACCGGCACCTACGGCTTCCGCCTGTACTACAACAACCTGCTGGACAACGCGTTCGGCAACTACCGCCAGGTGCTGAAGAAGGTCGCGCTGTCGCCGGTGATGGGCGACTTCCTGAACAGCGCGAACAACGACAAGGCCGCGCCGAACGAGAACTTCGCGCGCGAGCTGCTGCAGCTGTTCAGCATCGGCACCTGCGAGCTGAACACCGACGGCAGCCTGAAGGGTGGCGCCTGCACCGCGACCTACAGCAACGAGGTGGTGCGCTCGTATGCGTATGCGATGACCGGCTGGACCTACCCGGCCGGCGGCGCGACCCCCTGGGGCTGCTGGCCCAAGGGCATGAACTGCACCTACTACGCCGGCGACATGATCCCGGTCGCGAGTTTCCACGACAGCGCCGAGCGCCCGCTGCTGTCCGGCGTCACGGTCGCGGCCGGCACCGCGGCCGGGCCGGCGCTGGAGTCGGTGCTCGACAGCCTGATGGCGCATCCGAACATCGGCCCGTTCATCGGCAAGCAGCTGATCCAGCACCTGGTCAGCAGCAACCCGTCGGCGGCCTACGTCCAGCGCGTCGCAACGGCCTTCAACAGCGGCAAGTACCAGGCCTTCGGCAGCGGCGTGAAGGGCGATCTCGCCGCGACGGTGGCCGCGGTGCTGCTCGACGCCGAGGCGCGCGGCGAGTCGGTCGCGCGCAGCGCCGGCAAGTTGCGCGAGCCGGCGGTGATGTTCGCCGGCGTGCTGCGCGCGCTGCACGGCAAGACCGACGGCGACGCGCTCAGCTGGTGGTGGGGCGACAGCCTGCGCCAGCACGTGTTCCGTCCGCCGTCGGTGTTCAACTACTTCCCGCCCGACTACCCGGTGCCCGGCACGACGCTGGTCGGCCCGGAGTACGGCATCCACAGCGCGAACGCGGCGCTGGAACGCCTGAACTACCTGACCTTCCTGCTCGACTGGGACGGTGCTGCGCCGAGCGCCAGCATCCCGAACGCGCTCGGCACCAAGGTCGACCTGAGCGCGTTCACCACCGACGCGGCCGACGCCGCGAAGCTCGTCGATCGCCTGTCGCTGCTCGCGCTCGGGCAGGCGCTGCCGAGCGCGCCGCGTGACAAGGTGATCGCCGCCGTGTCGTGGTGGACCGACAAGACCGACGCGACGAACTGGAAGACGAACCGCGTGAAGGCCGCCGCCTACCTGGTGTTCGGCTCGCCCAACTACCAGGTGATGCGCTGATGAACACGACCGTGAACAACGACACCCTGCTTTCCTCGGCACGCCGGCGCTGGCTGCTCGGCAGCGGCGCCACGCTCGCCAGTGCGCTCGGCGCCGGCACCGTCGGCAACCTGTTGCTGAACGCGCGGCCCGCCTATGCGGCGGACTACAAGGCGCTGGTCTGCATCTTCCTGTACGGCGGCAACGACGGGATGAACATGATCGTGCCGTCCGACACCGCGCGCTACAACCAGTACGCCGGCGTGCGCAAGACGCTCGCGATCCCGCAGGCCAGCCTGGTGCCGCTGACCGGCGTGTCGTACGGCCTGCACCCAGCGATGGCCGCGCTCGGCACGGCCTGGAACGACGGCCATCTCGCGCCGGTCTTCAACCTCGGGCCGCTCGCCCAGCCGCTGACGAAGGCGCAGTACCGCGCCGCGACGGCCAATTCGGGGGTGTTGCCGAGCAGCCTGTTCTCGCACTCCGACCAGCAGGTCCTGTGGGAAACCGGCAGCAGCGATTCGCTCACGCGCACCGGCTGGGGCGGACGCGCGTCCGAGGCGCTGGCGACCGTGAACCCGGTGATCTCGGTCGCCGGCTCGGCGCGCTTCGGCCTGTCGACGACGCAGACCCCGCTGGTGCTGCCCGGCCCGGGCTCGACCTTCGGCGCCCAGGGCCTGCAGGCCACCGACACCTGGGCGCCGCTGGTCGCGCGCAAGCAGGCGATCGACGCGCTGTACGCGCAGGCGCAGGACGTCGCGCTGGCCGACGCCTACACGAGCGCGCAGCGCGACGCGTTCGCGATGTCGGCGCGCCTGGGCGCGCTGGTCAAGACCCGGCCCGGCGACGCCGACGCGGTCGCGGCGATCGACACCGCGTTTGCGTCGCTGACCAGCGCCGGCAAGATCACGACCGGTCTGGGCAACCAGCTCTACCAGCTCGCCAAACTGATCGCAGGCAACGCCACGGTGCAGGGCAACCGGCAGCTCTTCTTCGCGTCGATGGGCGGCTTCGACACCCACGGCAACCAGGTCGTGACCGGCAGCAGCACCGAGGGCGAACACGCGCGGCTGCTGAAGGAGCTCGGCGACGCGCTGGCCGCGTTCTACGCCGCGCTGAAGGCGCTCGGTCTGGGCGGCGCCGTGACGACGTTCACGCAAAGCGACTTCGGCCGCACCTTCGCGCCGAACAACAGCACCGGCACCGACCACGCCTGGGGCAACCAGCACCTGGTGATGGGCGGCGCGGTGAAGGGCGGCGCGACCTACGGCAGCTACCCGGAGCTCGTGCCGGGCGGCGTGAACGATGTCGGGCAGGAGAGCTGGGAGCTGCAGGGCCGCTGGATCCCGACCACCGCTGTCGATCAATACGCAGCGACGCTGCTGGGCTGGTTCGGCGCCAGCGAGGGCCAGCTCGACAGCGTGCTGCCGAACCTGAAGAACTTCGGCACGGCGCGCAAGCTGGCCTTCCTCTGACCGGAGCCCCGGCGAACGCGCCCCAAATAGTTGACGGAACGCCCCGACATTCGGCTCAAGGGGCCGTGATCGCGGCCGAAGACAGTTGTGCCCGGGTTCCGAGTTGTTCGCGCCCGGCTGGCGCAGCGCATCGCGCTGCGTTCCTCCTGACCCGGCGCGCCATGACCTGCTGTCACGATCTCACCGCTCCCGCACGCCTGCCGGCACGCCGGCCGGACTGAGCATGGGCGCCGATCCGATCCGCGCGCACCGGCGCCGCATCCTGCTGCTGATGCTGGCGACGCTGCCGATGCTGGTCCTGGGCATCTGGACGGTGCGCCTGCCGGCCGCGTACGCGGGGCTGAGCGCCATGCAATGGCACACGCTGCTCGAGTTCGCGTCGATGCTGATGTGCGGCGCGGTCACCGCGATCGCCTGGAACGGGCGCGAGCTCGCGACACCGCGCAGCGTCCACGTGCTGGGCGTGGCCTGCGCCGGCACGCTCGCGCTCGATCTCGCGCACACGCTGTCGTTCCCGGGCATAGCCGATCTGATCACGCCCAACACGCCGGACAAGACGATCGTGCTGTTCATGGCCGGCCGGCTGCTGATCGCGCTGGCGCTGCTAGGCGTGGCCGCGCTGCCCTGGCAAGCGCAACCGGCGCCGCGCTGGGTGCGCTGGGTGCCCGCCGGCGTGGCCGCGTACGTGCTCGCGATCTTCGCCTGGGCCTTCGGCGCACCGCAGACCCTGCCAGCCCTGGCGGTCGACGGCGACGCGCTGCCGCTCGCCAAACGCGCCGCCGAGGTCCTGCTCGCCGCGCTGTTCCTGGCGTCGAGCGCGCTGTTCGCACGGCGCCTGGCGACGCCGCAGCCGGTCGACGTGTCCTCGCTGCTGTACGCCGCGGTGCTGATGGCGATCGGCCAGATCGTCTTGACGCTGTACACGCGACCGACCGACCTCGCGATGGTCGTCGGCCACCTGTACAAGGTGCTCGGGTTCTGGATGATCTACCGCACCCTCGTCGCCGACAGCATCCGCGCGCCGTACGAGCGCCTGCTCGACTCGGAGCACCTGCTGCGCCACAGCAAGGACGAGCTGCGCACGATCACCGACAACATCCCGGCGATGGTCGCGTTCGTGGACCGCGACATGCGCTACCGCTTCGTCAACCGCAACTACGAGCGCTGGCTGGGCGTGAAGCCCGAGGACATGCTGGGCCGCACCGCCCTCGAGGTCTACGGTGAAGAACGCTACGCGGTGCTGCAGCCGAGCCTGGAGCGCGCCCTCACCGGCCACACCTTCGCGATCGATCACCATGTCGCCGGTCACGCCTCGGGCACCGGGCGCTGGTTCAACATCATGTACATGCCCAAGGTCGACCGCGACGGCCAGGTCAGTGGCGTCTACATCCTGAGCAACGACATCACCGACGTCATCGACGCCGAGGGCCGCGCGCTGTTCCTCGCCGAACACGACGAACTCACGACCCTGCCGAACCGCGCCGCGTTCCAGGCCGCGGTGGGCCGGGCGCTGGCGCACTGCGAACCCGAGGCGAGCCAGTTCGCGGTGATCTTCGTCGACGTCGACCGGTTCAAGGTCATCAACGACACCCTCGGCCACGCCACCGGCGACCACCTGTTGCAGGCGCTGGCGACGCGCATGAAGCAGGTCGTGCGCGGCAAGGACCTGGTCGCGCGCATGGGCGGCGACGAGATGTGCCTGCTGCTGCACGACGTGCGCGACGCCTCGCACGCGAGCGAGATCGCCGAGCGTATCCTGAACGCGCTGCGCGTGCCGGTCGAGCTCAGCACCGGCCTGCGGCACCATGTGACGGTGTCGGCCGGCGTCGCGATCTACCCGCAGGACGGCACCGACGTGCAGACCTTGCTGCGCCACGCCGACATCGCGATGTACCGCGCCAAGGCCGCCGGGCGCGACGGCTTCGCGCTGTTCGGGGCACACGACAGCGCGCCGGCCGAGGCGCGCCTGAACCTCGAAATGGAGCTGCGCACCGCGATCGATCAGAATCAGCTCGTGCTGCACTATCAACCGCGCGTCGATGTCGTCACCGGTCGCCCGCTGGGCATGGAGGCGCTGGTGCGCTGGCAGCATCCGCAGCGCGGGCTGCTGGCACCGGCCCACTTCATCGACATCGCCGAAGAAACCGGCCTGATCGTGGCGATGGGCGCGTGGGTGCTGCGCCGCGCCGGCGAAACGCTGCGGCGCCTGCAAAACGGCGGCGCGCCGGGGCTGACGATGTCGGTGAATGTGAGTGCACGCCAGTTCAAGAACCCGCGCCTCGTCGACGAGGTCGCCGAGATGCTCGCGCTGTCGGGTTGCGCCCCGCACCAGATCGAGCTGGAGCTGACCGAAAGCGCGGTGATGGAGCACCCCGAGATGGCGGAGGCGACGATGCGCCGCCTCAAGATGCTGGGCGTGCGCCTGGCGATGGACGACTTCGGCACCGGCTACTCGTCGCTCGCGTCGCTGAAGCGCTTCCCGGTCGACTGCGTGAAGATCGACCGCTCGTTCGTCAACGACATCCCGGGCGACGCGGGTGACTCCGCGCTGACCCGCGCGATCATCGCGATGGGCCATTCGCTCGGCCTGCACGTCGTCGCCGAGGGCGTGGAGCGGCGCGACCAGCTCGACTTCCTGCGCCGCGAAGGCTGCGATGAATACCAGGGCTACTGGTTCGCCAAGCCGATGCCCGAAGCCGCCTTGACGGCGCTGCTCGCCAACCTGCCGCGCCCCGTGCTGGCGACGGCCCACTGACCCGATGACGGCGATGTTGCGCACCGCACCCCTGCTCGCCCGGGCCGCCGCAGCGGCACGCGCGCTGCTGGCGGCCGCGCTGCTGGTGGGCGCAGCGCCGGCGCTGGCCCAGGCGACCGCGCCCGACGCGCACGGCGCGCGCATCCTGACGCTCGAGAGTCAGGGCCGGGCGCGGCCGATCGAGGCCGCCGAGCAACTCGACCGCCTGCTGCCGCTGACGCCGGAGCACAGCGCGGAGCGGCTCGAGCTGCTCACGGTGCAGGGCCTGATGCTGGCGGTCGGCCCGCGGCCCGAGACGGCCGAGAAGTCGGCATTGCAGCTCGACGCCTGGGGCCAGGACACGAAGGCGCCGAACGCGCCGGCCGCCGGCGCCGCGGCGCAGCTGATCCGTGCCCGCACGATGGCGCGCGACGGCAACCTGCAACGCGTCGACGCGATGATGCAGGACGCGTTGGCACGCCTGCCCGAGGCGGCGTCGCCGCGCAGCCGCTACCGTTTCATCGCGGCGCATGCCCGCATCAAAGGTGACGCCGGCAAGCTCGAAGCGTCGGTGCGCCTGGGCCACGAGGCGCTGGCGCTCGCCGACCGCACCGACGAACCGTGGCGCCAGGCCGAGGCCCGCACCGCCCTGGCCTACAGCTACAGCGACGCGCACCAGTTCGAGCGTGCCCTCGCGCTGGCTCAGGAGGCCCTCGCGCTCGCGGACAAGGCGCAGGACTGGGTGGCGCTCTCGCGCGGCAACAACACGCTGGGCATCGTGCTGGACGGCCTGGGCGACGCGCAGGGTCAGCGCCGCACGTTCGAGCTCGCCCTCGACTACGCGCGCCGCGCCCATGCGCAGACCGACGAGGTGCTGATGCTGGCCAACATGGCCGACTTCTTCCTGAAGACCGGCGACTACGATACCGCGCTGGCGTACGCCGAACGCGCGCTGCCGCTGGCGCGCGAACTGAACGACCCGAGCAGCGAGACGGTGGCGCTGGCCAACATCGGCCTGTCGCACATCTCGATGGGGCACCTCGAGCTCGGCAAGCGACTGATGCACGACGCGATCGCGATCGACGAACGGCGCGGATCGGCGACCGGCGTCTCCGACCTGTACCGCGAACTCGGTGTCTACCTCGAGAAGGCCGGCGATGTGAGCGGCGCGGTCGCCGCGTACCACACGCACCGGCGCATGGCCACCGGCATCCTGCGCAACGACCAGCAGAAGGCGATCCTGGCAATGCAGGAGCAGTACGACGCCGACCACCGCACCCGGGCGCTCGCGCTTCTGAACCGCGAGAACCAGATCAAGGCCGAGCAGCTGCGCCGGCGCGACCTGCAGCAGCGCCTGTGGTGGCTGCTCGCGGCCGCGTTCCTGCTGTCGTTCGCCGTCGTCGCGCTGCTGTACCGCCGCGTGCGCCAGACCAACCGGCGCCTCGCGACAAGCAACGAGATGCTGAAGGTGCAGAGCGAACGCGACCCGCTGACCGGTCTGGCGAACCGGCGCCATTTCCAGGCGGTGATGCGCCAGCTCGCCGCGGACGGCAAGCTCAGCGGCACCGTCTACCTGATCGACATCGATCATTTCAAGAACGTCAACGACCGCCACGGCCACGGCGCCGGCGACACGGTGCTGGTCGAAGTCGCGCAGCGTCTGCGCGAGACGCTGCGCGAGCAGGACCTGATCGTGCGCTGGGGCGGCGAAGAGTTTCTGGTGGTCGTGCAAGCGCTCGCGCCCGATCAGGTCGAGGCGCTCGCGCAGCGCATGCTCAGCGTGCTGGATCGCGCCGCGGTCACGGTCGATGCACACCGCATCGCGGTGACCGCGTCGATCGGGTTCGCCACCTTCCCGATCGGGCCGGCCTCGCTGCGCGTCTCCTGGGAGCGTGCGATCAACCTCGTCGACACGGCGATGTACCTGGCGAAGGCGCATGGCCGCAACCGCGCCTATGGCGTGCGTTTGCTGCAGGCCTGCGACGAAGCCTCGCTGGACACCATCACGCGCTCGCTCGAGACCGCGTGGCGCGACGGCCAGGTCGCGCTGACGTTGCTGCAAGGCCGCTCACCGTTGGCGGTGGCGGCATGAGCTTGCGCATTCTCTTCACGATCGCACTGTGGGCCTGCGCCGTGGCGCAGGCAGGTGCCACGCCGCCCAGCTTCGAAGAACAGGTCGATGCACTCGTGCGCGACGGCAGCGAACAGCCGGAACCGGCACTCGCCGCACTGACCCAGCTGCAGCGCGAGCACAACGGCCCGCTCGACGAGCGGCGCCTGCTGCTGCAGGCGCTCGGCAGCGTCGAAGCGCGTGCCGGCTCGGCCGCACGGGCCGGTTCGTTCGCCGATCAGCTGCAGGCGCTCGCGAGCGGCGATCCGTCGGGCCGCACGCTGGCCAACGCCAACCTCGTGCGCGCGCTGGTCGCCGATGCCGCAGGCCAGCAGGACGTGGCCGCCGCGTTGGCCGAGTCGGCGCTGGCGGTGTTCCGGACCGACTGCTCCGCGGCGGCTGCGAAATCGACCCTGCCGCCGGGCTGCGACTACCGTTCGGCCTGGACGGCGCTGATGCTGCTGGAGCGGCGCGCTTCCGGGCTGGGCGTCACCGTCACGGCCGCCAGCCACGCACAAGCGGCGCTCGATCTGGCCGAAGCGGCCGGCGACACGCGCCGCCAGGTGATCAACCTCAGCTCGCTGGCGCTGCTGGCGCAAGGCCGCGGCGAGCGCGAAGCCACCGTCTGGCTGATGGCGCAGGCGCGGCGCGTGGCGGCGCAGGCCAACGAACCGGGACTGCAGGCGCGCCTGAGCAACGCGCAGGCCCGTCTGGCCGCGATGCAGGGCGACGAGACGGGCAGCCTGCAGTCGCTCGAAGAAGCGCTCGCGCTGGCCACGCTCGCGAAGGCGCCGCGGCTCGAGTCACAGCTGCTGGTCAATCTCGGCGATGCGTACTCGCGCATGGGGCGCCCGGCCGACGCACTGCGCGTGGCCGAGCGCGCACTGCCGCTCGTGCGCCGCTACAACGACGTGCGCTCGGAGCGTGTGTTGATCGCCAACATCGGCGTCGCGAAGATCGGCCTCGGCCGCATCGCCGAAGGCAAGCAGGACATGGCCCGCGTGCTCGAGTTCTGGCAGCAGACCGGCGAGACCGGCCGGCAGGCGAACATCCTGTTCGAGTTCGGCGAGGCGCTCGCGAACGCCGGCGACGCGCGCGGCGCACTCGACCTGTACAACCGCGAGCGCGCGCTGAGCGCCGAGCTGATGCGCGTGAACCGCAGCATCGCGCTGAAGGACCTGCAAACCCGCAACGACGCCGACGCCCGCCAGCGCGACATCGAGCTGCTCGGCCGCGACAACGCGCTGAAGACCGAAGCGCTCGCGAACCGCGACCTGCTGCAACGCATCTGGTGGCTGCTCGCCGCGGTCATGGCGCTGGCCAGCGTGCTCGTCGTGATGCTCTACCGGCGCGTGCGCGAGACGAATCGGCGCCTCGCCGCGAGCCACGTGCAACTGCAGGCGCAAAGCGAACGCGACCCGCTGACGAACCTGGCGAACCGGCGCCACTTCCAGACGGTGATGGCGCAGCTGGGCAAGCAGCCCGGCGGCTTCGAGGGCGCGCTGCTGCTGGTCGACATCGACCACTTCAAGCACGTCAACGACGTGCACGGCCACGCCGCCGGCGACCAGGTGCTGGTCGAGGTCGCGAAACGCCTGAACGACGCGGTGCGCAACGACGACCTGGTGGTGCGCTGGGGCGGCGAGGAGTTCCTGATCCTGGCGCCGCGTGCCGCACCCGAACAGGCCGACCAGATGGCCGCGCGCGTGCTGCGCACGCTGGGCGCGACGCCGATCGACATCGGCAGCACGGCGTTGCGCGTCACCGCATCGATCGGTTATGCGCGCTTCCCGCTGCCGCCGTACAACGCCGAGGTGCCTTGGGAACAGGCGATCAACCTCGCCGACATGGCGCTGTACACCGCGAAGAACCAGGGCCGCAATCGTGCGATCGGCATCACCTCGACGACCGCGCCGACGCCCGAGGCGCTGCGCGGCATCGAGGCGGATTTCGACCAGGCCTGGCACGCCGGACAGGTGACCTTGCTGCAGACGCCCGGCCCGGAGCCGCTCGACGCCTTGCGCGTGGCCTGATCCCCCGATCTCCCGATCCGGCTCAGCGCGGTGGCAGCGCCTCGGCCGCCGCGCGCTGGGCGCGTGCCGCCGCCGCTTCGCGCAAGGCCTTCAGCTTCTCGCGCGGATCCTCTTTCGCCTTCACCTCGTCGAGCTTCATCTCGCCGATGAAACGGCTGGGCACGCCCATCACCGTGTCGCGGCCGCGCTTGCGGCGCTTCAGCGTGTTCACGCTGAGCGTGCTGCGCGCGCGCGTGATGCCGACGTACATCAGGCGGCGCTCTTCCTCGAGGCGCTCGGCGGTCATGTCGTCGTCCTCGCTGCGGAACGGCAGCAGGCCCTCGTTGACGCCGACCAGCATCACGTGCGGCCACTCCAGGCCTTTCGCGGCGTGCAGGGTCGACAGCGTGACGACGTTCTGGTCGTCGCCGCGCTCGGCCAGGCTGATGATCACCGAGATCGTCTGCGCGACATCGAGCACGCTCTGCTTCTCGGTCTCCACGCTGACGCCGCCGTCGTTCTCGATCTCGCCGCCGCAGCGCTTCGCGATCCAGTCGATGAAATCGAGCACGTTGCTCCAGCGCGCCGCCGCGAGCTTCTCGCTGCCCTCGCCCTCGTGCAGGTGCTTCTCGTAGTCGAGGTCTTTGAGCCAGCCCATCAGCAGCGCCTTCGCGTCTTCGGCGCCGGTGGTGTGGCGGGCGCGGTACTCGAGGTCGTTCGCGTAGCGGCCGAACTCGTGCAGCGAGCCGACGGCGCGCGCGCTCAGCACGCTGCCTAGCGACTCGGTGAACAGCGCCTCGAACAGGCTGGTCTTCCACTTGCCGGCGAACTCGCCGAGGCTCGCCAGCGTCTGGTGCCCGATGCCGCGCTTGGGTGTCGTCACGGCGCGCAGGAACGCCGGGTCGTCGTCGTTGTTGACGAGCAGGCGCAGCCAGGCGCACAAGTCCTTGATCTCGGCGCGGTCGAAGAAGCTCTGGCCGCCCGAGACCTTGTACGGGATGCCGGCCTTGCGCAGCGCCTTCTCGAACACGCGCGCCTGGTGGTTCGCGCGGTACAGCACCGCGAAGTCGCGCCACTCGACCTCGGCGCCGCCCGCGATCGACGCACCCGCCGTGCCCTGCCCGCCTGTCTCTTGCAAACGAATGGCCTGGATGCGCGCGACGACGCGCTCGGCCTCGTGCTCCTCGCTGTCGCACTCGACCAACTTCACCGGCTCGCCGTCGCCGAACGCGCTCCACAGCTTCTTCTCGAACAGCTTCGGGTTGTTCGCGATCACCATGTTCGCGGCGCGCAGGATGTGGCCGGTGGAGCGGTAGTTCTGCTCCAGCGCGATGACCTTGAGCTGCGGGTAGTCCTGCGGCAGGCGCTTCAGGTTGTCGATCGTTGCGCCGCGCCAGCCGTAGATGCTCTGGTCGTCGTCGCCGACCGCGGTGAACAGCGCGCGCTGTCGTTCGTCCGGGTGATCGGCGAGCAGCTTGAGCATCTCGTACTGGATCGCGTTGGTGTCCTGGTATTCGTCGACAAGGATGTAGCGCAGCGTGTCCTGCCACTTCGCGCGCACCTCGGCGTCGCGTTGCAGCAGCTGCTGCGGCAAGCCGATCAGGTCGTCGAAATCGACGGCCTGATAGGCGGCGAGGCGCTCCTCGTAGCGTTGCATCACGCGCGCCGCCACCTGCTCGTCGGCATCGGCCGCCACATTCGCCGCCTGCGCGCTGTTCAGGCCCTGGTTCTTCCACAGGCTGATCGCCCATTGCCAGCGGCGCGCGAGGGCGTTGTCGCTGCTGGCGCCGGCGTCCTTCAGCACGCCCAGCACGTCGTCGCTGTCGAGGATGCTGAACTTCGGCTTCAGGCCGAGCCGTTCACCGTCACTGCGCAGGATGCGCACGCCGAGTGAATGGAAGGTGCTGACGACGAGGTGCTTGGCCGCACGCGCGCCGATCAACTCCTTCGCGCGCTCGCGCATCTCCTGCGCGGCCTTGTTGGTGAACGTGATCGCGGCGATCTGCCCGGGCTCGTAACCGGCCTGAAGCAGGCGCGCGATCTTGTGCGTGATCACCCGGGTCTTGCCCGAGCCGGCCCCGGCGAGCACGAGGCACGGGCCGCTGAGGTGGTGCACGGCCTCGAGCTGGGCGGGATTGAGCGAAGGGGGGGAGGAAGACACGGAGCGGGAGAGAGGGACAACGGCGCGTCGCATCATAGCGGCGCGACTGTGCCGCGGACCACTCGCTTGAGTGGTTCTTGGCATTCCAAGGCCTGCCGAACGAGCACAAGGGGCGCGAATGCGGAATACTTCGCTCCCATCCAGTCCCGCAGCGCGAGCCGATCGCATCGACCGATGTGTCGGCGGCCGCGCCTGCGCCACACGACGGAACATGTCATGGTGACCTTTCGGAGCTTTCGCGACTCGTTTCTCTCGACCATCGGCCTGGGCCGCGCGGCGCCCGACATCGACGCGCTGCGCGACCTGTGCATGGAGCTGCTCGCCGACGTCCCGGTGGTCGACCGCAAGACGATGTTGCAGCGCCTCGAAAAAATGCGCCGCGCCGACGACGTGTGGCATTTGCGCACCGCGCTGTTCGACACGATCTCGCGCGCGCACGGCGAAACCACCGCGCGCGAACGACTGGTGGCACTGGACCAGCAGCTGCGCTAATCAGCCCCGAGGGCGCTGTCCCGCGCGGCCAGCGCCCGGCCGCTCCCAAGCGACCGTGGACCCGCTTCGGCGGCAGGCGTCGGTACCCCGCGGGGGCTCCATCACGGCGCCTCGCACAGGCAGTGGATCACCGCGGTGACGGGCTTGTTGCGCGCCCCGGCGTTCGCACCGAGCCAGCCGAGGTCGTGCTGCACATCCTGCACCAGCTGGCGCGGCAGGCCGGCCGGCAGCACGCGCGCGTCGATCTGCGCGCCGATGGCCGAGGCCGCGGCGCCGCCGAAGGCGTCCAGCAGGCGCGCAAGCCGGCCCGGTTCGGGTTCGATGTAGCTGACGCGGTAGTCGCCCTCGGCCCCGAGCTTGGCGCGGCGTGCGGCGGACTTGAGCGCGTCGTCGAAGCTGCCGAGCGTGTCGACGAGGCCGCGTTCCTTGGCCTGCTCGCCGGTCCAGACGCGGCCTTGACCGACCGCGTCGATCGCCTGCGCGGTGGTCTTGCGGGCCTTGGCGACCTTGCCGGTGAACTCGGCATAGATGTGGTCGACGCTGGTCTGCGCGAGCGCGAGGAAGCGCGGATCGACGGCGCGGCGCATGTCGCCGGCGCCGCCGAGCCAGGTCGTCGTCGTGCCTTCGGTGTGCACACCGAGCTTGCCCAGTGCCTTGTCGGCGGTCGGCAGCAACGCGAACACGCCGATCGAGCCGGTGATCGTGGCCGGGTCGGCGATGACCTCGTCGGCCGACGTCGCGATCCAATAGCCGCCCGACGCCGCCACGTTGCCCATCGACACGACGACCGGCTTGCCGGCGGCGCGCGCGAGTTCGAGCTCGCGCCGCACGAGCTCGGAGCCGAACACGCTGCCGCCGGGCGAGTCGACGCGCAGCACGATGGCCTTGACGCCCACGTCCTCGCGCGCCTGGTGGATCAGCTTCGCGGTGGACAGGCCGCCCACCGTGCCGGCCGAGGCCTCGCCGTCGACGATCTCGCCCTGCGCGACAACCACGCCGATGGCGTCGCCGGTGAGCTTGGGCGTCAGCCGCGCCAGATACCCTTCGAGCGACACTTGGCGAAAGCTCTTCAGCTTGTCGTCGCGGGCGCCGCGCTCGATCAGCACGGCGCGCATCTCGTCGCGCGTCTTCAGCGCATCGATCAGCTTCGCGTCGAGCGCCATCTTGGCCTCGTCGCCGCCGGCCGCGGCCAGGCGCTGCGGCAGCTGGTCGATCAGCGTCGTCAGGGTCTGCGGCGGCAGCTTGCGGGCCTTCTCGACGCCCTGCATGTAGCTCGCCCACAGGCCGTTGTAGAGCAGACCCTCAGCCTCTTTCGCGGCCACCGACGGGCCGTTCGCGATGAAGGGTTCGGCAGCGCTCTTGTAGGTGCCGACGCGCACCAGATTCACCGTCACGCCGAGCTTGTCGAGCGCGTCGCGGTAGTAGTTGCGGTAGCCGCCGAAGCCGGTCATCGTCAACGAGCCGAGCGGGTGCATCCACACCTCGTTGGCTTGCGCCGCGAGGTAGTATTGGCGCTGGTCGAAGCCGGAACCCCAGGCCACGACCGGCTTGCCGCTGGCCTTGAAACGATCGAGCGCGGCCGCGACCTCGCGCAGCATCGGCAAGCCGGCACCGCGCAACTCATCGAGCTGCAACAGCACGCGCACGATCTTCGGGTCCTTCGCGGCGGCGTCGAGCACGGCCAGGACATCGCGCAGCTGCACACTCTGCACCGCATCGCCGCGCGCCTGGGCGATGGCGTTGTCACGCACGCTGCCGCCGCGCTGCTCGACCAGCGGGCCCTGCAGCGCCAGCACCAGCGTGGTCTTGTCGGACAGCGCAGGCGGCCCGCTCTTGACGACGGCGACCACGACCGCGATCACGATCAGCAGGAACAGCAGGTTCAGCACCGTGCGCCGCGCCGCATCGACAAAGCCCCAGAGGTTGGCGAGGAAGCTGCGGGTGGAGCTGAGAAACGACGTGGCCATGCGGCTCTCCAGAACACGAATACACGGCCACGATGCTACCCGTGCCCTGAGGCGCCACCCGCCGGTCGACTGGGCGCGGACCGAATGAAAAATGCCGGGCATCTGCCCGGCATTCGTGTGCAGGTGTCGCGCGGATTACTTGCCGCGGAACTTGCGGATCGCGGCGATCTGCGCGGCCATCGCGGCGAACTCGCCTTGCGCCTTCGCGAAGTCGATGTCGCTCTTGGCGTTCTTCATCGCGTCTTCGGCGAGGCGCTTGGCTTCGCTGGCCTTGGCCTCGTCGAGGTCGCGGCCGCGAATCGCGGTGTCGGCCAGCACCGTGACCGTGCCGGGCTGGACTTCGAGAATGCCGCCGGCGACGAACACGAACTCTTCTTCACCGTTGTCGGCGCGCGCGATGCGCACCGCGCCCGGCTTGATGCGGGTGATCAGCGGGGTGTGGCGCGGCAGGATGCCGAGCTCGCCGCCTTCGCCGGGCAGGGCCACGAACTTCGCCTCGCCGGAGAAGATGCTGCCTTCGGCGGAGACCACGTCTACATGCAGGGTTGCCATGTCAGGCTCCGATCAGTTGATCTTCTTGGCCTTTTCGATGGCCTCGTCGATGGT
>Ga0307517_10000393_pt1 | contig 74865 bp, 88 predicted proteins | sample 23_EM_MG_FD_194515 | JGI IMG/M metagenome (GOLD analysis project Ga0307517, IMG submission 194515) | Populus trichocarpa ectomycorrhiza microbial communities from riparian zone in the Pacific Northwest, United States - 23_EM | ecosystem: Host-associated > Plants > Roots > Unclassified | place... | reverse complement strand
TTTTATTTGGCTTTTTTCTACCCCCCCCCCCCCCCCCCCCCATCAAGATCAGTCTAGATAGAACTCGCAACGAGACCTGATCACAGTCGATCACTCGTCCCCTCTTTCACTAATTCCCGACCCCTTCGGACTGCAGCCTGGCAGGGTATCTATCCTTGAGCATATGAGGTTTCGAAATCGCTCATGGCAGCGTTGGGGTGTGTATATTAAGGGGCTGTCCCCCGCTTTTTTTTCTCCCTTCTCCTCCTTCTCTCGAGATCACCTATACAAGTTAAATCCATTCTATAGTACATACCATCCATCCCATGACATGGCCGCGGTGAGACGACGTCGTTGAAAGGAGAGTTGAGCCCGGGGAGGGAGGGAGGGAGGGAGACTACAGGGGCCTGATTTGCGGGGCCCTCTAGGTTTTTTTGCTCTGGCATACCATATCTGACTTCAGGATCCCACAGCCTGCGTTACCGTACCAGCATTGGGAGGAGGGGCCCCGGCGGTTATGGATCGCAAAGGCACCCGGGATGGCCATACTGTACGGGCATATTACTGGGATCTGGGATGTATGCTGAGGAGTTACTGACGAACGCATGAGGGAACGGCCAAGACGCCGGGCGGCTGGCAACTTTACTCCTCCTTGGTAAAGGTACCCATGTACGATGGTGCCGGGAGAAAATGGAATTCAGAAATCACGATTTGGTAACACCCAAGATGAGAGAAAAAAAGTCAATTTCCACTTTGCACTAACATCTAAGCCCAAAAACGCAGTAGCCAAACAATACAGTACAGTTACTAGCAAACTCAACACAATCATGGCATATAGCATAAGATGCGTATATACACTCGTGCGCCCAGTCCCCCAGAGCAAATCACTTCATGAAACGGAATATTACAGTTTTGGATTCAAGAGGGGAGGCCTCATGAAAACAAGAGATGAAATGGAGTAGGATAACGAGTTTGTAATTTTTGGTAAAAAGACGGATATCTGATATCTCGCGGAGATTGCGGCTGATAGGAGGGAGGATAAGGGACAACAAAAGCAATAAAGGAAGGGAAGGGAAGAGAAGAAAGTAAAATAAGGTTAATAAGAAGGTATGTAATTGGGAAGATAAAAAAAATAAAAGAAGGAAGAAACCGATAGATTCTCCAGTCAACACCAACAGGAGGAAAAAAGACAAAGAAATATAAGAATTCAATCCCAATCAAAAGAGCAGACAAAAGACTTTAACGGAAATAGGGGGAAAAAGAGGAAAGAGAGCAGCCGGAAGGATAAATGAAAAAAAAAAAGAAAGGAAATGAGAAATGAGACCCCTGGTAGTTTAATTTTCACATCCAATTCGATAACCGTCAACCACCCCGCGCAATCATTAATTCCAGCCAGGGAGTATGTACTCGTGACAAAAAGGCAACACAAAAAGGGAACAAAACGTCATTATATAACACCACCCGCTGCTACCGGTTGATGTTGAGCCTGCAGATGATTCTGCTGCTGAGGCCTTGAGATAGGACTCCTCGCCTCATCTCTGCTGTCGCTCCTCTTTGCCTCATCGCTCTCCTCTTGTTGTAGCTTTTGTCGCCACATGGCAAGACTGCTCGATAATTCCCCACCTTCGGTAGAAGTGGGTGTTTTCTCGAAGTCGAAGGTGCTGCTGAGCCTGTAGTTCTTGTTGGTGTTCTCCCAATGGGTGCGGAGAGCGTCCAACTCCGTGGCGAGCGAATCCAAGGCAACGCTGTTTCTTGCGTCGGGCCCGGTTCCATAAAAGCTACTTCTCGCGGACCCCGTTTCAATGGATCCATTGGCACCTTCTAGGCGAGTGCTGCGACGGTAGGCGTCTACTGAATCCTCCACACGATCGAGCAGGAAAGAAACTTTCTCCTCCGCATCCTGGGCTCGTCGTTCCAGCTGGCTATTTTCCATCTCGAGCTTCTCAACCATTTGCCTCGTTTCGCCAAGTTGCTGGGAGACGTCCATGAGCTGGAGTTGGAGCTGGTTGTGGCCGATCTTGAATTGGTCGCGCTCTTCTCGGAGGGCGTCGAGGGTTTCCTTAGATTCGCGGATCTGCTTGTCGAGGGCGGTGGCGGATTCCCTAACCTTTGTCCGGAGGTCGTCAATCTCCTTTTTAAGAGAGGCCCGCTCGCTCTCCCAAATCTCGGCTCCGACTTCGGAAACGGATCCCTGTCTAGAGCGTTCGCTATTCTTCCTCTGGGCCTCTTCGAGCTCGAGGTGGAGTCTGGCGTTCTGAGCCTTGTTTTTAGCAAGCTCGTCCTTCATGCGCTTCAGGAGCTTCTCAGTGCCTTTGACGTAGTGTACTGCAGACTGGTAATCGTTTTCAAGCTGTTCAAGCTTCTCACGGAAGTGCTTCTCAACCTCTTGTGCCTGCATCTCCGCTGTCGACTTGGTCTCGCGGTGGGCGCGGAGACTCTCCTCCAGGCGAGTCTCGAGCTCACGAAGACGATTAATCTGCTCGGGGGTTGCGGTTCCGGAAGGGCTGGGGCTTTGAAGGCTGTGGGAACGGCGCTTGTCATAACCGGCCATACTCGAGCGTTCGGCGAGGATTTCCTTGAGAGCGTTGTGTTTAGTCGTAATGGAATCAACTTCTAGCTGGCGGTCAAGTAGGCGAGCGTTGTTCTCTGCATTTTCCTGTTTTAGTCGTCGAACTTCGTCAACCACTTCTGCCATCCGTCTGCGAAGAGCGATTGCATCTTTGCTGGCTTGGCCTTGTTGGAACTCCAAGCCCGCAACCCTCTGCATCGCTTGTGCAAGTTTCTCGCCAGTTTCATCGGCTTGAGCTTTGCTCTTCGCAAGTAGACTATTGGCAGAAGCGACTTGCTCTTGAAGAACTCTGACACGTTCATCAGCCGCACCAGTACCGCTCATGATTTCCCTCTCAGATACCTTCTGGAGTCCTGCAGCCATTGCTGCGCTCGCAGCTCTGGCCTCTTCGGCGTACTTCCCCAAAAGTTCTTCCGTGTCCCTTAGTCGTGTGTCAGTGCTTCTGAGATCCGCAACCTTTTCCTCATATTCGCTCTTGACCTGAGCCAGCTTTCTCTCCAAACCTTCCTTGACCACTCGCTCCTCCTCGAGTTGCCTCGCCAGTGTGGTGCTCCTTTCACCACTCGCCTCCATAGCTTTTCTCAATTCGCCCATTGAACCTTGGTAGCCGCTGTTGTCCTCCAACGCTTCTTTAAGCTTCAGCGAAAGTTCGTCCTGATCAATCCTTAAAAGTTTAGCTTCTGCGGTGGCCTCACCACGTGCGGCAGCTTCGTCCCTAAAAGCTCGCTCAGCACCAAGTAGCTCTGCCCGAAGACTCTCCATTTCCGACGCAGCACGGTTTCTGAAATCATCCAATTCGGTGACACGTCTCTGCGCAACAGCTGCGGTCTCATCGGCGAGATGGCGAGCCTTCCTCTCTGCAGTGATCTCGGCGGTTAAAACTTCAACTTTGGCACTCAGTTCCGCCTGAGCTGCTAGCGAGGATGCGAGTTTCCGGCTCATATCGGCCATCCTTTCAGCATCCATGTTGGCAATGTCTACCGCAGATTTGTCGCCGGTAGGCATAGTACCGTTACCACCCAAGGCGGCCAACTTTGCCTTCGCATAGACAGCCTCCTGAACAGCGACATCCCTCTGGCGTTCTATATCTTGGATGCGTTTGGCCGCGAAGGCGGTTTGGGTATCTACCGAACCCTGGACTCTAGAGAGCTCGCCCTTAAGTACTAGCATGGCTTCGATGAAGGGCCTATCGTCTTCTGCTAATGATTCGTTTGCCCGTTCATCCAGGATGGCGCTTCCGTTCGTCTGAGGAGTGTACCCCGCTCTTCTAGCGAGTGCGAGCTCTGAGGAATACCAATCGTTCTGGTGCTTGAGCCGTTCCATCTCCTGACTAGAGTTTTTGTTCTCTGCGGCCTTTGCAGGTGGGACATCGCTCTCTGTTACGGGGGGTAAACCTTCGGGGGCTGATGTTGTGCCGGACGGGCTGTGAGGGCTCGTAACCGCTGATCTACTATTGGCAAGATTGTTCGGCTGAGAGCTCGGAGATTGATTAGGGGCTGGTGATGATGGGGAGCGGTCGCCATCAACATTCTGTTGCTGCTGCCCTTGTGGGCCTTGAGACTGGGCCGCGGGTCCTTGCTGTCGAGATCTTGACCTCTCTTGTGGGGCTGGTGTAGTACCTGAAACAACATCCGCAGATCCCTTTCGCTGCTGCGCGGTAGGAGTCCTCCTCCCATTCACCGCGCTGGCTGGGCCATCACGCGGCTGAGGTTGAACGGGGGAAACATTGTCCTTGGGTTTGTTATTGTTGTTCATGAGTCCGCCCGGCGATCCAGTAGGGGTCCTACTTCGTGGACCTGGAGGGGCACCGTTTGTCTTGGGTGGCGGAGCCTGTTGGGTCGGTGGGGGGCCTGCGGGGGCCTGTGACATAGATGCCCGTGGTAACCGAGAGTTTACGCTGCTGCCAGAAGTGTTATTACTAGCAAGGGGCGTTGATGCGGTTGAGCCTGGAGATCCAGAAGCCGCCGCACTCTCCCTTGGGCCCTGTTTCACACCCCGATTTCTTGGGTCGCCTGGGCCGGGTCCTGATCCATCTACCGATCCATTCCTTAGCCCTTGGATCCTCTTATCAGTGGGCGCAGGATTCCTGTCTGCAGGGCCACCTTGTTGGTGGTCGGTGGGGTATCTAATTTTAGCTGTATCGAGAACATATATGAACTGGAGCTCCTCCTGGTTTCTTGAAGGCATACTAGGCTCTCCACCGAGCACAATAATCTTCTGTCCACAAGTTGTCATGGAATGTCCTGAGCGCCGCGATGGCGATGGTCCCATATTTTGGAAGGTGTACCATCTCCGCGAAGAAATCCTAAATGCTGCCAAATCGCCTAGGTCCTCCCCCTCTGATGTCCGACCACCAAAAACATACATCACATCTCCCACGAGCGCTGCTGCGTGTCCTTCACGGGGCGAAGGAATGTAGCCAATACAGTCGAGTTGGCTCCAGGAATTGGATCGGGGATCGTAGGACCAAACATCATTGAACCACGTTACACCGTTTGTTCCTCCAAATCTAGCTCACGGTCAGTTTGGATCAAGCATCGACAAAAGGCAGGCGCATACAAGTAGAGTTTATCCGCCCAAGTAACAATCGTGTGGTTTGTTCGGCTTGCTGGCATATCGGCTCCCGCTTCCTTTGCTGGTACCAGGACTTCCCACCCCGATCCGGCGCTCTGCAATGTGTTCAAATCGAAGGCGACCAGGTCGTTGAAGAAGAATCCATCGACTTGACCCCCAAAGATGTACAACTTTGAGCCTAGTATATTTAAAGTGTGACCATATCTTCCTGCTGGTCTTGGGCCATTAGGGTTCGCACGAGACCATTGGCGAGTTGCTATGATTTAATCAGCCGATGACGTGGGAAGTGAGAATTGGGGACATCGCATACAGGTATTTAACAGATAGAGTGTCTCGTCAAGAACATCTTGCGGATCTAACTTTGTGTCGCCCCCAAATACTGAGATAACCCAAGACTTGTCAGTGAGTGCAATTCGTGCAATTCCTCGATAAATACCATGATTGAAGGGGGCGAACCGATAAATGCATTTCCTACTAATAAACTGGCGTGACCGACACGGGGCCCTGGGCCTTCACTCGTGGTCATTACGGGGTAGGCAGCTAGTTGAGTTCCGCCTCCTTCGATCATCCATAAATCCCCACGCACAGTCTGTGAACGAATCAGACCCCCCATAATATAGATATCACCATCCTTCCCGGCAACACCATTAGCTGCATGGCCATAGCGCGGAAACGGTGATGGATGCGATGATGAGAGCGTTAATCGCCGCTGCGACCAGGGATATAGAGCGACGTTTGCAGGGTTGACTCCCGGGGGCGACTGCTGTTATTTCAAAAAAATAATAATCAAAAATAATCAGTCCATACGCAATCTTTGGCATCTTTCGAAGGATATTGAAAGGAAAGGGGGGAACCACCCGTGTTTGAGACGACGGAACACTCTGCTGAGGACTCGACATCTGACTCTCTGAAAGGGCTTGTTCTTGCAGGGCTTGTTGTTGTTGAGGTCGTGGAGGACCTGCTAGAGCTCCGACTGGACGCTGATCTAGACCCGATGTGGCGCCGACACTCCCGGCAAGGCTATTGAGAGAGTTGTTGACGGAGCTGGAGGGTGTTGGGCCGCCAGGACCACCTAGAGCGCCGCCGCCGGGAGCACCAACGGCAGCAGGAGGTATCGGGCCGTTAGGAGTTCCTTCTCGATGACCGTGTGCGCCCTTCCTCTTCCCAAATAGAAAAGCCATAATCCAAATGTTTGGCTCAAGCTTTGTTGCTATTGTTGTTGTAGTTTACTACTCTGCCACCCAAGGCTCCGTTGCTAGCTGGGTGGTTGTTGGACACGGGTTGCAGAGTTATCGTATCGCAGGGGGACGTATGGGAAGGAGGAGGAGGTATGGTATGGTATGGTTAAAAAAATAAAAAAAGGGATTAGGGGATGGATGGGGTCGGTCACTTGGGACGACACGCTCTTTGGTCTATCGAGGCTTAATTCGTTTGTGGGAACACACGGATGGGTGAAGCGCAGTTGCAACAGGAAACGAACTCGAGCCTTTTGAAGCAGAAATAAACGAACGAACGAGAAAGCACAAGCTTCTTTTCTTCTTTTCTTCTTCGTAACCGACGTGAAAGGTGGTGCTGTGGGAGAGTGTGAGCGTGTGAGCGAGTGGATGAAACGAACGGCTCCAAACGTAATCAATCAATCAATCAATCAATCAATAAGAGGGTCTTGAGGTGCTGCCCTAGCTGTGGTATGTAGCGATGAGCGTACCGGTACCGGCAACCCACTCTATCCAGGGCCGGTGGGTGGGTAGCTGAGTGGAAGGGCAAAAAGGGAAGGGAGGGAGATTAAGGTAACCGTACCGGTACCGGTGTGTAGTTCGTCTGTATCGTGAAGAAACAAAGAATGAGAGAAAAGGAAGAGGGAAGAAGGAAGGAAAAAAAAGAAGGAAAAAAGAAAAGGGTTGAAACGCAAGGACAGGAAGGTCAAGCCCCTAGGTATGGAAAACCAGTAGATTAGCTTCCCTTCGCTTTGGTGGTGCCAGGGAAAGCAGATAGAAGAAGCGGAAAAAAGGTATAAAAAAAAGAAAGAAAAGATCAGGGCACAAACACAGACGGGCGATGAGAAACAGAAGATGCTTTGGCGCAGGTATGTACGTACGGTACGCTAAGGCGATATAGGGTAGGGTAAATAAAAATAATAATAAAATGCAAATGCAAACGCAATGCTTCCCCTTCCACAATCCTATCACTGCAGACCTGAATTACTGCACGGTACCTCTCGAAGGGGGGGGGAAGTGAAGTGAGGTGAAGTATGATACTTGCAAAGGGTTGGGAGGGAAAAAGGAAGGGAGAGAGGGAGGCCCGCCCTGCCGGTGGTACTAGTACAAGAGGACAACCCCGGTACCGGTACAAGTACGTTATGCTATCCAACGAGCCAAGTAAAAACCGAGAAGGAAGGGAGGAAAGGAAGGAAGGGGAGAGGGAGGGAGAGGGAGGGAGGGAGAGGGAGATAGATACCGGTACCTGATAAGTAGAGCCACCCACAGAATATCCTGTATGATATGATAAAAGTACTGTAAACAGAAGGGGGACCTACCTACGAGTAACTTACCTTGCCTTTTTTTGCAAAAGGGAAAGGGATGATGGTTGGTTGGATTGGGCCGTGCTGGGGCTGGGAAACCTTGGTTTGGTTGCCGCCTCCTTTTTTTATTTTTTCCGAATGGTGGTTGCGAGGTAGGTACCGGTACAGCAGGTCACGCTCCGTCAGCATCGTCCTGTGGTACGGTGGGTTGTGCGGTGTATCTTTACCTTATAATACCGATATCGGCATGTCAGAGAGAGATGGGGCAAGGGTGGATGATGGATTGATGGATGGGCGGACAGGATTAAGATGGAGGAGGGAGGGAGAGAGTGAGCCACTTTCTGCATGTGGAGCTCGTCTTTGGAATCGAACTGAATTGGAGTGGAGCATCGCTACAAGTACAGTATCTATCCTACCGTACTGTGCTGTAAATCTACCTCAAAGGTCACAAGTATACAGTACCCGGTAGAATAACCAGGCCTATCCGCTCCGACCATGGTTTAGCAAATCCCTGTTCTCGTCTGTTATCTTGGAAGGGAGAAAGCCGGTTGAGAGTTACAGTTACAGTGCTCGAGTACAGTTCCCCTTTCTATCATCATCATCTACGGTACTCGTCCAACATCGGGGATCAAGCTTCAAGCCTTCGCAATCCAAAACAAAAACATTCTGAGAAGGAATAGTGTTTTCCAGGTAGAATAGGTTGGGGAGGCTGAGCTTGCGGATCTACTCGTGAATGGACGTGGGTGATCGGACAGACGGTGATTAAAATTATATGTATCTCCATAGAATTTTAATCACTGGCTGTCCGATCACCCACGTCCATGCCCTAGTACTGTAATTGACAGGTGTTCGTTATTTCGCTAACCTAGGCCTATTGTGGTTTAGATGTCAATTTCTGTTTGAGATCTCCAGTGGTGGATTTAATGGCAATGCTGCTTGGCGGTAATGAAGGTATGATAGTACACATAATTTAGGTGCCGTCCGGATGCCTTCGGTGCCGCCAAGATATACCCAGAGTACTGTTACTCTCCTTGCCAACAGGAGTCTATCATACTTGAGTATACTCGTTCTTGGTGTTCACCTCAGCCTCGTCGGCAACTCCACGCTGCTGTCCAGCCCATCATCCTCTCCCATCTCCGCTCCCAGCAACCGCTTCCACAACCCCCTTCCGCCTCCACTTCACCCGCCGCCGCCGCTAGTCCCGCTACCGCCACTTCTCCAGACTCGAATTCATCGCGGTCGACTGGCAGAGCCCATTCCCGCAGAGGGCCTCCTCCAAGTATTTCCACTACTAGTAGGATCTCCGGCCTCCTCACTTCCGCCGACAATTCTGGCGCAGAGAGCCCTGACGAGGAGGTTCATGACTACGAGGAAGGGATGAGGCATGGCTTTGCGGAGGAATATAATTCCGAAGCCTATCTCGCTGTATGATTGGAACAGGTTTGATTCTCTTTCTTTTTCTTACTCTTTTGGTTTTTCTGACGTAGTGGAAGCTAGGTTTTGTACATACCGACAAGCGTCACGAGACAGGTGGAAACCCGAAGGAAGAGACACAGACCTTTCCATTGTGAATCTGGCGTTGAGCATTGGCCATTTTCCGTACCTGCTTAAGCCTTTGTAGTCGGCGGCGCAGGAATTGAAGCCTGTGATGGTGTTTATTTGGGCAAGGATATTGGCTGTCGATGCTTCTTGCCGGGCGTATTTGTTGAAGGGTAATGGGTGTAGTTATTTCATACAGATTCTCAGCCTCTGGAATCCCCGTTGGGAACGCGAGCGAACACCGTGCTATGTGCGCTTTCATTCTCTCCATGTTCTGTAGAGGTTTTCACCAAGGCCAGGTGGTCTGCATGCCCCCGAATGTTATGGGCGCCTGTCTTGCTCACCTTGGAGATGAGAATCCATTGCTGAGGCAGTGGGCATGTCTCTGTTTGTCGCAACTTTGGCACGATTTTGCCGAGGCCAAGTGGCAAGGCATTAGAGAGGGTGCGCACTTGGGGCTTTGTGAGCTTGCTACGGATAACGTTCCGGAGGTTAGGGCGACAGTATTGTACGCACTCACAAGTTTCTTTGGGATCCCCGAGATGAGCGAGGAGGTTGCAAAGATTGCGGGATCACTCTTGATAATGACCGCCGATGGAAGTGATATGGTTAGGAAGGAATTGGTGATATTTCTCAGTATGTTTGTCAAGAGGAATGAAGGAAAGTTCTTGGTTGCGGCATTCGAGCAGATGGTCCAAGAGAGGGACAATCTCACTGGTGTTGCGCGGACGCAGACGGCCGAAGGGATGAGGCCGAGTACCCAGCCATCTGAAAGACATTACTACAGAGTATCTTCTGGACCTGGAGCGTTGGGGGCTGAGGGTGCAAACGGTTCGGCTGCAAAGGACACTCTTGGTGCCATTTCGCCTAATACCATTTTCTCAGCAATATGGCAAGCGTTGCTCATGTTCTCCGTCGATCCATTCCCGGAGGTTGGCCATGCTGCCCAGATTGTTGTTGACTATGTTCACCTCGCATTTTTGCAGAGCCCACTGAGCCAACACACCCAGGATATCATTAAAGAGATTTCCCGTGCCAACCTGCGTAACTTTAGTCTTACTCTGCCCACAAATTCGATTCCCGAGAGTAAGCGCCCCGTCTCACCTGGTCCGACCAAGGCTGAGGGATACTTTACTACTTCCTTGCGTAGATCGGCAAGTATTGCTGCCAGCTTGAAGCATATGGCTTTGGGATATGCCAGTGGAGAGACACCCCTACTAATTCTGCGCCTGTAGCTCCAAAGACATTGGAAGGGAATTGGCTAGCTAATAGCAGCGCAGAAAGAAGTCCTGAGTGGAATAGACCCCCAGATGCAAACGATCCACAGAGCTCGTCCACAAACTATCACACCGCGAAAGAACCAATCACTCGTAATTTTCATGCTAAAGGAGTTGACAAAGTTCCTAGTATTCCTCTCAAGAGCCAATTCATGGAATGGTCCATTGAGGTATGTTATCCGTGGCGATGCATCCTAAGCCTGACTAACCTTGACCAGTACTTTCGCGAGCCTCAAATGAAACCAAGTGAGGCCGATGAACCAGGCAGTGTTGATTATAACCAGCGTTTGTGGCGTAGAACGCGAAACGACAGGATTATCATTGACACAGACTCAAAAGGAGCGAGCGAGCACTTCAAGATGGGACCATAATAAGGGTGTTTTCAATAATGGGAGTCTCCCTGTGAGGCTGCTATTTCACCAATTCGAGAGCCGTCTCATAGCTGTGGACGAAAAGGATAGCGTGTCAGTATGGGACTGGGCGAAGGGGATAAAAACTAACCATTTTTCGAATAGCAACCCAACGGGCACAAAGACTACCGAGATCAAGTTTCTTAATGAGGATGATGTTGCCTTATTGATGATCGGTAGTGGGGAGGGTGTCGTTCGTATTTACCGGAATTATGAGAATGGCGGCGAGGTCGAGCTTGTCTCTAGCTGGAGAGCTCTTACCGATCTGTTGCCTTCTAGGAGAAGCTCTGGGTTAGCTGCTGAATGGCAGCAGGGAAGGGGGACAATGCTCGTCGGGGGAGATGTGAGGGTCATCAGAGTCTGGGACGCACCAAGGGAGATGTGCATGAGTGTGAGTATCCCTCTCTTGTTTCATCAGGAATGTGCTGACCACGGGCATAGGACATCCCTGCGCGCTCTGGGTCCTGCATCACCAGCCTGACGTCTGAACAAGTTGCTGGCAACATCGTAGCTGGTTTCGGCGACGGAGCAGTTAGGATATATGATCGCCGTCTGGCGCCTAGGGACTCGATGGTGAAGGTTTGGAAAGAACACAAAGCCTGGATTGTAAAGGCGCACATGTAGCGAGGCGGCATGCGTGAGTTGGTATCTGGGAGTGCAACGGGTGAAGTCAAGCTTTGGGACATCCGTATGGACAACCCGGTCAGGGGGTTCCTTGCGCATACTAAGGGCATGAGAAGCTTGAGTGTCATGAGCATGCTCCCATTATCGCCATGTATAATAACCCCCCTTTTCCGTTATATTTCTATTTTTATAAATGCTAATAATTCCTCGACAGTGACTCGACCTGGCACGGTGTGGAACTCTGGCACACTTCTACTCCCAAAGATCTCTCGCTCTCAACAATAAAGTCTTACAGCAGCTTCCTGCACCAGGATCGCAGCAGTCCCGTAGCCGGACTCGCTTTCCACCCCCACCGGATGGTGGTAGCCTGTTCCGGTGCTGGAGATAACCATATCAGGCTTTACAATTGCGATTCCAAAGGGGGCATACAGGGTAGCTCCATAGGATTCGGCTTGTTTTCGTTCCACTAGTTTCGCTTGTCATAACCATAATAGCTTTAACGTGGGCATTGACTGATCGGGTTTTTATCTGTTGGTTGATTGATCGACTGGGGCGGTTCTCGGGGCAAAGGGAAAGAGGGAAGTCTGTATTCTAGATTAGTTGAGTAATTAGGGAGGGGGAACTGGACGGGAGTTTGGTGCTTTCTTGCTTTATAACCACTTAATGGGTTCTTTCTGTCACATTTCCTCTGCTTACTTGCTTGACTGCTCTATTTTTGCTTTCAGCCTTTGTCATGATAATTTCGTGGGTGTCGTATATGGTAGTGGCCTATTTGATAGATGGATGTGGTGAGGTATCATACTCCTATTATTGTGGGGTGTCCCATACTGAGTTTGTAAGGGTTTGTTCGGTTACAGTCAAATAACATTGGAGTTTTATTTTGGGGGGTAGAAACCCTTTCTGAGAAGTGACATTTTCAAATCGCGTGATTGTGCTTAGTGGCTAAACTTGGCTTATGCTTCACGGGAAAAAATGCTACGAAAAAACGGAAACAAGATGGGGGAAACCGAGAAATAGGGGAAGAAAGGGCCAGACCTGAATCTCCAAATTTTGAGGTCGTGAGGGTTATGTTTTGCCCGTTGAGAGAGGTATAATAATAATACCACTATACCGTTGCCTATACAATTGCGCCGCACTGTCTGAAGTGCCGAATTCAGAGAGGTGGCTCGGGGCAAAGAAACACCTTGGAGGATGAAATGGTTGACCGAGGTTTCCTGAGGGGAAGCAGAAACCAGAGTCGAGTGATGGCTAGGTATTCACGGCCAGTATAAAAACCAAGTTCGCAATACAGGATCCGCTGATTTTCTCGCACCATATATATACTTTACCAGTTGACATGTGATACTCAGTAAACAGATCCCTGTCTAACAATCACAACCACTCACTCGTAGACGTATTTGATCCAGTCAGCCAACCAGGTTTCCCGCCCATTTTACTGGCCAGTTTTCGGCGCTAAAGAAAAAAAAAAAAAAAGGACAACCTCCAAACCCAAAAAAAAATAATCTTGTGAGGGGCAACAACCACACAACTTTCTCTTCCATCCCACCACACATTTCCATCCATCATCCACCACAACTACCACCAATACCCGCAGGATATACTGATACGTGGCAATGTCCGGAAATCCTTCACCTTCACCGCCGCCGAGTCCGGAGATTGATGATACCAAGACGGTTATTGGGATTGCTTTCGGGAATACTACGAGTTCTATTGCGTATACTACTCCGGTTTGTGCTTGTATCCCTGTTTTAAGGGATTCGAGACTAACGACGTACAGGATGGCAAAGCAGAGGTTATCGCGAATGAGGAAGGAGGTTCGGTTGTTATGTGTGAATGGATGTCGATTGGATGGGAAGGCTGACGGGAAAATATTAGATCGACAAATCCCCACAGTACTATCGTGGGTCGGTTCGGAAGAGTACCACGGGACACAGGCGAAATCGCATCTGGTTCGGAATGCAAAGAACACAGTAGCCTACTTCCGGGACTTTCTCGGGAAGAAGTACTCCGAGATTGATCCTACGAATAGTCACAACTCTGCCCACCCAGTGGACATCGACGGTGTACCATCATTTAATCTCCAGCAGGCGGGCGACGAGACTATTTCCACCGTTAGCATTAATGAGATCACTACAAGACACCTTATCCGGCTTAGGGACTCCGCATCGGACTTTTTGGGGAGGAGGGTTACTGGTGCAGTGATCACCGTCCCGACCGACTTTTCGGATACCCAGAAGGAAGCGCTTGCGGCCGCGGCCCAGGCTGGGGGGCTTGAGGTATTACAGATCATTCATGAACCCGTGGCAGCTGTCCTTGCGTATGCTGCCAGGCAGACGCCCGAAGAGCAAGGTGTTGATAAAAATATTTTGGTAGCGGATCTCGGGGGCACCAGGTGTGATGCCGCTGTTGTCGCATCTAGGGGTGGGATGTACACCATTCTTGCGACGGCTCATGATTATGGACTTGGCGGGCTGAAGCTTGACGAGGTGCTTGTGGATCACTTTTCGAAAGAGTTTATCAAGAAGCATAAGGTTGATCCAAAAAATGAGAGGTCACTCGCGAAACTGAGGTTGGAGGCTGAGGGGACGAAGAGAACTTTGTCGCTGGGTACCTCGGCGACCATTTCTATTGAGTCGCTCGCTGATGGATATGATTTCCATTCTACCGTTAACAGACTGCGGTACGAACTCTCCGCAAAGAAAGTGTTTGACCAGATTGTGTCACTCGTGGAGAATGTTGTAAAGAAAGCAGAGTTGGACTTGTTAGACATTGGCGAAGTTTGTCCTCTCATTTTTCCAACTATCTAGTTCTAACCGCCATTTAGGTGATCCTCTCGGGCGGCACCTCCCACACCCCCAAAATCGCCTCGCGCATCGCTGCCCTCTTCCCAGAGTCGGTGCCCGTAAATGCTCCCGCAACACTCACAACGGCGCTCAACCCATCAGAACTCTCGGCCCGCGGCGCAGCAATCCAAGCCTCGCTAATTGTTGAATTCGACAAGGAGGACATCGAGCAATCCACCCACCCGGCAGTGACCGTGGCTCCCCACCTCTCGCACCCGATAGGCGTCGTAATCGGCGAAGACAACAGCTTCCAGACAATACTCGAAGCCCAGACTGCCGTTCCCGCTCGGAGGATCGCTCAATTCGACGTTCAAGCTGACGGCGACGTGATTGTTAGAATCTGCGAAGGTATTAGGGAAATTGTGGTTGAGAAGGTTGAGCGACAAGTCAATGGTGAGAAGGACGAGGATGATAGCGAAGATGAAGAGGACGAAGAGGAGGAAGAGGAGGAAGAGCGCAACCGCGTGCTAAAGGTGCACAAAGTTATTGCCGAAGCAGCCATCAAGGGCGCCAAGAAAGGCGGGAAAGTCGAAGTTACTCTCAACGTCGGCTCAGACCTTGGCCTGAATGTTGCTGCTAGGGTGGTTGGCACGCAGATTGGAGTCAGGGGAGAGGTTAACCCCGAGGCCGGATCTGCGTAGTAATCTGTTCATGCGGTTGTACTCGAATATGTGCACGGAGAATTGGAGGCAAAAGTTTGGTTGCTTACTGTACTCACTCGGTATTAAAGCGGGATTTTCTGTTATCTTGTTTTCCCTTTTTTCCTCCTCCTTCCCCTTTCATAAACTCTGTGTGTGTGCTGCTTAGCTGCCGTTTTTCCAGCCTAGTAATAGATTGTGTTGAGCTTGAAATTGATTGATTGGATGGGACGGTCATGGGTTATCACTCATAATTTATACCGTGCCTACGCAGGTGCTGACCTTACATTGCTTTCCCTTCCTCATGCCCGGAAAAAGAGGCGATGGGCCAGTGTGCATTGCGTGATAAATGCAGATCGAAGTTGCCATCCGAGCATTGGTCCATTTGATGGACTCTTATACCTCATGTAATCATGGCACCTTCGAGTAACTATTTGCCTTACTGAGCCATCTTGTAGGAGCAGGCTTACTGCGCTGTTCCCCCCCCTTCATTTCGCTCAATTATCAATGGCCTCCATGGTTTGTTAAAGGAAAAGGCTATGTTCGGGATCACAGTTTGTCACTCGGAATGTCGCACTGCTCGGAGGATAATTTTAAGTTACTCGTTCATAGAATAGGCCACGCCGTTATACGCCTCTGGTACCGTAGAACAAAGCGTGTAGGCGCTTGGACTGGTTAGGGGTAAAGTAACGCGATGGATGGACATGCGGCCCTGTGCTCGCTTATCTGCTCGCTGTTTGCCTTTACAATTTTGTAATCACAAGGTTGGTTTTATTTCTGCAATACCCATACTGTAACGTGTACCGTAGTCGTAGAGTAGGTGGCTGGCTTAGGGGGCGAACGGGCCTTGTTGATGTGTGGTGATAGTCTATGAGTTAGCCATCGGCCAACAACGTGGTGGGAGTTGCTACATCTCTCGACCATCATTCAACCATGATACTTCGATCCTCTCCCTTCGCTTCAGTTGTGGCACTTTTTTTTCTTTTACGCTCTTCCGTCTGGAGATGAATCCTGAATTGAGGCCCCCTAATCCCTGTATTTTCTGAGCCAACACTCGTCATTGCCTTGGCGCTTTATCTTGGCATATTGCTACTCCAAAAAAATATCTTTTCCCCACAACGACAACATCTCCATCCTTCCGCCCGGCCGTCTAACATTTCAAGATGTACGTCCGCCAGTCCAAACTTCCTAATTTGAGGAAGTACCAGTACTCCTCCGTCGACCGCTCCCTGGTCTCACGGTACATTCTGAAACCGTTTTACACAAACTACTTTATCCACATTTTCCCTCTCTCTATGGCGTACGCCTTCCCCCCCCCCTGGAAAACAATGGAGAACTAACAATTTCAAAGACCAAATATAGTTATGCTCCACCCGAGATGGTGATAGGGAGAGAGTTTGTCTACTAACATTCTTTAGATCACCCTCTCCGGCTTTGCTTTCGTCATTGTCAACCTCCTCACCTTGCTATGGTACAACCCCACTTTAGACCGGGACTGTCCGGGCTGGGTCTATGCCTCGTGGGCTGTGGGCCTGTTCCTCTACCAAACATTTGATGCCTGTGACGGTACGCAAGCGAGACGTACTCGGCAAAGCGGGCCTTTAGGAGAACTCTTTGACCATGGTATCCCCCCATTTCAGTATTTCCCACCTATCTAGCTAACATGGAGTAGGCGTAGATGCAATGAACACAACCCTGGAAGTCGTCATCTTCGCTGGTGCAACGAACCTCGGTCATTCATGGGCCACCATCCTCACGCTCTTCGCGAGCCTGTGCGCTTTCTACCTGACGACCTGGGAGGAGTACCACACCGGGACATTGTACCTAGGCTTGGTCTCCGGACCCGTCGAGGGCGTGCTGACGCTCTGTGCCGTGTACGCCATCACCGCTTTCAAGGGTGGAAGTTTTTGGCAGAGGCCCATGTTCGAGACGCTGGGATTACCGTGCCCCGACTTCCTGCCGCCGGTTTTGAGGGATATGCCGTTTGCTCGGTGGTATTTGGTTTATGGGGGAATCATCCTGGCGTTTAACATCGCGCAGAGGTTCGTTATCACCCTTTTATTCTATCATGGCTTTTTGCGAAAAGCGCAACGGCGACGGATTAAACATTTTTAACCCCGAGTTTCTTCGATGATGAATAAAAACGCAACACTCTAATTTTTTCATGACGCCCCTTCTCAGCCTACTTTCTCTCCCCCGCCAGGCCACCAAGCATTCAAAAATAACTAACAGCCCCTGTGCCCAGCTCCCGAAACGTAATTCGCGCCCGCCGCAGCAAGAATCTCCCCATAGCCCCAGCGCTTTTGGGCTTGGCTCCGTTCTTCACTACCTGGCTCGCAATCCCCCTCTGGCTATCGCTACGCCCGGAGATTCTCCGCGAGCACATTCTTCCCTTCGTATTCTTCATCGGTGCTTCTTTCGCCTACCAGGTCGGGCTGATCATTACGGCGCACCTGACAAGATCCCCGTTCCCGTACTTTAACGTCCTCTCGCTTCCAATCCTCGCAGGGATGCTAGATGCCCTAGGACCATTTTTACAGGCCAAGCTGGGCCTCGGATGGCCGAGCGTGCTTGGCGGAGGGCCGTATACTGTTGCGTACGTGCTTGCGTGTCTGGGCTTGAGTATTGGTGTTTATGGGAGTTTCGTGGTGGATGTTGTCACGAACATTTGCGATTATTTGGATATTTGGTGCTTGAGTATTAAACATCCTTACGATCCTAATGCCCCAGAGGAGAAGAAGGTGGAGTGAAGGTGGTTGGTGTAACGAAGAAATGGTGATCAATGGATGGCGTACGTGGTTGCTGTGAGGGGGCATTTAAACTTGCGTGGTGTTTAAGGGTAGCGATTATGCCTTTTTTTTGTTTTAATTTTTTTTGTCGTGGAAGGAATCAATGGTTGGAATTACGGTAATTGAGGATAGCGAATATGTAAGCTTAATACTTTTTGAATTGCCCAACTTGACGCGGGGACGCTCTGCCCTTGCTATTACCATAAACGATTTAACCACTACACTACATTGAATTAAGACCTCATGGAAAGCCCCCAAGTCACTGGCAGTTGGGCAAACGGCTGGAGGATGGCCAAAGTCTGTTCATCATATTTGGGCAATCCCAATGCCTTGGAAAAGAAATACATTAAACCTCGGAAGTATTGTAGGCATACCAAATCAACGACTAGCTTGCGCTCTCCCTCGAGGATATCATACTATCATGCCAGCCAACCAGCCAAAACCTGCCAACCACCCACCTAAAGTCCTCACGACTTTTTAAAATTCTCGCTGCGATAAAGGACCTCTCTCTCTTTAGGGGAACCTCTAACAAACAGCCTTCGTCCTACTTTCATTCCCACCAACGAGCCCCAAAACCAACGTCGGCAAGCCGTGTCGCGATTTTTTGGGCTTATTCTAGTTATCATAAGAGAGAAATATGGAGCGCGGCAAAGACTGCTTTTGATTTTGATTTATTTATTTGATTTTCCTTCCCCCTGCCCCTTTTCTCCCCTTCATTCTTTGCTTCCGGTTTCTTAGCTTTGCCCAAGAATTTTCTTTCTATGATATATACGCGCTCGGTCGTGGTCTTGGTTGCTCCGCTGGGTAAAAACCCTCATCGTTGATCATTACCTCCCCATCGATTATTTTTTGTATGATACATAATATTGTGACACACGAGCCACCAGAAGCCCTCCCTCCACAATCCACCCACAATCTCGAAAGGAAGGAAGGAAGGAAGGAAGGAAGGAGAAGAAAAGAAATTGAAAACCGAAAACAAACATTCAGAATCCAAAGCAACTGCGGGGTGAAACACCGTGTTAGGATACAGGGAGGGAGGGAGTGAAAGCGATACCTCAGAAGCCCAAACACCCTCCATCTATCCAAGAATACCACATAAAAGGAGCCAAGTTAATAGGTAAAAAAGAAAAGAAAAAAAATGTCTCAATCATCACACCTATGATGCCACCTGCAATTGGTGGCACCCCAGCCCTTCGTGGCAGCAGCCACGCGCTTCGTCTTCCCCTCGTTCAAGCAGCTTTCGTACTTTCCATGAAGATCCCGCTCGGCCTGCACGTACGGGTGAAGTTCTTGTTCGGTGCAAAGTTTCACAGTGGTTGTTATTGTCGGTGGTGGTGGTCTTTGTACTACAACACTCAAAGTTCTGGTGGTGGTGGTGGTGGCGGCAGCCCCCCCGGCGCAAAGTTGCACAGTTGTTGTTGTTGTTATTGTCGGTGGTGGATTTTGTACAATACTCAAGGTAGCAGCAGCACCAGCAGACCCCCCGGCGGTGTTCCTGTCTACTAGCGTGCTAACGCTCGCCAAGCTGCCGATCAGACCGCCCACCAGGCCGCTGGTAATGATTGCCAGGAGTGCTGAGAGGGCGGGAGTTATGACTGGAGAAAGAAAAAGTTATAATAGGAGGAATACTTGGTCAGTGAATTGCGTGCGGCTTGCGGGGCGGCTGGGTTTTTTTCGCAAATGAACTGACCTATGCATGGTGATCGCATTGTGTGTGCAAGTGGTATGGTATGGTATGACAAAGTGGAGGTATTGGTGGTTGGTTGGTTGGTTTGTTCGGATAGTATGATATGGATTTTCCAAGGCAGCGTGGAAGGAAGGAAGGAAGGAAACCAAGCCGAGTTTAAGTACCCCCCCCCCCATCCCCACAGTTAATTAGTGACCTGGCCTCTTCGCCTCACCAGTCACAGTGACGGTCTCTCCATGCTCGCTGATCCTCTTATACCGTATTTACTCGCTAAGTTAGATCCCTCGCCCTCGCAATCCGAGTCAAAACACCGCAAGAAGGGATAGTGTTTTTTCCTGACACGGTGTATGATAGCTTATTTATTTAAGCTGTGCCCGTTGGATCTTATCAACTGCTATTCGTGATCCCGTTAACTTACTCTGCTAAGCCCATTGTGGTTTGGACAGTGATTTCCGTCCAGATTTCCCGATGGTGGGATTTAGCGAGTAAAAAAATACGGTATCATATAGATTGCATTATTAGCAAATTTGCCATCTCTCTGCTCTGCTAAACCGGAATCACCAGTTCGTGCAACGGGGTAAGTTAAGTTAGTGATTACTCGCCTGTGACTCGCTCGTTGCCGTTGCAACTAGCCAGAATTATAAGCAAATTACTTTCTTCTCAAGGTCCCCCCCCCTCTAGAACTATATAATACTCATATCATATTATCATACATCAAAAAAAGGAAAAGGTATTTAAAGTTATGTAAAAACGGAATGGGCCCAGCACAACCAAACAGGGCATTAGTTTGTCAGAGTGCCCAAGAGATCGGTGGGATAAGTCTCAGTTTGAAAACCTCGCTTGTATACTGGTATCTCAGTTGCAGATTGCGCGTGTCCAGGGAGTCTTGTTGGATCTTGGGGGGGGGAATGGAGGGGCTGAGGGGTGCTTGGTTTCTTTTTTTCTCTTGTATAATATAGGTTTCTCAATTCTTTTAGAAATCATTACTCGACCCGAATATTCAATATTTGCATGTGAGATGTGTGAGGACTCTAGCCCGGCAATGAGCTACTACTGTATGGGTCTCTCGGAAATGTTTTTCACAATTCATGAATCTTTGGCAAGCTTAATATGAGTCAGAAGAAAAGCTCCTTGGAGGTGCTTCAATTTCTCCTGACCAGCTCAGTAATGGAAGGGAGTCACTCGACGGGCTTGGGGTAGTCTGAACTCTAATTAATGTTGGCATCATGGACGGTCACTCGTCTAATTTGTAGGCTTGTTGCAATATACGATCGGTACTTAAACGAAGTAGTAATAGATAATAGTCAAGATCTCTTATTGCGACAACTCTCATCCATTGAATAGTAAGAAAGACATAGCGCATCTGTACAGTGCGGTGGTCCAGTCCCGCCATCACCACCTGGGTCCCTCCACAAGGAATGTAGGAAGCAAAAACTGCCAGAGGCCATCTGATAAGAACAAAAGGAACAATGAAAGAATGCACATTAACCTTGAGCCGGTACCGAGCATGGAAAACATAGAGAGCCGAAAGGAACGTTTGAGAGGAGAAAGAAACGATATACGAACAGGGTTCGAACGGCAAGGTACAGTAAACTTAAAAGGAGCGTTATGAAGCTTCAGATCATGCTTTGATCTTAATATGATACCCGTACCACTGCCAAGCTAATTCTACCTTCAAAATGTACACTCCCGCGTTTCCTGTAAAACTGCATTAAATAGAAAAGGCGAGTTACGTCCTATCCTAGGATGGCAGCTCATCACCGGCTATCCAATCCCTCAATTAGTTCACCATTGGGCGTCTCCCGGCATATTTATTAAGGATAAATTCATTGAATACTGGCATGTGCAGCCCTGACCTCACCTGCGACGATGGAAACAATGCGTTCTCCACCATCTGCCTGGGATACTGCACCATCTTGATCGACAACTGGCAGCGACTGGAGGTGCACAAGCGACGCCAGCTCTGGAATCTTTCTGCGGAGGCCTCTCGGCGGCGATCCCTCCCTTCCACCCTGTTTTCGTGGGGGACATTTACAGCAAGGGGGTTAGCTTTGGTACACCTACGTGGGTGAGCCTAGTGGCCGTGAGGGTTGCCGGGATCGCTACTGGTGTTTCCTGTGTGTGCCCGGTATTCATGTTCAAGAAGGCTCTTGCTGGATGGAGTGATTTTGCAAAAACGGAACTTCCTGGGTTCTCCTTTTTTCTCCCCCTAGCCCCACTTCTTTTAATACCACTGATGAGAGTTACAGGACCGCCGTAGCAGCACCCGCTAACTGCCTCGGCCTCACACTCACAAAATTACACTCCGAAATATGATCCAGGCTCCCGCATGGACTAGTTTCGCCCTGGCACTCCTCTCGGCCGTCGGTCGGTCTCATTGCCATGGTAGTGACTGAATACACCCTCGAAAAGGCACCGGGGGAAGGGTTAGCCCTCCGGATGTGAGGGAGTGGAAGAATTTTATTACCAGTACCAATGAGAGAGATAGCAGCGCCGGGAGTGAGGCTGATTTGTGGGAATGTTGGGAGGAGAGGTTGGGAGGGGGGTTCCCCAGAGGGTTAGCCTTTCGACCGGTCTTATGAAGAAAATGAATGGGGGTGAGAGACTGGCTGCTGGAAATAGCGCTGTTTGAGGTGGTTTATTATGAGCGGGGGGGAATTGCATTGAGTGGGCCGGGCATGGAATGGCATAACGGTTGCAATTGCTTACTTACCTGTTCGGCAGTCTTGCTAACTTACCTGACGTGTGTAGCATGATTTCTCCTGCTTGTTTATATTAAATGCTTTTTTTTATAGCATCGTTCTAAAATTTCTCTGTAAGGGTTCTCTTCATGAAGTAGCACTCACCCTCCGGGATGTCCGTTAGTGTTCTGGAATGTTCCGCCGTGACGGCGGTAGCCTATCGTAAGAGGAGGGCATATGCGGCTGGGGCTAGATGACGGGTTTCGATCTAGAATTGTTCCTCCGTCAAACGTAACCTTGGGCCAGAGCAATATCTTCAGCACAGCTCGTTTCAATATTGTCTCGTTTGGCGGTTGAGAACTTTGTTCGAATCAAGATGAGCAATACCATACAAACGAGGGCACGATGGGAATTTATAGAAAAAGTCCGAGGCTCTGGGGCCGTTGTAGAGCGGTGTCAAGGGGTCAATATTAGCTCCGGACCCATCAGTAGTAGTACCACTGCTGAAAATCGGTGAATATATTTCCTTCGACAGCCACCAGACCTAAATTATATGGCCAATTTCCCACCTTCACAGCAGCACACTTTCGCTCTGGGAGTAAAGCTAAGTGTGTTTTATTTTTTGTTGTTGAGCTTGCCTAAATTATTACTGCGGGTATTAAGTTGGGGTATTTGGTTGCGAGGTGAAAGTGTTCGCGTTAATTTGACACCCCACTATAAGAGTATCTTTGACTATGCGGTTGACAATTAAACTCGGGTCGCGAGGTATCATACCGGTATGTCAGTTCTTAAGGTATGTCGGGAAGACAGATACGCAATGTGCACAGGAGCAGGAAGTTACATTTGACGCCATTCTGAGTATCCCAGTCTCTTGCGGATCAGAGTTCCCGACATACTTCCGGATTCGACATCCCCCGACGTGAGTTTATCTCCTAAATCTCTGATACCTACCCGGGTTTAAGTTGGCGGACCCTAGCCTATTTGAGCGATCAAGAGCGAATATACCTAGACAATCTTGCCCTTGTCATCGGTATTCTGAGTGTTATCATAGTAATGAAGCAAAATTGGTGGCACGACGAACACTGGTACCGTATTTGCTCCATATCACTAAATAGTCTTGGTCAACCATTTTCAACCTGGGTGGCTGCCGGAATGGCTAACTGCATAGTTAACCATGAGCTTATTGTCATCGCGCTCACCTAAATGTGGTTGGTACACCTCCAGGGGAGAGCCGCCAACCCAAATGAAGGGACTGTATTCTAATCTAACCCCATTTGGGTGGCCTGGTTGGTGTGACTGATCTCTGCCTTGCTCCCCCCCCATACCTTATCTTTTGCGCCTTCTAATATTATATTTTACCTGCAGTATCTGTTTCTCCTCCGCTATCCCAAGCTTCTACTTCCTACGGCAATTCCTTCCACGAGCTCACACCCCATTCTGTTTCCTGCAGCCGAGTCCTCTTCGGTCTTCTGGAGTATTTGTCCAATAATCCAACCCCATTCCAAAACCCACACAAGTTGATAGATGAACCCCCTCGGCGTACCTCAACCCCCGCTGTTTCAGTGAACTTTCCTTCAGCTCTTGGTTCAACCCCATTGACAGTGCCCCTCGTGAGTTCTGCTTCGAGCTACTTGGCGAAGTGCATAACGGAGAAGGCTGAGAGTGTGAGTCCGCTAGCATTAGGGCTTCTAGTTGAAGTCGATCGGCCTTTACCCTCCTGGGTGCTCTTGCTAGCCAACCAAAGACTGAGTCTCGATTGGGGCAAGGCTAGAGGAATAGGGCTGTCTATAGAGGCTTTACAAGGCACGGTAGAGAGATTTTTCTGGGCCCTGGAGACAGTTGCCGCATTATTGACAAAGGCGGGATGGATATTGACGAAACCGTTACCATGGGTAGGACACTTGCCAGGACAGGACAGGTGATGAGGATATCGCGAAGCTGCTGTTGCAGCTGGGGGGTGTGAAGGCCGATTGGGCAGGCATGGGATATGGCGGAATACCACTCTGGTGTGCTGCCAAGGCTGGACATGAGGGAGTGGCAAAGCTGCTCTTGGAGAGGGAGGATATCAATCCCAACGAGGCAGACACCGAACATGGCCGCACACCGCTCTCATGGGCTGCCAGGAAAGGGCATGAGGGAGTAGTAAAGATGATACTGAAACAGGATGACATCAGCCCCGACACTGCAGACACAAGGTTTGGACGAACGCCTCTCTCATGGGCTGCCAGGGGTGGACAAGAGTAGTTGTTTTGCTATTGGAAAGGGGTGATATAAATCCCAACATTACGGACACACAGTCAGGGCGAACGCCGCTCTCGTGGGCTGCGAAGAGGGGACATGATGGTGTGGTAAAGACGCTGTTGCAGAGGCAAAATGTCAATCCCAACATTTCTGAGGTCAAATATGGCCGAACCCCGCTCTTGTGGGCCGTGGGAAATGGGGATAAGGGAGTTACAAAGTTGCTTTTGGAGCGGGAAGATATAAATCCCAATAGGGCAGAAACAAAACATGGCCGTACACCGCTCTCATTGGCTATACGGGCGGGGCACAAGAGAATTGTAAAGTTATTTTTAAGACGAACACTGCAGACACCAAATATGGCGCACCACCGCTCTGGTATGCTGTTGAGGGGGGGCATGAGGGAATAATAAAGCTACTTTTGGATCGGAAGGATATTGATCTTAACGCCGCAGATAACTACTTTGGTCGAACCCCACTCTCGCTGGCTGCGGGGAGTGGGGGTGGGGGATTTGTGGAGTTACTTTTAGGACGAGAGGATGTCAATCCCAACACCGCAGACACCAAATATAGCGCACCGCCGCTCTGGTATGCTGTCAAGTGGGGGTATGAGGGAGTAGTAAAGCTACTTTTGGACCGGAGATATATTGATCCCAACTCAACAGCTAACTACCTTGGTTGAACCCCACTCTCCCTGGCTGCGGAGAATGGGGATGAGGGAATAGCCAGATTGCTTTTAGCACGAGAGGACATCAATCCCAACACTCTAGACATCCGAAGTTGCAGAACGCCACTTGCCCGCGCAGCAGAAAACGGACATGTTGGTGTCGTGAAGCTGCTTCTAGGACGAGATGATATCAATCGCAACGCTCCAGGCCCCCTACTTGCCAGTGGCTGCACCCCACTCGTACTGGCTGCCCAGAGTGGGCATGAGGGAGTAGTCAAATTACCGACGAGGATATCCGTGGAAACACACATTTACCAGGCAGTGGTCGCCGAGAAGCTCTCGAGTGGGCTGCACACTACGGGCACGATGCGGTGGTTGAGTTGCTATTGGAGCGAATTCACGGCTTTTACAACATACCAGACACCGAACACGGTAAAACTCCACTGTCCTAGGCTGCGGAGAACGGGCATGAGGGGGTAGCAAAGTTGCTGTTGAAACGAGATGATGTCAGCCACGACATAAGAGACAACGGTGGGGCAACACCATTAGAACTAGCCCAATCCCATAAATATACGCGAATTCAGCTTTTACTCGGTGTACCAAGAACCCCTCCCATTCCTAATTAATCCGCACAAAGTGTTTGTTGGATATCAGTTAATTCTTCTCAACATGGTATTGTTTCTTTTGCTTTATCCAGGGGCGGAAGCACGGGAAATATGTTTCCCTTGATGAATGGGAAGAAGTATAGACTATTAAAGCAGACGGCTATGGAAATGAAGGCAGAACAAGAGTCAGATATTGGACTAAAATCGCAAGAGAACGGAAGTCTTGATGATGCACTTCTTTTGTTCGGAGATAATATGGGCTGTTGCTTTCATTTATTTCTGTTTTGGAATAAGGAACCCGCAGGAAAGAAAGTGAAGATGTATGGAGGTCAATAGAGGGATCAGAGTTTTGTCCTGTTTTTGATACCTCTGCCTTTGCCACCAGACCAGCAAGCAAGAATGAAGGGAAGACACCACATGCCATTCATCCCAGCTGCTATTCTGTGCCGTGTATATAGCTCTTTTTTGAAAGGGTTTCGAGCACTATTTCCCTAGTCTAGCTCACCCACTGGAAATATTGGTGAGTCTAATCCGTCGGGCAGCCTTGTAGAACTGAAACCCCTTCTCTGAATCAGCGGGCCCTATCACAAGACCAGTTGCCTTCTCCATAACCACCCCAGATAATAACCTCCTGTAACTACCAGATTTATTAAATCTTATTGAAGCCTGATGGATGGATTTAGAAACTGGGTTGCAAGAAACATGGGAAAGAATCAGCATGGTTTCTGTATCACAAGATGACTTGACCAGGCTGTGGGAAAGCCATTCTCACAGAGAGGCTTGATAGTTTACTTATGGAGATGCCAAAAGAGATTACCAGCAGTGATTAGCGCTGAAGGAGGCACCTGTTATTATTTAAAAAATATTTTTTTTATAGAACCAAATTGAATGGAAGCCAAAAGTGCACCCGACTTTTTTCCTCCAGTGACTTGGGTCACAGAATCTCACTCGTACCTCCCCATTCGTTTTAGTCTTCACACAAATGCAGCCGCTCATTTGGCAAGTGCGCCCGACTCTTGGCACCCCCCGAGTACAAGTGTTGTGCTACCCTATTTTTGCCAAGGCGTTCCCCGTTGCGTCCACCTGGGCGTCCCACTTGGTGTGTCTAGACGGCATCCACCATACCCAACAGGCGGTAGAATTCGCAAGTCCGGCACCACAGAGCGATGGTAATTTAGCCAGTATGAAGACCCGAGGGCTACTCGCACGCAAGTTAAGTTATTGCGGTGATGAGCTAGAAACCGCGCCAACACCCAAGGCCCGTTACGCTATGACCAAGTCTGCGCGTAGGCAATCTTGGGCAGTTTGGGACAGCAACCTATTAATTATAATACTACACTTACAGCGCAGTGCTCATACATGGAGTCTCAGCCGTCATAATCCCGCAGTGTTCAAGTTTCAAGTTCTACAATAGCAACCAAACCCCGTCCATCTCCTGCTCAGGTGCTCACCAACCAACTCATACAGCGCAAGAAAAAAGCCCAACTATAATACAACACAATCCCAGTAACCCCAATGCAGTATCATAATCTTTTCCTAAAAAAAAGTACAGAAAAAAGTACAGAAGGAAAAAAAACTCCCGAACCCCCAGCCAGCATAAACAATTCCTTTCTCTCCCCCTAACAACTCCCATCCCCTCTCGCACACCTAATCTTCCTCGTGCAAAACAGCGTAAGACTAATACTTGTATCGTTCTCGCCGATGATGGGCGACGGCTCAGCAAGGCGTTCCCAGGGCTTGACTGGGAAGTCGACCAATTTCCCGCGCTGAGTGGCCTTCAGAATGGAGCCTGAGGCTTCTCCTCCGCCAATCAGGTATGTTATCCGCGCAGTTGGGCGTTTGGCTTTCGCGAAACGGCGGACTTGGAGGCGGGTGTCTTCCGTTAGGTCTATCAAGGATGTGTTAGTGGGCTATTTTAGGTAGAGAGAAGTGGGATGAAGTACCGTCGATAAAGCTACTAGTCACATCAAAGACGAAATTGAACAAGTCTTCGTCCTGTTGAATAAACTCGTGCTAAGGAATATTGTCGTTAGCAAGGGCTCTGATAACAACAATAGCGATCAGGAGTAGATACCTGAAGCAAAGTGCACAGTCCAACGACCAATCTACCCTGATCTGAGGCTCCAGATTTCGAGCTGGTAAATGCAGCACGATGTAGTACAATCATACGGAGGAATAATAGGAGCCTATTGCAATACTCAGTTAATCATCCCATCATCCTTCAACTTTGCTTAAAGGAAATAAACATACCAGCACCTAGATTCTGTAAGCGAGTCATTCCAGAACACCTCAGGCACAGCGGCATGTTCAGCCTTCTCCAATTCGTCTTCCTGTAGGGTGATGGACTGGATAATCATATTGAGCTTGTCCACCAGCAGCGCAGCGATTGAGGGAATTCCTTGCTTGGGAATACTATACGCAGTGGCCTCAATCACGGAAAGCAAAGCTCGGGCAAGCGTCTCCCCGCTCTCACGACCCTCGGCGAGTGACGGTTCCAGTGGACCTAGGCATAACCGAACAGGCGGGAAGGTGGGAGAGTTCAGTACCAACTCTTCAGCATACCCGCGAATCTACACCAGTAATTTAGCACCCAAAAACGAAATCGCTTAACATGTGTGGAATACCTGATAAGCACACTCCTGATTCAGCACTGAGACCAGATCAGTCCATATAGTAACCCGATCTTTGAATGTAGAGGCAATGCCCTGAAAGAACGGCTTCATAAGTGGGTTTTCGCTGCCTCCGGCATGGTCGCCACTTGGCCTAAAGGAAGAAGCGTTTTTGTTCTCTGCGTCAAAGATAATCCGCATCTTCAACTGACATAACCCGATGGAGAAATCATTGGCATACTGAATAAGATGAGCTACCTGAACCTCGGGATCTAGGTCTGTATTATCTAGGCCGATATAAGCTACCGCTACCGAAGATTCGAAAGGGTAAAAAGAGTGGGCACAAACCACCATTCTCCTGATCGTCCAATAAATGGTCTATCAACACACGAAGCCATTGCAACAGTGACGTTTCTGCAGTTTTAGATAGGGGCTCCACAATGTCGGAAACAAGAATATCGGGTTGTGCCGTTGCGAGGCCACGGAGAAACTCCAGAACTGGTGGTGATAGAATCAACCCTCTTAAGCGGTTCTTGGTATCCGGATTTGATGCCACTGCGCAGATTTGAATCGACTGGCGTATCAACTGGACAAACTTGTCTACAAACTTCAACGCAAAAAGCTTCCGCTTCCGCTTCAAGCTATACAGTTCCAATGGCGAAAGACTCAATCTATTCGTGCCATCATTGACAAGGATATCCAGTGTCTGAGCAGCAATCTCTCCAGTGGCCGGACTCGAACTCTGCTCCTTGTCAGACAATAAACTTCTATTGCTAGGGCATTGGGTTTTACCTTCGCCTGGGGCCTCAGGACTGACAATGTTGCCTGAACAACCACATCGAGCTGCAAGCAAGACCCAGCCACAAGAACAGATAGAGTCTGTAGTAACGGCGGCCTGCTAGCAGACTGCAATAACCTCGTCACCCATCCACACATCAACTCGTCAAAAACCAGAGGATCAAACTGCCTTAGTTTAATTAAGTACGCTGCGGAAGAAGACAACGCTCCCACACTCTCCCTATCATCAAATGAAGTCTCCATCCTTGAAACTATAGTCTCGAAAAGCCTCGATAAGTTGTGTTTGTCGATGGTAGCCCCGTTCCGCAAAAGTCGGTCAATCTCCTCATTGCTATCAGCTGTTCCATGTTCAAACATGTCGCCCATATTCTCCGATACTGGGGAATGTGTTACTGATGCTCGAGGAAAGCGTTTGTCATAGTTTGCTAACTCGGTTTCCAGTTCTCGACGAATGTCTGCTTGTGCTCCCGGAACTGACGCCAAATCGACCAACGATACTAGCACGTACTTTTCCAATGTTCGACGCATCTGTAACTTTTTGTACTGTTTGGTCCGGACATGTTAGCAAAGTCAGAGCATCAAAGACTCTCTGGCGTCAAAACACCCACCCTATTGTAAAGCAGCTGCAAGTTGTCTTTTACAGCGCCCAGGGAGCTAAACACTTCAATATTGTAGCTCACGGTATCAGCAACAGATGAAAGAGTAGCCGAGCTGTCGGAGCTGGTAACCATCTTCACAACCTAAACACACCATTAGGCACACGTGCTGGGGGAAAAGGAGAGAAACAAACCTCAGACAAAATCTGAAAATCCTTAAAAATCTCGAGCAACTGCCTAATCATGACGAACTCTTCAGTCCTAATGGCAGTGATACCAACTTCAACCGAAAGATCTCTCCAGTTATCCCGACCAACACTAACCAACCCCACCGTCAGCCTACACCCAAGCATTGAGAGACTCGATAAAAACTCACGGTGCACCCTTCACGACATGCTTCCGGACATTCTCCCTGACCCAAAGCCCCAGCTCATACATGACCGCCCGGTTCAAACCACCAAAGTATACCAGCTCTTCGGCAGTAAATTTCTCCACGGAGCTGCCGGTACGAGAACCGCCGTAGAAAACTCTGGGCATCTTTGAGGAGAGGATCTGCTTAGACATTTCCAACGACCTGGCCTCGTCTTCAACAGAGAATCCGTGACCCGAGAGAAGAATGCTACGCAAATTGCGGATATGGCTTGGGGCAGACGTTACCGAGACTTCGGCAAGCAATCGGACGTGACAAGGACTCTCCTGCACCACATGTCAATCAAATGGTATAACCTCAGAAAAGGAAGAAGGATGGACAAACACATACCCGAGTGATCGTATACTCTGACAGGATACCTCGCGAAATAAGCCATTTCATATATAAAGCAACGGAGAAGGTTTTGGAACGAACAAGCTCCGAGACAAGAAGATATGCATCATCCTTGCTTCCCTTGACGTTACTTCCAAACCCTTCCAAGAAGCCTTTCATATGATCCTGAACACTTATGCCGCTCCGCCTCGCGCATCCCAAGAGCCCTGCCACGATATATATCCTATGCCTGCCAACTCGAAGGGAGGTAGTGGCCCACTGGCACAGGCAACGGACAAGCTGGTCCTCCTCAACCTCCAATGAACGGCATTTCCCCCAGATCTCGTCGATGTTGTAGGGCATTGCTATTGAATCCAGCATGTTTATTAGTTTCCTCTGACCAGATGAGACAGAGCCGTTTTGCCTCGCCTGCATTGGAGATAGGAGGTTCTTGTTCCTCTGCGATATGTTTTGCAAACACGATCTCACAATTGAACACCTCTTGTCAACGCAGGCCTCTAATATAGACTGGTATAACTCCCAGCTATTCGAGACAATCAGTGACTCCCTGTGCGAAAACAGAATATCCTGTAAAAAAGAACACAAGTATAAAAAATTAGAGACGCCGAGCACGATCCATCAAACGGTACATACCGTCAATAAAATAGAGAGCCTCTGCATAAGCGGGGCATATGTTTCTTTATCCTCTGTTGCCAATATCTGTACAAAGCATTCAGCGGTAAATCCAAGTTTATCCCGAAATCTGAAGGGAACCCACAGCTTCGGCTTTTCCCAGCAGGGCTTCTGCGAGTCGCCGTCCCAGCCTCCTAGTCTTCAGTAGTTCATCCCAATATATACTCAGCATCAGATAGGCCATTGGCAGCATATCCAAGGAACATGTTTCCAAGTACGAGAGATACCATTCCAGAAACAGAGTTCTGTCAAGCAGGTTCTCCCCAAATAAATGTGCAGAAAGCCGAACCCTAAAAGTGAAAACACATATGAGCTGAAGAAAGTGCACTTCCACGAGTCAACCGGAAAAAAAGACCTACGCATAAACCATCTTTTGCTTCCACAAGTCCGAAGAGGATCCACATTCTGAAATTGTTCGCTCCAGGAACCGCACCACCTGGCCCGTCCACTCCTTAAGCCATTTGGTCTCACTTCCGACGGCAAACGAGCCAACCCCCTTACGCTTCAGACCCCTCAATTCGTTAGCACCCACGCAGCGAGCAAACCATACCGCGCGTGCCGTGGGTATCGATTTCGCGGCGCATTGATCCAGGAGTATCGGTCCCTTCAATCCATGAGGGATCGTCCTAGAAAGCCTACGTAGTGGAACCAATGGGCTCGCCAAGTCCCGCAGCCACGCTTCACGCCTCATATCAGGAAGAGTGACGCGAGGAGGTGGCTTGAACGTAGGGGGAGTGGTAAGCCTATTATACTTTTGCCGTTTATCTAGAACTGTTAGGAATAGCGAGGAGAGTGACGGAAGTGCCGATTTGCCCTTAAGTGACGGCACCAGAGAGGACCGCGCCGACGCTTGCTCGTTCTGCAAAGCCGTAAGTACTATATCGCGGTGGGAGCTCGAACTGGTCAAACCGACATTTCCCTTCCCAACGTACAGCTTGTCGTACTGTCCATTTCTAGCCTGAGCATCTGTGACCAAATCTTCCGGGTGGTTTCCTTTCCATGGAAAAAAATCCGAGCATCCTAGAATCCGCCATCAGCCCCCCCAGCTCCCCCTCATATAGGACAGAATCTCACTCACCCGAACCTGGAAACATCAGCGCTCCGGGTGGTGCCTCCAGAAGGTAAGGTTTCGGCTTGTTATCTCGACGGGGGTTAGGTTTTGAAAAGTCCGATTTCGACGGTTGAGGCTGAATCTGCTTTTGCCTGCTGCTACTATTCCCCCGACTCAGTGCCGGAGGAGTTGAAGAGTTCTTGGCCCCTTGATAAACCTTGGAGGGCTGGATAAACTGCGGTGAGGCCGGAGGACATGCCTGGGGAGCGAATTTAAGCCGTTTTCTCGTTCGCGAATTTTGAATCGATGACCTAGAACATAGCGCGCCATCGTAAGGCCTTACAGGCTCTACAACGACAGGTGTTTCAATAACAGCGGGTGTAACTGGGGGTATATTAAAAACGCCGTCCATCTTGGGGGTATTGATGAGGCCGCGCTGGAAGTGTGAGGGGTTAGAATCGGTCAGGTCGATGAACGCAGGACTCTCGGTAACAGTTCGGGGGTGTGATTGCTGAGGGAATGGACCCGGAGGGGGCTGTCGCGCAGGAGGAGGTCGAACATCATTCGGAATGTCCAGTCGGGATGACCGAGCGAGACTGTTCTGCGCATCTTGGCCGGGCTGATTGCCCCAAGGTTGAGGCCTCGCTTGTGCGTGCTGAAAGGTTCTGGCCCACGGTTGGGGATTCGACATTTGGAGTAAAATTGGCTAAAGAATTTGAAGGGTTGTCGAACGGGTAGCGGGAATGGGGGTAAACTGAACTGGGGTATGACAGTTGTTCCTAACCTAGAACACACATAATATCGGTAGTCTGTGATCAAGTGGAAAGCGAGAGAGAGCAATGGAGCAAAGAAGGAAGTGGGGAGATGAGAAAATTATCGGAAGATCAGATCGAAGCACGATATAGATTCTGACAGATTATGTGCCGAGGGTAGTGATATCGCGAGTGAGAAAGGGGGGGGGGGGGGGGGTGAGAAGGAGTGAGAAGGGAGTTTAGTAGAGAGAAAGTGTAAATAGGAATGAACTATAATATCGTGTGTGTGTGTCTGAGCCCCCACGAAATGCACAAGGCCGAAAAGGTTGAACACCTGGTCCGTGCATACTGCTAACAGCAAGCCACCGATCCAGCTCTTTTGCCAGAGAAGGAAAATCACGTATTATACGCTTGTACTAGTACCGTACTACAAAATACATTCCTGAGATACCCCAACCACCCCAGAGTAATAGAAGCCTAGTAGTTCCTCCTACAAGCCCTCCCCACGACTGAGTTAATAGATCCACATAACAATACATTGGAAATCCAAGCCGTACTCGTCGAACCCAACAAAAGAAAGATATCTGTGCTATAGATTATAGTAATTCTCCACTTTGCGGGTTACCGCCAAGGGACCTTGCACTGTGTTGATTTGCACAATACGGCACCACACATACTTATGGTATTGCTCCTAATTCATTACAATCCGTGAATCGTGATGGCCCAAGAATTCTGCCGCAGTCATTCCTTAGTAGACTGCAAGCGCACGTGCATTAAAGCCGGCTTAGCCAACCATGGGACCAAGTCCGCCTGTGTTCGAGTGCTCAAGGGAGAGAGGGTTTTGCCACCAGTGGATATCTACCGTAGCAGTTGCGGCTCTTGAGAGCAGGACCAGACACTAGTATGCGATGAGGTACCAACATTAGCCACTTAGGGCGTAGCAAATATGGGCGGGGCAGATTCTTTGGCCTGAATTGACTAAAGTTACTATCTACTGTAGACCACCTTTTGCCCAAAGGGAAAAAAAGTAAAGGATAATATTGGCAACGCCGCCCGCCCAAGAAACCCAACTAGACCCCTCAGCCTCTAAGCCGATTAGGAGCCGGGCAAATCGCCAGCAGAAAACCACAACCAACCACTTCTCCGGTTCCCACTATCAAAGCTCCATAAAAGCCCGCAGTTAGAACGAAAGTTAGTACATATATCCTACCGGCCCGCCAGCACCCCCTCCAACCCCTCAAAGACAGCCTTATACCATCTCCCCATATTCTCCCTGTCAACCCTCCCCTCGGCCCTCGCAGAATCCCTCATCCGAACCGCTTCGGAAGCAAACTTCTCCAACCCCTCCTTATCCATCTCCATCGGTCCAATTTCACTTTCTAGCGCTTCGAGGCGCGCCAGCTTCTTTGGCAGCGCCAGATCAGCTTCCGCAAGTTCCTTCTGAAGCCGAGCTAGCTCGGCCTCGCCCGCAGAGAGGAGGGCTAGTGTGTCTGATAGTGGGAGTTTGGGAAGTGGGGAGGAGGGAGAGGTAGCGGAGTTTTGCTCCCTCTCGAGATTCGCTATTTCGACTTCCATTTCCGCGGTTTGTGACGGGAGGGTGGTGGCTTTAGAAATGTAGTCCAGTACCGTCTTATGATCTGCCATCTTCATTAGCCAACCACCAAACAGAACGAAATAAAAGGGAGGAGAAGAGATAACTAACCATCAGCAAGCCTCCGACTCAATCCCTCCAACTCCGCCAATATACCTTCCACTTCACGCTTACTCCTCCGCAGCTCCCCCTTCGCTTCTACAAGCTTAGCCTCCAACTCCTCATTCTCACCCGCCTCAACCACCAATGGCGCATCTTCGGTGATCGCTCGCAAGAATTTCTCCTTGGTGACCTGCTCCAGGTAGCTGAAGCGCAGTTTCGAGAAGAGCTCTTTGTAGTGGCTCAGGTCCGCCTGCAGGGCCGCAGGGGTGGGCGTTGCGGTGGAGAGCGAGTCCGAAACATCGGAGGAGCGCGTCGCGTCTGGTGGGAACGCGGCTGTTATGGATTCGCTCAGGTGCAGGATACGCAGGTCATGGGTGTGAATTGAGAGGAGGGTTGTGAGGAGGGAGTTGACGGGGGTGGTCATTTTGGTTGTTGTGATGAGATAGGATGGATGGAAGGAAACCCCACGCGGGAAACTCCGCTCCCCGATGTCGGATCACAGTTAGTTAACCGCTGCGGGGATAACTTACCGTAGGAGCCAGAACAATCGAACTTCACGCTAAAGCTCTCCAATATCAGTATCCCCCAATGTAAGGGGAATAGAGAGTTTGCGCAAGGAGACCTAGGTCGCAGGAAAACCGCTTATTTTCTATTAACCTAAAAGTCTTAGATATCATGCCCAGATGTGTAGCGAGACCTGGAAGAAACGCAAAACAGGGCCTCTCAGACCTGAAGAAATCTGATTGCTCCAGAACAACAAATCAGCAGCAACACAGCTCTGTTTTTACAATTTATTGAGAGATTTCAGTGACGATAATATTGGGCATCCAGTAGCAGATTATCGCCCGCTCTGTGGCAGCCAGATGGCTAATACGTAACTTGTATAGCCGGGAATCCTAATTTGATCGTGGTTAGAACGAATTTGAGGGCAACGCAATATCACCCTACGGTACTCGGTACTCAATCCGCCATCATCTGACCATGATACCAATCTATCATACCTACACCTATTGCGCAAACTCATTCTTTCACCTAGGTCCGTTTCCTATTAACCACCACCTGGGTCCCCATACGCAAACCCTCTAATCATTCCGAACGAAAGAAAAACTCCAATGTGTAAATGTGAGGCTCAATTTCTCCCGTTCCCACAGAAACAAGGAGATAGACTATTTTAATATCACATCACAATTACCGCCCACGCCAACTCACCAGACCAAGCAGTAACCCTACGCCGGACAAGGAAGCAAACGAACAAACCCAAACATCCGAATGTTTTCTCAAAAACCGCATCCAAGCAAGCCTTCTTCAAGCTAAAGAAGCAAATTACACCACACAATCATACAAATCCAACCAAACCCAATCCAAAACTCCCGACCCCTCCAGAAAAATTGGAAAAGCTAGATGGCCCACACACGTCGCAATTCACAGGTGGGGTGTTCAGTATTTGGGGCGTGCTCACCATTCCTTTTCGAAAGGGAATCACCCCTACCCACTTACTTCTCGTGCCCGAATATTTGTACTCCCTCGGTCCGGTATGTCTGTGTTACAAGCGAGTGATATTACATGATCATCTGGCAGAGTATTATTCGGAACGGTATATACTTACAGAACCAGCTTAGGGATATGAGTGAGCAGAGGTTAGTCAGTGCATGGCCTGGTCTGCATATATATATATATATATATATAGCTCTGGACACGTTTGTGTATTTTTTGGTTTTGGATTTCGGGTATGGAGTTCGTGAGATGCTTGGGCAAGGGAGTGCAGTATACCCGTAATACTACCTTGCCGGTAGGTTGTATTCGAAGAAGGTAATTTGCTTGACTCTAACTTGCTGGAACGGCAACGGGTCACAGGCGGGCATTCATGTCTCGCACAAGAGATAACTTAAGGTGCCATAAGAACTCTTTCCATTCGCTCTCTCCCTGGGCTCGGGATAGGCTCAGTTTGACAAGTTAATATGATTGCGAATTGTCGGGGGCCTTCCGGGAGTCCGCCCCCTTTCGTGAGTATCGATATGGGAGGCCATCGGAATCAGGATCGCCCTAAAAACAGGAGGAAAATGAGAAGAGGAGGAGGCAATCAAAGATCACTGACTTGCGGATAATTCCGGTCTCGCTCTCTCTTTTCCACAATGAGCCTCCCATGGCCTCCTTTATACGATAAATCTAGCAGTAAACGATAACTTATCCAATACACAAAAACACCGCAACAACATTGCGTGGTTATTTTGCCAACCACCTCAAGTCCATCCAGCCATTCGACAGTATGCTAGTAACGAGATCCAAGATGTCCTGAGGGCTGATCTCTAATTCCGGAGACACAGCCCCCTGCGGAGATGATGAATAAGACTTTTTTTACGGTACCGGTAGTAGATTTCTGTACGAAATAATACAGTCTAAAAATAAAAATAGAAATAGAAATAGAAAACAGAAAGCACAGAGGCCCACCCGTCAGCCCCCTCATTATTCCCTAGCCCCCCCTGCCTGCTGCCCGTCGAATTGGGTTCCCCACCGGCAAACAAGTGTGTGCCAATTCCCACCCCCCGGGCCCACTTCCTCTCGCACTCCTCCCCCAAAACCTGCTCATGGGCCAGCCCAGCCCCGCCATGTTTCCCACCAAGCTGAGCTCAGCGGGGGGATGTTGCATCCATTCTGAAGAACATCAAGTTAGTAATCAAGACAGTTTAGAGCCCAGAGACGTCTTGAACAAACCTTGCTACCGGTGCCATTGACAGTCAGGAAGGAAGAGAGTTGTGCTTGTAGGATGGAATATGGGATGGAGCGAGAGATGGAGGTTCGCGAGAAAGGCTCCCCAGGGGTGCATTAAATAGGGCGACGCCCAGATAGTGCAGCAAACAGAGTATTATACGCATGCTCGTAATGGGACGACGTCTGTGAACACAACGACCATTGCGTGGCGCTGGGATCTAAGCAAAGGCCGTTTAATGTGATTACGCAGGTAAATTCAAGTCGTGTCTATGATATGCGTACCAATGTGAATGAATGCGTGATGAGCGAGGAAGAGCCCATCCACGAGTCCATGGTGCGTCGAGAAAAATATGACAAAAGAAAGGAAAAAAAGTACAACAGAAGTTAATACCATCCATTTATTCATCCATCATCCAACCGATCCATAATCGTGGCACAGAAATCAATCAGGAAAAACGCCGAAAATGCAACCCCACCCAACCCCAATCGAATTCGAACAAATCAAGACCTCCGTCGGCCTTGTGCCCACTCCGCTCTAACAGAGACCTCCCTCCCCATCCTCCTCGATAACCTTCCCGCGATCCCACTCCCTTACACTCCCCCTCTGCCTCCCCTGTGCCCACCCTACTCCAACAAGGACCTCCCCATCCTCCTCTATAATCTTCCCGCGATCCCACTCCCTAACGCCCCCCTTCCCCTCCCACTTAATTCCCTCAATGTCCTCTTCCCCCTCTACCCTATTGCTCACCAAAGCGCGTATAAACTCCTCTTGAAATCCCACGGCCCTCAACCGCTCTGCACCCAGGCTTTTCCATCGCTGCCGGTCGCGGTAGGCTTCAACTGCTGTATCCCAATCGTTGTCGGAGGGGAGATCGGAGGGAGGGTGGGAGAGGGAGTCTTGGGTAGGGTCATAAGAGGAGTCGAAGTGCACGTCCATAGGGTTTGGTCCGTTGGTGGTGGTGGTGCCGCCGCGGCCGCGGGCAGGTGGTGCGGGGGGTCGAGGGCCTATTAGTTCCTCGTTTTCGTCGGTGAGGGAAGCAGAGGGGATGTCCTTGGTTTTAGAGGCACTGCTGTGGTGATGGTGACGGTGGTGGTGATGAGAGCGACGGCGGTGATGCCGGCGTGGAGACTGAGAGCGAGACCGGGACCAAGAACGAGAGCGAGAGCGGGAGCGGGATCGGCGATGATGACGATGTCTATGTCCCCGAACTCTTGGGCTCGAGTGTCTATCCTCCCTATCCTCCCTATCCTCCTCTCTCCCTCTCCTCCTCTTCCTTCTCCTTCTACTCCTACTCCTGCTCCTGCTCCTGCTCCTGCTCCCACTCCTATACCTCCTCCTCTCCCTCCTCCTCTCCCCCCCTCTCTCTGTCCCACTCTCCCTCTTTAGAGACCTAGACCGCCGCCTCTGCTCCCTCGCTAGCAATGCAGAATTATGCGAATCCATCTCCCGCACAATGTTCCGCAGGAATCTCGTATTCGGCTTTGGCGCACCCGCCCTGCCTATTCTACTGAAGCGCAAACTCTGCTCTGCGGCATCTCTCGCTAGCTGCTGCGCGATGTAATCGTCTGAGAAGTCGATGGGGGGCTTCATGGTGGTGGTGGTGGTGGTGGTGGTGGTAAGGTAGTGCTGCCTTTGTTGCCCAAGAACGAGTCGCGGCGTTAGCTCGCTTGCCCGCGACAAGGAAGAAAGGAGGGGACAAGGGTCTAGCTGGCTTGGCGGGAGAGGCAGGATCTGGTCGGTTTGGCTTGGCAAATGCATTGTAGGGTAACTGGCTTCATATCATGTCACTCACTGACCCAACCATCAAACCCCTCATCAAACCCCCGGCAAGTTATGTGCAGAAGGAAGGAAGGAAAAAAGGGCCACTGCTCTGCTTCTGCAGCGCCTTTTGCGGCTTGCAATAAATGATCGACCCTGTTCGCTATCCGCGGGACTTACCCTTACTTACCGCGCTATTGAACTTTGTTCGCTATCGATCACGCGCTCTCCGGTATCTGTCCACCTGCTCGTCTCTCTCTACCGGTACTTGTCTGTCGGTTCGTCTATCGCTCGGGCCTCATGTTGGTCGCTCAGGCCGTGCTTATCGAAGAGGGGGGAGGCAGACCGGCATTTATTCAAGCTACTCGAGTACTCATTCACACGTCCGTTGATCCATCCGCACTTGCGTTATTGTCCCAGGTATGTTATTGCATTGTGTTGTTGGAAATCGTAGCCATCTGAGTGAGGGTGCATAAACCTGACATGATAACTCATAGATATAATATTTTCTGCTCTCTTATGCCTTAATTAAGCTCGCACACTCCATTTACACATACACAAAAAGATGTCGGACTAGGGTGTTACTGGGTAGGCAGGTAGGCAGGCAGACGGTCCGCTGGCCTGTCGTGCGGGCCGTTATAATTTCATCCTTGCGAGTGAGAAGAAAAAAGTGAAAAAAAGGAAAGAGATCGCCGAGATTAGATAAGCATCCCAACGCCGATAGACAACGGATTATTTTCCCATCAAAAAAAGAAAAAGAAAAAACACTCTAACTTAATGATATATTTATTTTAAAGAAAGAAAGAAGTGGCACTCAAGCCTCTTCACCGAAGCGGATGCCCGGATACGGGTATTCATCGCCGGCGCTGTACCGACGGCCCCAGTTCCTGGGTTGTCGACGAATGAATGCGCCGACGGAACCTAGGTAGCCCTCATGCCTGAGGAAGTAGGCTTTCTTTTCGCCCTTGGACCAGAATTTGATCGCATAGGAGAGGGTGTTCATGGTTTGTTTGTGGCCTGGAGGCTGTTAGGAGAAAAAAAATTGGAGTGCAGGGGACGCCAGGGCATACCTCGAATAAAGGAACCGCCAAAGTAGATATGTTCAAGGCCATGGTTCTGAGCTTGCAGGTATGCAATCTGTCCAATGTTGTTGCTAGGCATTGTCAGCTATGTCTTGAATCGGATAGTCATCGCCCCGTAAGCCCCATAACCCACCTGACTGCGTACAGCAAACTCCGACTGATGTCCTCGGGTTCGAAGCCTCGATTCTTCTCGCTTTTGTTGGTGGCGGTGGAAGACTCCGGACAGTATTCTGTGCCGTATTCTACTTGCTTCTTGAAAACCTTGCCAAAACTACTGGCGATAGTGGAGGATTTCAGACCTATCCGTCCGTATCCACCGCCATATATGTCTCCGACGAGCATGTCAACCTTGGCATTGTCGCCCTTCTCAGCCATTCCCAACATTTCTACGGGAGCAGAGTTAGCTTATGTTGTACTGGGGAGCTAGGTGATGGGCGAGTATTACCATCGAACGATCTTGCTGATGTCAGGAGCGATAGAAGACCCCATAGGGTTCCTCCCCCAAGCTAACAAAAGTGAGCCGTTGTACGACTTGAAGGTGGCGACGCTCGCAAGATACGAAGACGGAATACGTACTGATGATCCGCCAATTCTCTGGAATTGTTGAGGGCCCGAAACTTTGATCATGCTCACGCCGGAACCAATGTTCACTAGCTATAGGGACGAAAATTAGAAGCTGTAACGTAGCGCGAGAAGCGTTGAAAATACGAACCAGGTACGGATAGATGTCTACTCGTCGTTCGGCAAATTGCATAGGGTCTTCTTCACTGTATGTGAAAACCTCGTCGGGAATCTCGGTGATGAAAAAATCAAGACCTACAAACCAATTAGACTCGAGGTTGAAACGGGGTGAAAGCTGTCGCGCGCGCGCATGCGCTTACCGACTATCAAACATTCCATCTCATCCTCCCTATAAATTTCAACAGCTAATGCTTCCTTAATTTTGTCGTAGTATTTGTATGCACCTCCGCCGGTGGCCATGATGTGCAAACGATCCTTCTTGTTCACCAGACAATCGTCCTGCCCCGAGCGCTTTCCATTGACGAGACTATCCATGAAACTAATTAAGTCGTCGATATGTTCCGTCTCAAAATTCTTGAAGCTTAGCTTTCCACCCTGACCATTGGGGTCTTGTGTGAAATAGACGCATTTTGCCAATGAACCACCAATCTGTGAGAAAAAGATGTCAAAATCTGAAAGGGGCTACACAGAGCGATAGATCTTACGTCAACAGCAATGTGTGATACTCCAGTCTTGTGATGTGGCAGACGTATGTCTTTGGTTTCGCCGGGTCCAGTATAACGTGGAGGAGAGCCGCTTCGAGGAGGAGTGGATGAATCGTCTACTATGAAGGCTCCTTGCACATTAATCTATACTCCCCATTAGCAGTGAGCGGTGGAGAAGTCCTAGATTAGAACTCCACTTACGCGAACTGAGCCAGGGCGATCCAATTGCTCGAATGCTGTATTCTTCCTCGGGCGGCTCACAATTTCCTTTGGCGCAACGTCATGCTGGGACTCATCTGGCGACATGGTGCTCATTGTGATTGTTTGTGTGGTGTTTCCCAAGGGATTTCGCCACCTTTAAGATAGCAGCAGAGGAGGGCCAAGCTCCAGGGCCCTGGAGGGCTGGGAAGGGGCTTAATGGTTGGGATGGTTGTTGGGGGAGGGGGGGGATTGTTGGGTGGTTCAGGAGGGTGTTTGTTCGTGCAATGATCCAAGCAGTTGGGGGCGCAGTCTTGAAGGGTGAGAAATGACACAGATGAGCGGTGTAACGAGCAAAGGGAGGAAGAGATGACATGACGGTGGAGGAGTTGTAGTCATTTGACAATTAACTTATTACCGGACTTTCGGAAAGAATTATATTTTGCAGGGACGGGGTTAGGGGTTTTTTTTTCTCCGGGAACAGAGTTGGGACGGGCAGAAGGAAGTTTTTCCTTCTTTTTCGCTGCACAATTACATACCATGTGTCCCAAAAGGGGGGAACCGGTAGCACATGGTCCCATCGGACTTTTGAGAGTTCTGCCGCCCTAACCCTAACCATTCCACCTAAAAAGGAAATCCGGAATAACAAAAGCGGTACGAATCATTTCCTCGCGCAATCATTCGCTGCAACGTATGATATCCAGCGAGCAAGTGCAAACGGGAAAAACAGAGAAGGCAAGGCAAACAGTGTGCAGCGAACCCCCTCGCCGCACACTTGCCAGTGTATAATAGCCCAGTATTGCGCATACCGGATCCTCCCGCAGTTTACACCCCAACCACACTTCGTTATAACTCGACGGACCTTTCCCGGGCGGAAGAACTGCTCTTACAAATCTCCCCACTACTCGTACTTCTCTAACCTTTGTAAATACGACTGCTATCGCACACACCAAAATTTTGAGGCTCCGGCCTACTTTTTGTATGCACAGTATGCAATACCAGTTGTGTTCACAAGCGCCAGAGAATTACGAGTAAACCGCAGAAGGTTGTCAGATTTGGAGCTCCAGAAACGAAAGGCGTGGCGGATTCGGAAAATTTTCAATCATGAATTTGGATCGCAAGAAATGTGTTTGGTGCCCAGTGCTTGAGAGCATACAAAGGGTTTGCATCTCGCCTGGAGAAAACAATTGTTTGAAACCCCCTCCTGCAATAACCCGTGATGCCGCAAGGCCTTGGATGGGACAACCCCCCCCCCCCCACTTTCAATTTACCCCTAGATAAATTGTACCAATACCGGTACTCGAGTACACTGGCAGGGGGTTGTCGGTAAGTCAGTCGAACGAAATTTTTTGGAACTGGTGTATGTGAATTGAGTAATCACTGGGCAGGACCCATTGCAAGTTCTGTCGAGGGGTGAAAAATTGATATACACAAGTGTAGCGTAGTGCATGAAGTGGAAAGAGTTTTAAAGAAAGAAAAAAAAAGTCAGTCGAACTTGAATTTCATTGGCGCTTAATTTCATAAAATTATCCTAGCTAAACCTAACCACTGGCGCAGTTTGTATGCGTATGAAGGAAAAAAGTCTGTCAAACTCTTGGCTCCAGGTTCGAGCAAACTCCGTTCGCTAAGTGGCCCAGAAGGCCTGGAGCCAATGAGGGGGGTTCTACAGACTTGCCCACAACCCTCTGTACAGGCATTGCTTTTGCAATAGCCTTCTAAAACCTGTGTAGTTGATTCCCAGAGGTAATTGAAGCTATCTATACAATGTCTTGATTTTAAATGCTTTTCGGCTGCTGATAATTATTTGGAAAACCCCTGCTTTATGGTGGGGGACACCTGTTGTCCCACAATTTTCTTCACTGATGGGCAAGCAACTGGCGCAGGATGCTGCTCTTCATTCCCATTCACCTTGTCCTGCAACCAATTCTTTTTTTGACATAAACCAGGTCCACAAAACGGGCCAAACGCGCTCTTGGACAACAGTATCGTAAAAACTCGAATAATTGAGCCGTGTGCTAATGGAGTCTACGAAGGTACAGCACGTAAGTTTTGAATATTTTACTAGCAGGGGATGTTCGACTAACAGGGATGAGGAGGTGAATTGGGTAACCACTACACCCAATTCGCCGTTCTTGTACCCAATTTGCTGCCTTGGACCATGCGAGCGTAACACCCCCTGCTAATAAAATATTCAAAACTTACGTGCTGTACCTTCGTAGAATTTCCTTCTATTGTGCAGGGGCAAAAAAACACAGTAAAAGAACATCCATCCCGCTTCCCCCTTCCGAGACAAAACAAAAACAAAAATTTCTTGACCATACTGAGAGAGGAAATTCCAATGACATAGCTCACTGCTCAATTGTTCAACTTTCGACGGTAGTTAATCACAACAAGGAATTTGGTCAAAAAAACGGAAAAAAAACTGAGACCGATCTATTGAAAGGAGACTCGGAAGAGGCCAGTGGTTTTCACATAAAGTGGGTGATTATAATGACTTCAACTGCAGGTTGTCTGGAGATGAATTCTTCCACTTTACTCAAGGGGTCTTGGCAATTATTAGCTGAACTCGGATTGGTTGCCAAGGTATTCCCGTCTGAATAGAGGACCCGTCCTTAAGCGCATTCCACAGTACAAGCGTTGCCACACCTAGTATAAGAAGTAGGGGAATCTCTATGCTTTGTCCTGCTACCGACCCTCTCCGTCCCCGTCAAACACAAACGGAAAAACAAACGATAACGTGAGTGCACTTAATATTCCTACAAATTGCTAGAGTATTGATGACTAACCGAGTATATTTAGTGGAAGTTATTACAGTTAAAATGTTTCTCGTTAACAGAACTCTTCGTTCCTTCAGGACTAGCGCTCTTCATCCATTCAGGACTAGAGCTCTCCGTCCTCCGCCTATCGCCCATCCATTGGCCTATTATGCTAGCAAAAGGGTTATCCACTCGGAATTTTCTAAAGCTGGCCTTGGGACGGGAAACACCATCCACCCAAAGGTCTCCCACGTTACCCCTTGCTCGGGCGAGGACGTTTGCGAAGAAGATAAGGCCGACCTCCGCCATCAGGCTAAGGGCTCCGGTGACATACACAAGGTTGGGCTACCTTTATCCTCAATTACTATGGTACAAATAAAGTTAGGCTAATCGGTAACCAGCGTGTGGCCATCCTCCAAGCGCTACAACAGGCAATTGTAGGAGGGATCCCGAGGCTCGAGAGGGGCGTGAAAGAGTGGAAGCTGGAACCGAAGGAAGGAACGGAAGGATCGAAGGTGGAACTGAATAAATATAGGAAATGGTTGGGGCGAAACTTTTGGATGATGGTTGTGTGTTTGGTTGGTTTCGGGGGGATTGTATGTTACACAGAAATCATTTCCCCAGGTTCTTTGTATTGACGCTTCTGCAGGCTTCGTATGAGCATTTCTACTACAACCCGAAGGCGGAGCGTGATCTTGATGAATGCATTGAGAGGGGGGTATTCACGGGTCAAGGAAACCACAGGGCGCAAATAGCAGAGTTCCACAAGATCGTCGAAGCTGAAATGAGAAAGCTCCGCGAGTCAGCCAAGAGGAAATAAGAGAGAGCGGCGATTACATCCAGGCACGTGGAACCCTGCCCCAAGAAGCTGGCTGTTCTAACCACGCTTTTATTATGATATTAGAAAGACCTGTCACATAAATTTGTGAAGGGGATGGGGGAAAAAAGTAATTAAATTATGGGAATAGACTGTAGTCATTTAGTAAATCATCACCTGTAGTTAGCTTAGGACTCGTACGCTAGATATGATGGCTTTGCTTGTTAAGGGTGTTTGAATGTGTTTACGATTATCTACTAGTGATCATTAGCTTGGATGGGTGGTTCTTTTACAGCGTGAAGTGTTGCTGTGCTGGCTCTGGATATATTAGTTTGTTCCCTGCTGCCTAAGATTAGAAAAAGTCACTATCCCACCGGCCCACCACCCACTAATACTAATACTAATACCCAAAGCTAACTCCCGTACCGGACAATATTAGGGAAAGGAAACTTCGATTTCAATTATGTAGGCTACAATATGTACTGACACAGTCCAATACCGGTACCGGATGCTATACCCCACATAGTCTCACTCACTCCCATCTTCGCCTCGACATATTCCTTCCCCTTTATTGTCACAATCTCAACAATCTTCTCATCTCCTTGCTCTTGTCAAACCCTAGCCACTTCTTGAAAAGAGCCTTACCTTGAATGGTAGCAGTCTTCCCAGCGAGAGCCCCCTTGAATAAAGCTCTGACTCTCTCCTTGCTGTCATCCTCTTCGCTTCCGCACTTGATCTCCATATCCAAGAACATGTTATACAGGTCGCTTTTCTCTTTGAAAGTTGCGAGTAACTTCTCTAACAGTGTTGGTCCACTCTCAGGGTCACCACTGTGGAATCTTAGTTTAGCAAACTTGGAGATGAGGTATTTGTGCTGGCCTTGTGGGATTGCCTGCACGTTGAAAGAGCGCATGTGCGGCCTGACGGTTTTGCTTGCTTCTGAGAAGGAAGTCGGCGTAGTTTACCCAGATTCTATGATCTTGGCTCAATTTTTTGATTTTTGATCATCGCCTTGAAGAAATAGTCTGCTTTGTTGAGCCATGCAGTTAGGCATCGGTGGCAAGGACCTTTGGTTGGGAAATAACATATCTCGGGCTTCCCGGTTTGAATATAGATACTAAGTTAGCCTGTTCTCATGGGTGCCTTGAGCCTTGTTATACTTGCAGGTCCTCTTGAAGGCTCCTCCGAGAACAGTACATGGATTCCATATTCATATTTAACATGGGGATCCAGATATTCTGCTTTTCCATCTGGTCCCTAAGGGCGATACTCTTAATTGCTCTCTTGGCAATTTCTCTAGCCTTCAAATAGAAGTAAGAGGAACAAAGCAAGTCAAATTACCGTAAAATGTCGAATAATCGAGGCTTGTGCTATGCAGTCCAGAATTTCCATCTCTGGAACGGGGGCAAATAACACAGCAAAGCACATGCCCTTTCCCCCTTCCGAGGCGGAATGAAAAACCAAAATTGGTTGACCTTACCGAGAGGAAATTTCAACGATATAGCTCATAGTTCAATAATTAGGGTTTCTCGGGTTATTAATCATAACAAGGAATATTTTCAAAAAACAACAGCAAAAATAACACAGAGACGGAGTTATTAGAAAGGAGAAGAGGCCCGTGGTTTTCATATGAAGTAGATGATTATAATGACTTCAACTGCTTGTTGTCTGGAGATGAATCCTTCCACTTTACTCAAGGGGTTTTGGCAATTACTCGCTCAACTCGGATTGGTTGCCAAGGTATTCCTGTGTGGGGACCCGTCCTTAAGCGCATTCCACAGTACAAGCGTTGTTAGTATAAGTAGGGGTATCTCTATGCTTTGTCCTGCTACCAAACCTCTCCGCCCCCGTCAAACACAAACAGAAAAACAAACGATAACGTGAGTGCACTTAATATTTCTACAAATTGCTAGAGTATTGATAACTAACCTAGTGGGTTTAGTGTAAGTTATTACGGTTAAAATGTTTCTCGTTAACAGAACTCTTCGTTCCTTCAGGACTAGCGCTCTTCATCCATTCAGGACTAGAGCTCTCCGTCCTCCGCCTATCGCCCATCCATTGGCCTATTATGCTAGCAAAAGGGTTATCCACTCGGAATTTTCTAAAGCTGGCCTTGGGACGGGAAACACCATCCACCCAAAGGTCTCCCACGTTACCCCTTGCTCGGGCGAGGACGTTTGCGAAGAAGATAAGGCCGACCTCCGCCATCAGGCTAAGGGCTCCGGTGACATACACAAGGTTGGGCTACCTTTATCCTCAACTACTATGGTTACATATGAAGTTAGGCTAATCGGTAACCAGCGTGTGGCCATCCTCCAAGCGGTGCAACAACAGGCAATTGTAGGAGCGATCCCCAGGCTCGAGGGGGGCGTGAAAGAGTTTAAGCTGGAACTGGGGGAAGGAGCGGGAGGGTCGAAGGTGAAACTGAATGAATATATGGGATGGTTGGGGTCAAACTTTTGGATGATGATAACGGTTTTGGTTGGTTTCGGGGGGATGGTATGTTACACAGAAATCATTTCCCCAGGTTCATTGTATTGACGCTTATACAGGTTTCTTATGACCATTTCTGCTATAACCCGAAGCTGGAGCTTGAGCTTGATCAATGTGTGGAGAGGGGGGTATTCAAGGGTAATGCAAAATACAGGGCACAAATAGCAGAGGTCTCCGAGATGGTCAAAGCTGAAATGAGAGAGCTCCGCGAGTCCACCAGGAGGAAATAAGAGACCGCCGCGAGTACACCAAGGCCTGCGGAACCTCTGCCCCAAGAAGCTGGCTGTTCTAACCACCCTTTTATTATGATATTAGAAAGTCCTGTCACATATATTTGCTAAGGGGATACGGGAAAAAAAAAGGCAATCAAATTATGGGAACAGACTGCAGTCATTTAGTAAATTATCACGGGTAGTTAGCCTAGGGCTCGTACTCTAGATATCCTAGGTTTACTTGTTGGGGGTGTTTGAATGTGTTTACGATTATCTACTCCTGATCATTTGCGTGGATGGGTGGATTTTTAGATGTTAATGTGTTGCTGTGCTGGATCTGGATATATCAATTTGTCCCCTGCAGCCTGGGATCTGGGGCGGTCACTATCCCACCGGCCCACTGGCCACTAATACCTAAAGCGCACTCCCATACCAGGCAATATTACTAAAAGGAAGCTTCAATTTCAATTATGTAGGCTACAATATGTACTGATGTAGTCTAATTTACATAAAGGTTTAACAATGCCGGTACCGGATACTATACCCCACATAGTCTCACTCACTCCCTTCTTCGCCTCGACATATTCCTTCCCCTTTCTTGTCACAATCTCAACGATCTTCTCATCTCCTTGCTCTTGTCAAACCCTAGCCACTTCTTGAAAAGAGCCTTACCTTGAATGGTAGCAGTCTTCCCAGCGAGAGCCCCCTTGAATAAAGCTCTGACGCTCTCCTTGCTGTCATCCTCTTCGCTTCCGCACTTGATCTCCATATCCAAGAACATGTTATACAGGTCCCTCTTCTTTTTGAAAGTTGCGAGTAAGTTCTCTACAGCGTTCGTCCTCTCTCAGGGTCATCACTGTGGAATCCTAGTTTAGCAAACTTGGAGATGAGGTATTTGTGCTGGTCTTGTGGGAGTTCCTGTGCTGTACGTTGAAGATGCGCGTATGCAGCTTTACGGTTCTGCTTGCTCCTGAGAAGGAAATCGCTGTAGTTTGCCCAGATTCTACAACCTTGGCTGAACCTTTGATTTTTGATCATCGCCTTGAAATGGTCGGCTGCTTTGTGGAGCCATGGAGTTAGGCATCTGTGGCGAGGATCTTTGATTGAGAAATATCATATCTCGGCCTTCCCGGTTTGAATATACAGTAGATACAAAGTTAGCTAGTTCTTATGCGTGCCTTAGGCCTTATTATACGGGCTGGCCCTCTTGAAGGCTTCTTCGAGAGCAGTACATGGATTCAATATTTAACATTGGGCTCCAGATGTTCTGCTTTTCCTTCTGGTCCCGAAGGGCGATAGTCTCAATCGATCTCTTGGCAATTTCTCTAGTGTTCAAATTGAAGTAAGAGGATCAAGGCAAGTCAAATTACCTTAAAAACTCGAATCCCTAAGCGTATTCCACAGTACTCGTGTCTCCTCGCCAAGATTGGGCACCTCTTTTGGAATACTTTCCTATCAACCCGAAAAAGGCAGAGTGTTCGAGCTGCTTGAAGGTCAGTAAAGTCCGAGTAGCCGGTGAGGGCATTATATGAGAATGATCTGACAATTCACCACAATGTTGGATCATTCACAATATCTTGTATGCTTGTTGTTGGAAGCGGTGAGGAGACAAAACAGGTGTGGACTAGAGGCCGTATGTACTCGAGCACAAAGGGAGCGCATGTCTCAAGAACTTATCAACCGCATGGTGTGGACTTTCATATTAATTTATTACAAGTCCGCGCATGTGGAGGGGATCAGGTTTAATGGTTAATGGTCAGCTCTGTGGTCGGATGAATTTAATCTCACTCATTGACTTTAGATATTCGTTCAGGGTTTTTCCACTACAGTACTTCTTGAGGAAAGCAGCGTCAGGACTATCCTCTGTATGGCCGGCAGAGGCTATTCCCAAAGAGGTGCCCAATCCTGGCGCGGAGACACGAGTACAAGCGTTACCACACCTAGTATAAGTAGGGGTATCTCTATGCTTTGTCCTGCCACCAACCCTCTCCGTCCCCGTCAAACACAAACAGAAAAGCAAACGATAACGTGAGTGCACTTAATATTCCTACAGATTGCTGGGGTATTGGTAACTAACCTAGTAGATTTAGTGGAAGTTATTACAGTTAAAATGTTTCTCGTTAACAGAACTCTTCGTTCCTTCAGGACTAGCGCTCTTCATCCATTCAGGACTATAGCTCTCCGTCCTCCCCCTATCGCCCAACCATTGGCCTATTATGCTAGCAAAAGGGTTATCCACTCGGAATTTTCTAAAGCTGACCTTGGGACGGGAAACGCCATTCACCCAGGAGCCTCACAAGTTAGTCCTGGCACAGGGGAGGAAGTTGGTGAAGAAGATAAGGCTGACCTCCATCCTCAGGCTAAGGGCCCCGGTGACACACGCGAGGTTGGGCTACCTTTATTCTCAACTACTATGGTACAAATGAAGTTAGGCTAATCGGTAACCAGCGTGTGGCCATCCTCCAAGCGGCGCAAGAAGACTCAATTACAGGAGGGATCCCGAGGCTCGAGAGTGAACTGAAAGAGTTGAAGTTGGAACTGAAGGAAACGAAAGAGTCGAAGCTGGAACTGAAGGGAGAAATGAGAGATTTGAGAAGAGAGACAACCTTTTGGGTGATATTTGTGTTTTGGGTTGGTTTCTGGATGGTATGTTACGCATAAATTATTTCCCCAAGTACTTTGTATTGACGCTTCTGCAGGTTACGACTAGGCAGCTCTACTTTGACCCGAAGTTCCAGAGTGAGATTGAAGGAAGCGTGCATAGGGTGGTATCCAAAAACCAAGCAAAATTGAGGGCCGAAATGACAGAGATCTGTGAGGCCTTCAAAGCGGAAGTGAGAGAGCTCAGCGAGTCCACTAAGAGGAAATGAGAGAGCGCCGCGAGTACATCAAGGCCCGGGGAGCCCCTGTCTCAAGAAGCTGGCTGTTCTAACTACGCTTTTATTATGATATTAGAAAGTCCTGTCACATAAGTTTATGAAGGGGATAGGGAAAAAAAAAGTAATTAAATTATGGGAACAGACTGCAATTATTTGGTAAATCATCACCTGTAGTTAGCTTTGGGCTCGTAGGCTAGGTATTATGGCTTTACTTGTTAAGGAGAGTTTGAATGTGTTTACAATTGCCTACTCGTGATCATTAGCTTGGATGGGTGGTTGTTTACAGGGCGAAGTGTTGCTGTGCTGGATCTGGATATATTAATTTGTCCCGTGCTGCCTAAGATCACAAAAGATCACTATCCCACTGGCCTACCGACCACAATACCGGCTGCTAACTCCCATGCCGGAAAATATTACTGAAAGCAAACTTCGGTTTCAATTACGTAGGCTACAATATTTACCGACACAGTCTAATTTACATAAAGGTTTAACAATGCCAGTACCGGATGCTATACCCCACTTTTCTTGCCTCACTCCCCTTTCTTCACCCCGATAAATTCCTTCCCCTTTCTTGTCATGCCCTTAATACCCTTCTCATCCCCCTTGCTCTTCTCGATCCCTAACTACTTCTTGAAAAGAGCCTTAGCTTGACTGGTCGACGTTTTCTCAGCCAGAGCCCACTTGAATAAAGCCCTGGCGTCCTCCTTGCCGTCACCCTCTTCGCTTCAGCGCTTGATCCCCATATCCAAGAATATGTTATACAGGTTGCTCTTCTTCCTGAAAGTGGTGAGTAAATTCTCGAGTAGCGTTCGTCCTCTCTTAGGGTCACCACTGCGGAATCCAAGTTTAACAAACTTGGCGATGAGGTCTTTGTCCTGGTCTTGCGGGAGTGCCTGCATCGCGGGTTGAAGGAGCGCACAGGCGGCTTCGTGGTTTTGCTTGCTCCTGAGAGGGAAGTCGGCCTAGTTTATCCAGATTCTACGATCTTGGCTGAATTTTTGATGATCCCCTTGAAGAGGTCGTCTGCTTTCTGGAGTCATGGAGTTAGGCGTCTGTGGCGAGGACTTTTGATTGGGAAATATCATAACTCAGCCTTTCCGGTTTGAATATAGATACTAAGTTAGCCAGTTCTCATGGATCCCTTAAGCCTCGTTACACCGGCAGGCCCTCTTGAAGGCTTCCTCGAGAGTCTCATCAGTGCCGTACATGGATTCCATATTTAACATAGGAATCCAGGGGTTCTGCTTTTCCTTCTCGTCCCGGTGTAATACTCGTTATCGCTCTCTTAGCAACTTTTCTAGCTTTCAAATAGAAGCAAGAGGAAAAAAGCAGGTCGAGTTATTTTCCGAAGAAAGAGAGATCGGTTTGATTAATCTGGGAGGTGCATCCAAGCACAAGTGTTCCCGGTAGTAGTGTCTGCGAAGTGATTAGAAGCTCGTAGTTATATTTTTTTTTGAGGAGGGACCAACCTTATAGCTCAGTCCCTCCGCTTTAATCCCCCTCAGTTCACTTTTCTTGGATTGATCTTCTTTGGCTCTTTTATATCCCCTCAATTTTCTCTCTCCTTGGATCCTTCCTATCCAATTTGGCTTTCACATTTTCGGTTTCGAAGAGGACTTCTTTAGCAGTGTCATTGGATATTTGCTTGGACTCCAACGGGGTAAGAATAGAGCCACCTCGTCTCGGAAGAGATGCTTCTTCGTCCTTTGAAGCCCGGAGTGTTGATCGCTTTGCTGGCTCAGGATTTGAAGCAGCTGCCGACGGCTCAGGTCTCAGCCTTTTATATGCGATCGCAGGGAACCTTTTACCCATCCCCAATTGTGCGTATGAAATCATAGCGGTAATATAGTGGGTTTGTTCAGGGGTCTAAAGTGGTGGGGGAAGTGAAACAGCTTTCCACAATTTTTCCCTTCCTCCTGATCCTCTCTATCTCTAGATTAACAGAAGGGTTTAGAGTGAAATCTTGGCAAAAGAATCACTTTCATTAAACTTTCGAAAAAAAATTCTTGCCACCAAAACCTCCATCCGAGTGATGAAAATAGTGGGACAAGGTCGAATACAGGCCAAAATATGGAGCCTCCACACACCGATAGCAACCCGGAGTTCAACTTTAAACTGAAAATAACTTCATACACTGGTCCTATTGTTTCTCCACTTTGCCTCTTCTTGTTTTAGGAATGTAGATATCATTCCTGCTCCACTAGTTACAGGTATCAGGCCACAAGTATCCGAACAACGTTGTTATAGGTGGTGAGGGAGAGTGTCTCGGTAGGCGGGTCCGGGAACTGGCTAGTGTAATGGGTCACGCTTTAGAGTAGTATAGTACCCGAAATGGAAAAAGGTTTTTTTTTTATAAAAAAAAGTATCCGAACATGAGACATAGGTTATTTGTCTGTGCACCGCATATTAAAAATGTCCCATGTTCGGATATGATAGATGGTTTCTTTGCTTTTTCCTCTTAAAAAGTCATTTTATTTGCACATGTATTGCTTGGGCACTACATAGTGCCGTGCCGGGCACATCGATTTGAAAGTTTGTGCCATGGCACAACCTCTGGCGACTTAGTGCCAACAACGCTAACTGGACACCTAAAACCCACCATTAGTCATTATGGGAATCGGGAGCATCGAAGGAGCGTATTTTAGACTCTAGGCACCGTCCAACCTGAAGCAACGCCCGGTCTTGGCGAAAAACCGGATAATACGAAAAAATACGAAAAAATACGGTATGCCTCCACTGTCAGGAAAATAGCAATTGCCCAACAGTGGCACCTCCTTCTAACCGCCGAATGATGCGCAAGAACCCGCCCGAGCGAGCGCGAAACACTTTCGCAATCGCTTCTGCCGAGTCCTCTGAGAAGCCTTCCGCTCCAGTTCGCAGGCTCGGCGATGGCGACCCGCTGCGATCTCGAGGATAGCGACGACGACCATGGAGACGGTGGGGATGGTGGAAAGGACAATATGGACGAGATGGACCGCGGCAGCGATTCTGATGAGAATGAGTGGAAAATTGGGTACGTTGACAGCGATGATGACAGCACCGGGCGAGAGCGATAAGAAGAGGTTTGCAGATTTTACCTTCCGGGGGTACCTCTGCTGAGAAGAAAAAGAAAAAGGGCAAGCCTGGACAAGGCTTGGAGGGGGGAAATGAGGGTGGTGGTGGTGATGGGAGTAGTGAAGATGGAGAAGGACTTATAGACTGGCCGGAGATGCTGAATAGGCCTGATTCTTGGGAAGATGGGGGAGATGGGGGGAAGATGAGGGAGAGGTTTCAGCGGCAGGTCTCTGACGATGGAGGAGAGGGTGATAAGCCCAGTGACAGTTTTATGGGCAGTGAATCCGAATCTAGAGATAAGGGCGATGGGGAATCGATGGCAGGTTTCTTTGAGGAAGAGGACGAATCGCTAGAAGACCCCTCGAAACTTGCAAAGCTTCAAGAGTTCATATCTTCGCTTCCTTCTACGATGAAATCGTCAAGGAGAGCTCCAGAAGACGATCCTAACAAGGCGTCGAACGAGCACAATTTAGCTATACCCTCCGCCTCTGGTTAGCTCACCGTGGGAGATCTCATGCCCGCCATCACCAATCCCAAGCTTAGACGATCACTCAGGCTCGGTGCCGACAATGTACCACTGCGCTTTCGGCTTCTGGGCCTAAGTTACCCTGTTAACCGAACTTGAAGCTACTATCACTGGAATTCTGAAGGAGTCGACCATGGCTTCCGAAAAGTCAATCAAGGAATTTGTGGAACTATAAACGAATAAACGATCCGTAGAGGAGGTTCAGAAACGTACAGCTGACCTTCAGCTTGCCTGCGAACTACTCTACCGGGAAGAGGTCAAGGCAAAGCGTATCAAGAAGATCAAGTCGAAATCCTACTATAGGATCCTCAAGACAGAGGATAAGGGAAGAAAATGCCAGTGGGGGGCTGAGGCCTGGCTCTTGGGCATGGCGGAGTGCCGAATGAGGAAGATATTTTGGAGAGGGAGAGGGGGAGGGCGGAAGAGTGAATGACTTTGAGGCATAGGCAGAGCAAGTGGTCTAATGGCATGAAGGACTCGGGGAGGACTATGTAGGAAGGGGAAGTAGAGAATGGTGTTGTAGAGATCGTGAAGCGCTCAGAAGAGCTTCGAATGAGATTGCTGGAAAGGCAATTCTTGGGGAATACGGGGAGCTCGAGAGTAGTGGGGACGAGGAAGATTATTTGTTTAACAGCAAGCAAAGTAGCGCTTACCTGCAGCGGGAGTGTACTCGAGTACAAACCCTACAACACCTGGTATAAGTAGGGGAGTATCTCTACGCTTCGTCATGTCACCAACCCTCTCCGCCAACACAGACAGAAAAAACAAACGATAACGTGAGTCCACTTAATATTCCTACAAATTGCTAGAGTATCGATGACTAACCTAGAAGTTATTACACAGTTTAAATGTTTCTCGTTAACAGAACTCTTCGTCCCTTCAGGACTAGGGCCTTTCGCCCTCCCCCTATCTCCCAGCCGTGGGCATATCGTACTGGCAAAAGGTCCTCTCATTCGGAATCCTCTGAAGCTAGCCCCAGAACCGAAAACACCCCCCACCCAAAATCCTCACAAGTTAGCTCCCGCACAGGCAAGGGGGTTGGCGAAGGAGATAAGGCCGATGTCTACCCTCAAGCTAAGGGCCTCGGTGACATACACGAGGTTGGGCTACCTTTATCCTCAACTACTATGATACAAATGAAGTTAGGTTAATCGGTAACTAGCATGTCGCCATCCTTGAGGCGCTGTATGGCCACGCAATTGCGAAAGCGATCGCGAACATCGGGGAGGGCATGAAAGAGTCGAAGCTGGAAATGAAGGAAGAAATGAAAGAGTTGAAGCTGGGACTGAGGGGAGAAATGAAGTCGTTGGGGAAGGAGAGAAACCTTTGGATAAGGTGGATAGTAGGGACTATTTTCGGGACAGTATGTTACACAGAAATTATTTCCCCAATTTTTTTGTATTGACATTACTCCAGGTTGCGATTCAGTTTTCTAACTGTGATGTAGAGGAGTTAAGGGGATTTGAAGGACGCCTACAGGAGAAGGTATCCGATAGCCGGGCGGAATTTGGGGCAGAAATGATGGGGATCCGCGATGCTCTCATAGCGGAAATGAGAGAGTACTACCGCAAGTCCACCAAGGAGGAAATAGGAGAGATCCGCGAGCCCACCACGGCCCTTGGAACCCCTGCCCCAAGAAGCTAGCCGTTCTAACCACGCTTTTATTATTAGGAAGTCCTGTCACATAAATTTGCGAAGGGGATAAGAAGAAAAAAAGCAATTGAATTATGGGAACAGACTGCAAACATTTCGTAAATCATCACCAGTAGTTAACTTAGGGCTCGTAGACTAGGTATTGTCCCTGGACAAATTAACCGCCCACCAGACAACAGGAGAAATTTCGGCCACGACAACCGCACTGTCCCACCAACCCCACAATCTTATAAACCAAAAAAATAATTAAATATTAAAAATGTAAATACATAGTGGAACACATAGTAGAAGTTGATCTGGAGGGAATTTGTCCTAGTGGTGTTATTGGAGGCGCTCGGTGATGAGGAGGGCTGCCTTGCCATCGATCGTTGCAAGGCTGTTAATTTTGTCCACATATGATACCATAATATCATAGTTTTACTTGCTAAGGGTGTTTGAATGTGTTTACGATTTCCTACTTGTGATTATTGGCTTGGATGGGTGGTTTTTTATAGGGTGAAGTGTTACTGTGCTGGATCTGGATATATTAATTTGCACCCTGCTGCCCATGATCACGAAAAATCACTATCCCACCGGCCCACCGGCCACTAACACCTAAGTTACTGCTAACTCCCATACCGGACAATATTACTGAAAGGAAACTTCGATTTTAATTAGGTAGCCTACAATATGTACTGACATAGTCTAATTTACATGGAGGTTTATCAATGCCGGTACCGGATGCTATACCCCACTTCGCTTCACCCACTCCCCCTTCTTCGCCTCGACATATTCCTTCGCCTTTCTTGTCATGGCCTTAATACCCTTCTCATCCCCCTTACTCTTCTCGATCCCTAACTACTTCTTGAAAAGAGCTTTAGCTTGACTGGTCGAAGTCTTCTCAGCGAGAGCCCTCTTGAATAAAGCTCTGACACCCTCCTTGCTGTCATCCTCTTCGCTTCCGCACTTGATCCCCATATCCAAGAACGTGTTGTGCAGGTTGCTCTTCTTTTTGAAAGTGGCGAGTGGGTTCTCAAACAGCGTTCGTCCTCTCTCGGGGTCACACTGCGGAATCCTAGTTTAGCAAACTTGGGGATGGGGTCTTTGTGCTGGTCTTGCGGGAGTGTTTGCATCGCACATTGAAGGAGCGCACGGGCGGCTTCGCGGTTTTGCTTGCTGCTGAGCGGGAAGTCAGCGTAGTTTACCTAGGTTCTATGATCTTGGCTGACTTTTTTGATCATCGTCCTTAAAGAGGTCGTCTGCTTTCTGGAGCCATGGAGTTAGGCATCTGTGGCGAGGACTTTTGATCGGGAAATATCATATCTCAGCCTTTCCGGTTTGAATGTAGATACCAAGTTAGCTAGTTTCTCACGGATGCCTTGAGCCTCGTTATACTGGCAGCCCTCTCGGGGGTCTCATCGGTGCCGTACACGGATTCCATATTTAAAATAGCGATCCGGGGGTTCTGCTTTTCCTTTTCGTCCTGAAGGACGATACTCTTAAGCGCTCTCTTGGCCATATCTCTAGCTTTCTCAACTTCGTTAAGTTGTAGTTGGAAAGACGTGTACATGATCCACATTTTGGAATCGTTAGGGTCTCCGAGGAGAAGACATTCAAAGTCAGCCACGGATTGTGGTTCCCCCGTTGCCAGATTTCCCATCAAATCCTCCTTGATTTGGGCCTCCTTACGCTTCATTTTGTACCTCTCCTCTCCGAGGCTGGCACCCCTCTCGGAATCGGTATCGGGGCCACGTTTGTCTAGGATACTTGCAGACCAGTCGAGTCTCCAGGCACTGAGACCCTCGCCAGCAGGCTCATTGGTCATTTGATCCGCCAACTTTTCGACAATGGTCCCGGAGACAACACTTCCAATGGGCGGTTTAGAGAGAGCCTCTCTCTGGGCTTCACCGAACAAATTTGGATCATTGCAGGAAACTCGTAGCCTTTGGTTTGCAGGGTCCATGGGCAATACGCGGACATTGACAGACTGGCTAACGGTGAAGTGCTCACGGGGGTCTTGGATATATGCTTCGCTCATCTCGGAAACAGGGAGGAAGCCGCTGACAACTGAAAAAAAAACCCCCCACAATGGCGCCGTATGGTAGGATTTTAACCAAGGTACCACCTGAGCGAATGCTAGAAGTTGTATCCTCGTAAGGTGATATTGGAGCATCAGAGTTGACAAAAGCCTTTTTTAGGGCCAATATTACTCTCCTTTTTGAAGGGTCAACTAGAAAATCCTACTCATCAATTGGTAGTATTCTTGGAGATGGGCCCGGGATAGTCGAAAAAATTACACATGCTTTTACTTCAACACCCTCCCTAAAATATTTTCAGGATGCTTAGGTTTGATATCACTTAGGTGAAGCTCATCCACCATTCCGGTGACCCCTTCAGCTAAGTTTACGATAAGACTTCCACTATCTAGGACTCCATCAATAGTCCCCTTCACGACTTCCCCAATTTTGATATCTTCCGTCCTTGAGAATGGCTGATTGAGAACCTTCTGCTCTATACTAACAAGATAGAGGCCATCTATAGAGTTGCAACCAATTACCCTGGCCATATGGGCTGAACCAGTCTGATATAAACCAGAATCTTCAGATAGAACATCTACTTTGCTATTGCTTGAGATCCGAGATATATGGACGAAGCCAGGAATACCGGGAACATCGACGTCCAGAAAAAGGCTGGTTTTGGGTTCAATATTAGGAATTTTTGCAGAGTTGATAATGGTGGCTGCCGGGGGACAACTGCAGGCTCTTTCTCAATTGGCTGAGTGAATAAAAGGCTGTGGGGAAGGATTGGGGGAGCGAGCTTATGAGGTTTGGAATAGGTAGCAATGACACGCGCTTTGATATAAAAAAGGTGAGAGCGGCTACTCGAGTATATAGAAGGGAGGCGTGCCTGGGGCTAACCTTTTCTCAAACTGCCTGAAGCATGAAAGAAGTCCATTGTGGCATCCACAAGTCCATAACCTCGCCTGCGATCCCAACAGCTTTGCCTCCCTTTGCTATATCTGTAACGAGTATTATACCTCTACGCCAGTTCCAGGTAAAAATGTATTAACTGGGGGCGCGTAACCCAGCCACCAAGCTGCCTTCCCACCAGAGTATTTACCCCTCTTATATGCTCTGTGTTCTGGATCCCCTGAGAGTTTGACGATTTTACCATTCGACGAGAGCCCGATGATTGTGCAAACAAAGCATTAATTGCCCTTCCTTTGCATCTGTCACTGAACTGCCCTTCCCGAGCTCCTTGGGATGGGAGAAACCCTTTGAGATCATCTCCGATGCCCGGATTCATAACGAGACCGTGATCCTCCTCCACACTTGTAACAGAGTCCTGGACAGTACATCCAACGACTAGATCGGTAGATGTAAGGCTGCTACTGGCCATAGCTGGATCCAAGGACAGCTTGATCCGCATCTTAACATTTTTAGAGCCAGAGGAAGATTTCGAATTGGCAGGTTCCAAAGAAGATACGACTTGCACTCGAAAAGATTGCCTGATCTGAAACATAGATATGAGGTCAACATCACCCTCACTAGAATGGCGGGTTGCAACAGCCCATTACCAATTGGGCAAAGCGTACGGGATAGCGCTGGACGAACTGGGGTCGTGTCTCGGACGTTGATGGAAAAAGGTATAGCCGGTTGTCCAGCCAGCGCGGGGTCATAATTAGTCCATAGGCTCCAGGTCCGTGGATCCCCACCATACATATACTATCTCCTCCGAACTCTTCTTTCCACGAGTCTACCATGCTTCCTACACCTCGCGTTCTTTATCTCCCACCCACCACCCCTCCCGGACACCCATACGCCCTCATTGCCACCTAGGGATACACCGGCGGTAACTACCTCCCAGGGCAAGGGCAGCGATAGCGTCCCCAATGCCTCCGTCAGTGGAACAAGCGGGCCCACAACCAAGCGGAGGGAACGGTCATGTATTTCCTTTGGCGTTGTTTATTTCGTGTCACCTTTGTCGTTCTTTCCTTCCTTGTTTAGATATCTGCAATACATGGGTTCTGGCTTTGGGGAATTAATTCCGATTTTGCTGCTTCAATCTTTTCCTCTCGGTCCTCATCCTTATCGCCGCTATTCCGGACTAAAACCTCGGACTTCTTGTTCAACGACTGTAAAATAGAAGTAAGAGGAACAAAGCCAGTCAAATTACTTAGCAAAGAAAGAGGGAGGTCAGTTTGATTAATCTGGGAGATGCATCCAAGCACAAGTGTACCCGGTAGTAGTCTCTGCGAAGTGATTGAAAGCTCGTAATTATTATTTTTGATGAGGAAGGATCACCCTTATAGTTTAATCTCTCTGCTTTAATCCTATTTTGTTCACTTTTCTTGGATTCGCTTTTTTTAGCTCTTTCATCTCCCCTCAATCCCTCTCTCATTGGCTTCTTCTTAGCTGATTTGGCTTTCAGATTTTCAGTTTCGAAGAGGACTTCTTTAGCAGTGTCATTGGATATTTGCTTGAACTCCAACGGGGTAACTTAAGAATAGAGCCACCGCCTCTCGGAAGAGATGCTTCTTCGTCCTTTGAAGCCCGGATTGTTGATCGCTTTGCTGGCTCAGGATTTGAAGCAGCTGCCGACGGCTCAGTCCTCAGCCTTTTATATGCGGTCGTGGGGAGTTTTTTGCCCCACGCCCTCCCGCCCGGCCTGGATTTGCGTCTTGAGGGCGTTTCCGTTTCTTGTCGGGACCCATAGTAGGTATAAAATTATAGCGGAAGTATGGCAGGTTTGTTCGGGGGTTCCAAAGTGGTGGGGGAAGTGAAACGGTTTTCTACAATTTCTTCCTTCCACTCTTACAACTTTCTTTGGATTAACTTAAGAGCCTGTTTGGATGGAATGGTTCCGCTCCGTTGGCCCATACAAACGACCATTTCCTGCCATTTTGAAACGGAGTAGACTAAACAAAACGGCTGTTTGGCACAATATGTATCAACCATTCCATTTCAAAATGATGGCAACAGGATGGCTGCCATGTAGAAATGTTAAATGAAAACTTTTTTCTTGTATCATATAATAGAATAATTTTGTTTAAAATTTTTTCATGGAGCAACCACTTATTGACGTTGTCAACAACCTTTTCTATGAGTCAAACCATTTCACAACGGAAAGGTCGCCACTTCTCCCATTTCTACCAAACAGGCTCTATGTGTTTAGAGTGAAATCTTGGCAAAAAAATAATTTTGATTGGAGGACTTCCAGTAGGAATCTGGAAGAGATTTAGAAGCGGTCTTGGCATATTTTCACGCTAAAATATAGAAGATCAACCCCCCCCGGTTCAGATTTGAAATTAGAATCTGAAAGCTCGCATCCTATTGATCAACAGGCCCTAAGGTTACAATTCTCGACACATTAGGCCCCAGTTCTCAATGCACAAAATGAGGCTACTGCAGGACACATTCCTATCAACAATAACTTCTTATCTGTATCTATTAAGTTCCATATGCGTGGCTTTATTTTCCCACAATGATCATAATCTAGAAATTTGAAAAATGGTTTTTTTCTAAGGGAACAACCTGAAATCCAGATTCTTGCTCCAAGCTCCAAACTTTTCCAGATTCCTATGGGAAGACCTCCATTTCCAAAACCTCCACCGTGAGGAAGGTAGAAATTGCGCAGCAATGGCGCGTCCTTCTAACCGCCGAATGAGGCGCAAGAACCCTCCCACGCGAGCGCAAAACACTTTCGCAATCACTTCTGCAGAGACCTCCGAGAAACCTTCCGTTCCAGTTCGTAGACTCAGCAATACCGGTGCTTCACGGTCTCGAAGAAATGGCAACGACGACGATGGAGAAGGTGGGGATGGTGGAAAGGACAATGCAGACGGGATGGATCACGGCAGCGATTCTGAAGAGAATGAGTGGAAAATTGGGTACGCTGACAGCGATGATGATAGCGACCTCGAAAGCGACAAGGCACTGGGCGAGAGCCATGAGGAGTGGTTTGCAGATTTTACCTCCCGGGGGTACCTCTGCTGGGAAGAGGAAAAAGGGCAAGCCTTAGAGGGGGGGAAGGACTTATGGACTTGTCGGAGATGATGAATAAGCATGATTCTGGGGAAGATGGGGGGGAAGATGGGGGGGAGGAGGAGGCCGTCAATAAAAAAGGGAAAGGGAGTCCTCAGAGGAGAGGGTGATGAACCCAGCGACAGCTCGATTGGCAGTGAATCCGAACCCAGAGATGAGGGCGACGGGGAATCGATGGCAAATTTCGCTAAGGAAGAGGACGAATCGCCAGAGGGCCCCTCGAAACTTGCAAAGCTTCAAGAGTTCATATCCTCGCTTCCTTCTACGATTAAATCGTCAAGGAGAGCTCCAGAAGACGATCCTAATGAAGGGAAGCGCCGAACGAGCACAATTTAGCTATGCCCCCCGCCTCCGATCAGCTCACCGTGGAAAACCTCATGCCCACCATCACCAGTCCCAGTCCCAAGCCCAGACGATCACTCAAGCTCAGTGCCGACAATCTACCACCAAAATCCAGTAAGCCAGGACCAGAGGGGAATCTCTCGGTCACATTGGCAAAGAGGCAGCAGGACAAGCTAGATCGGGCAGCGACGCACGAGAAGTCGAAGAGATGCTCGGTCGCTGGAAAGACACAGTGAATTATGGCTGATAGCCGGATCATCCATATTTCCCATTAGCCAATGCTTCTATTCTAACGCATGGCCATCGGTGCCGAAGAAATCACCATGCTTTCAGCTTCTAAGCCTATCCTGTTAACCGAAATTGAAGCTACCATCATATCTCTAGAATTCTGAAGGAGTCGGCCATGGTTTCCGAAAAGTCTGATGGCATAATAACCCCAGTAGTGGAGCACTGTATGGGAGTAGAGATGGCGGAGGCACGGGGAGCGCTCACATATATGAAGGAACACCAAAATTTGGACATCAGGAACGTTCTAGGGCATGAACGGATGTATAGGGCATATGCGGAGACATAGGGCTATCACATGTACGAGCAGTGTTTTCACTACTTAGGATGAACAATAGCTAGCAACCTCCATAGAGAATGCCCACCGGAGCCTCTCCACCCATCAGCACACAAGCACAACGATTGTTAGCAAGCCTCCATCAAAGTCAATCAAGGAATTTGTGGAACTGAAAACGAATAAACTATCCGCAGAGGAGGTTCAGAAACGTACAGCTGAGCTTCAGCTTGCCCGCGAACTGCTGTGCTGGGAAGAAGTCAAGGCAAAGAATATCCAGAAGATCAAGCCGAAATCCTACCATAGAATCCTCAAAACAGAGAGGATAAAGGAACAAAATGCTAGTGCGGGGGTTGAGGCTCTGGCTCTTGGGCATGGCGGAGTGCCGAATGAAGAAGATATTTTGGAGAGGGAGAGGAAGAGAGCGGAAGAGCGAATGACTTTGAGGCATAGGCAGAGCAAGTGCTCTAAGGGGATGAATCACTCGGGGGGGGGCTAAGTGGGATGAGGAAGCAGAGATGGCAAAGCGCTCAGAAGAACTTGGAATGAGGATTGTTTGAAAGGCAATTCTTAGGGAAGACGAGGAGCACGAGAGTAGTGAGTATGAGGAAGATTATTTGTTTAACGAAGATCAACAGCAAGCAAAGCAGCTCTTACTTGCAGAACTAGAAAAGCTGGAAAACAAAAATGGTTCTACTAAGGGTCAACACAACAAGAGTAAGTTGATGGGCCTCAAGTTTATGCAAAATGCTGAAGCTACTCAGAAGAAAGCTAATAAGGCTGAAGTGGAGGGTCTATGGCGGGCTTTAGAAGGCCATGACAGATCAGATAAGACTGATGAGGGCGGGGAAGAAATTAATGATAGTGGAGGGACGATCATCAGAGCTGGAAGGAAGAAGGAAGGGGTAGTCGGTAAACCCGAGCCAAACAAGTCTGAATTCGAGGAGGCTAAACACTCGAGTGAAGATGGGGGGGGTGGTGATCAGGCCGAGGTTAGGATAGTGAACAAGCCGTCTTCTGGTGTACTCAAGAACCCCTTCGCACAACCTGGGGTATCGTCTTTACAGTTTCCTAAATCAGAAAGCAAGGGCTGGCGAGAAGGGATGCATTTCGTCTGGGCCTTTTCCTAGGATAAGGGAGGGGAAGGAATCCCTAGAGCCAAACATATGGTGTGCTCAAGACTCCATTTCCGGCCTCGTCAGACCCAAAGCTCCGGTTTTGGTAGCCGGAAGACAGGAGTCCAAGAATGTAAAGATCAACTCCAGGCCCTCCAAGTCGAAAACAGGCACTCAAAGCCCGTAATAGCCGCAACCTGGATATGGAGGCTGATATAAGTGCCACGCTTAAATCTCCTTCAAAAAAGTGTAAAGCCGGTAACCATCGCGATTGCGGCGATGATGGAGAAGGGGGTGAGGATTACGAAGGGGCCATCAATCTGGTGCCGGCCAAAGGAAAGAAAGGCATAAATCTTGATCTACAGGAACTTGTGAAACGGGCTTCCGCAGGCGACAATGTTGCCGCAGAGTTCAAGGTAGAGAAGAAGAGAAAGATCGACGAGGAGGGCGACCGGGTTATCCATACCAAGATTCCGGCATGGTCTCGTAGAACGAACGGGGAAGAAAGAGACCAGTTCATCAAGACGATCAAGGGTGTCGACAAGAATAAGCGGAAGGATAAGAAGCTTGAGAGGGTTATTATCAATAAGAAGCGTATGAAAAAGTTATGAGACTACTGGATCGATTATTACCGCTAACGCTAGCACTCCCTTAAAATGACAAATATCAAGCATCTGCACCCCCTTTTCCCTTCGAGTCGCAGCAGCAATACGAACGCAGTTTACGTATCCCTATTGCGCCCGAGTGGGCTACGAATATGACATTCCAGAATTCTACGATGCCGAGGGTTATGGTTAAGCGGGTACTATCGTGGAACCTATATCTACGCCATTCAAGTAACCGAGTTTTACCGGTTTATGGGTTTATGGTTTATGGCGTGGCAACCGTGGCGCTGGGCTGCAGAGAGCCCAAAAGCATCCAATTTCATGCTGGTATTTCCAATATCCTTAGTATTTCCTTACCCAGGGCGTCGGTGTAATATGAATTGCCTTGTCCCCGGGTGTCCATTTTCGGAAATGCCATACTCCCTGAGTGTTAGGGTTTGCGTACTACTATAGAAGCTTTACTTAATGTCCTACCATCCCTTTCAAACAAACATCCCCCCACCACGAAATTCCACTTCACCAAGCCAATGTCTTCAAAAATCGCGCCCCTCCATCGAGCAAGGCCCCCGCGAATACGTCTTTCGAACCTCGGGAAGAATCCCACAAGGGTCCACTCAACCAGCTCCGTCGACCAAACCGAGATCTCGCACTCGCAAACCTTGCCTCAACATGGTGGGACCCCCACAGCTCCTCCCATCTCCTACACCTAATGAACGCAATTCGCCTCTCCTTTATCCAATGCTGCCTCCTCAAAGGTTCCCCGATACGAGCCACCTCTTCTGCACGCACATCCCTGGAAAAACTCGGCCCCCGAGTGGAAGCGCATGGCGCAGACAGCACCCAGGAACTCCGTTTCCTTGACATAGGCTGCGACGGCAGAATCCCGGCGGAGGCGCTTGCAAGACTACCAGGCACAGAGCCCGTCATAGTGATCGACCTGAGCAAGGAGGTTCTCTCCGCCGTGCTTGAGCACGCGCAACAAGACCCCATTCTCGCCGGCGACAAACTCCGCTAAATTAATACCACAATCGAAAGAGCTCGAGGGCCAGAAGAGCCAATTCGACGTCGTCACATTAATGGAAGTCATAGAGCATATCCTGTGTCCGAATTCGTTCTTGACGGCTACCATGGAGCATGTTAGGCCCGGGGGGTGGCTGATGTTGCCTAAGATCGCGGCGACAAAGCTGGTTGCTGAAGATATTCTGGCGATTGTGCCGAGGGGGGCGCACGATTGGAATAAGTACATTAATGCGGAGGATCTGAGAGAGTTTTTTGAAGGGAAGGATGGGGGAGGGATGTCCTTGTTATGGGATGTGTTTCTGTGCCGGGGTTTGGGTGGAAGGAGATAAGGAGTGGGGAGAAGGTCGAGAATCATTTCTTTGGAGTAAGGAGGGGGCCGAGGGAGGGGGCGGGTGGGAAACGAGGCTTCTCTCACTCTCTTTCTAGAATGGTTTCATAATAGTATAATAATATATAAGCAGCTTCTATTGAACCTTCGAATATTTCTTTCCGGTTGAGTTCCTTGCTTTTTTTTCCTAACGAGACCTGAGCGAACGCTACTTCCGGTTATGCTGTTCCGGAGGGTGGTAAAGTAAGGGGTGTGCTATGGCCCTCTATTTTTCGGACCCAGAGGTCTTGTGCTCTATCCCAAAGCCCAATTGAGATTACTCATCGAGTGATATTTTGTGATTCTTCTAAGTCAAAATAAACAACCCTGATAGTACCCTCCCCCGAAGGAAGGCCGACCTGTGGGCTGGGAGGTCAAAAATTGCGCTCCTCTGCCAATAGCTAAGGTAAGCGTTGATAGTATGAGTGCTCACTTTGGGTGAATACTAGTGGAAGGGTGGTTCAAGGCACTCAGCCAAGAACCGGTAGAAAGGGGTACACAAAAAAACTCTTACCACACCCTGAATGCGGGTACACGCTATAAAAACAAAAGCATCATACTAGGAATCGGTGTTCCACGCTGAGGAGCTTGGGACCTAGAAGACTCCCTATAACACGACAGGGGATCCGTAACGAGTTACCGCTTACGGGTGGTATCGAGTTGGCTCAGAAATGAGGTGTAGGGGGTAGTAAAGAGCTGGTAGAACGTTACGATATTAGGCAATGTGTAAGTTAAATTGTACAAAGATGGAATTAAAGAGGTGTTATGAACTAAATCGAGCATATGGATATGGCATGTATGATTGGTAGTAAAGAGCAAAGAAATGTTGTCAATTATTGAATAAGTGAATGAAAGAAGAGAAGAAGAAAATGAAAAAATAGGCTATATAAGGTATTTATATAATACCCAGCAGCCCACAGAAGCTACAATTTGAATTTTACATATTCGTCCATGCGTGTGAGAGGGGGGTATATAGGACGACGATTTGGCATCCTCCTGACCCTTGTGTTGAACTAGTTGACTTACCCGGCTGGCCTAAGTTGAAAGATACCCTCGAATAGGTGAGACTAGCAGGAAGCGGTGGGTAGCTTAGCAAGATTATGAATAGGGTAGGATAGTTTACTATTTTCATGGGTATTTTCTGGAAACCGCTCTTTTGTGGGCAGTCATGATACGATCTCCCATTGCTAGATAGTGGAGATAATACCAAAAGTGGTAGCAACAATGTGGGAGAAAGAGCTTGGAATAACTATGATATTAAATTTTGAAAGAAAGAAAAATCTTAGGGATGAATTAAACCATCAATTTGAGGGAATAGACTTAGGGTCTCTTCTGCCACTACCGCACTTACTAGGATAATTAAACTTCGCGCCAGGCGCTAAGACGTCCGAAATTCCCTCTCTTGGATAGGCGGCGGGCGCACAGCGAAAACTGACCCCCTCTGACGAAGCTTAAGACAGAAAAAAAAGAAAAAAGAGTCAGACCTTACCAGCAAAGGCAACCCCAACATCTTAGCGTGAGGTTCAATTATTCTAGTAAATACAAGTACGGTATGATAGCCAACCGATAGTGAGGTAAATCCTCGCAAAGGAACGACAGCGAGAAGCGCGACACCCGCCCTACGGCAGGAGGGTGGGACCATGACGGACACACCCAGGAGTAGAGCTCAAGGAAATGATGAACGGGTCATGGCACCCGGCTCCCCTTTTTTAGTTCCAACATGATACTCGCGGGTCCGGCTCAGATGCGATAGTGCTATATTACCCGCTGCCACATTCCCGAGGAGAGCCATGAAGCTTGAGGGTCTAGGGAGCTGTCGAAGTCGCTTGGTGCAGGAGGGGGTCTGAAGTGGGGGATCTGCTAGGCACTCCCGAACATCGTACATACTCAGCAGTCTTGAAGGCACTGCCCCGAAAGCAATAAAAGTACGAGTACTATGCATTTCTTAGAGCCTACTCGTACATCACAAATAGGTAAGTTAACAGGCAAACTAGCGACCAGTACTGTACAGTACTCGTACAAGCACCAAAGTGAGGGAATAAGAAAAAAAGCTAAGGAAACTGACCCCTTCATCACCCAAAGGCACTAGGATGAGTTATTCCGGGGAACCGGTGTGGCTTACCGTAGTTGCGAGAGAACAGTGCCCACATAGCCAGATAGTGTAAGGGAGTGCACACGAGTATAGGCCAAACGCGACCTTGAGCCAGTTAATCACAACAAGGAATTTTGGAAAATAAAACCACTGAGGAGAAGCTATTTGAAAGGAGAAGAGGCCAGTGGTCTCTTTTTTTAAAAAAAATTAAGTCCTTCCTGCAAAAGTAGTTCTAGATCAAAAATTGAAAATTTTGGTGAGAGTAAAACAAGTGATAGAATCTACCTAGTGGCAGGCTGAAAAATACTGTTGGGTGCGGATGACTAAGACATGGTGATAATGGATAGAAAAGAGATCATGAGCACAAGACTTGGGGGCGTTATCACAGCACATAAAAGTAGATAATTATAGTGATTTCCGCTTCAGCTGTGGTGCTGCTTGTTGTCTGGAGATGTATATATCATTTCACTTTACTCAAGGTGTCTTGGCAATTATTAGCTCAACTCGGATCGGTTGCCACGGTACTCCCGTTTCACCGGAGGACCCGTCTTTAGGCACTTTCCATCGTAATAGCTCTCCATCGCTTAGTCAGGCGGCAGACAACCCTCTTCTTCCTTGGACCATTACGGACAAGCACCACTGTCCTTCCTACACCCCCACAATCTCTAACACCACCATCACTGCAGTATTTTCCTTACTGTCCTCCATTCGTTTCCTCGCTCTGCACCGCACATTCCGCCAACACTCAATTCGTCGCTTCCACTACATCCACTCTGGTCATCATGGATATGACCAGGCACCTTCTGGCTGCTCTTAATCTGCCTCCAATCCGCGATGTTCCTCCCTTTCCTTTAGGATCTGACACCCAGCCTAGAGATCGCCCTCTCCCTCTCGAGCCGTCAACTTCTCAAGACGCTTATAGCTCCCCACAGTATCAACAGGGACGTAGGGAACCTAATCAACAGCAATCACAGCCACAGGCGCAACAACCCCCGCAGCAGCAGCAGCAACAACCGCAGCAGCAGCAACAGCAACCACCGCATCTTCAACTCCACTCCCGGGAGTCGCCCAATGACCATTCGCGTCAGGAGCCACAAGCGGAGCCCATTCAAAACTCGATAAACGTCCGAATGAATTCCACAAAATCTACACCTACTCCGAAGGAGAAGGAAAAATCAAAGGAGAAAGCAAAATCTAACAACGACCGCCAAGACCAGGTCACCACCCCAGGCGGTCGCTCATACCCTACACTGCTCCCATCAGCTATGCCACCGTCCGAAGTTCGCACTCCTAAAAGTGGGGCTGGAAACAAAAATTCCACCCCCGGCGAAAAATCATCTAACCGTCGAGTCCGTCGGAAATGGACGGAAGAGGAAACAAATGACCTTATCAAGGGATGCCATACAGTAAGTCAATGCCGCACGCCAAATTCATGCACTACGGTGTTATTGATCTCTACTGCATTATTTTAGCATGGTGTGGGGAATTGGAAAAAGGTTCTTGAAGATCCGAGATTTCATTTCAATGGGCGCTCGTCTGTAGATTTGAAGGATAGGTTCGTCGCTGAAACACACGACTGTTTGCGCAGCGGTCCCCTCCCTTCCTTTTCCTTTCTAACCGTGAGACGAACAGGTTTCGCACGTGTTTTCCCAAAGAATATAGAAAGCCCAACGATCTTGAGTCTGAGGAGGATACCGAGCGAATACCCGGCCCTACGCCGGAAGGTGATACCATTGTCGTTGCCCCCCCACCACCCAAGACCCCCAAGGTCGAGGGCGAAAAGGGCAGGAAGAAGACTACGAAAACCGAGCTCCACCATGTCGAGGTTCTCGAAAAGCTTGGTGTTCCCAATAGCTTTCCCAAGGTTCAACGTCGTGAGAGAAGAGAGTTCACTGCTGAGGAAGATGCCCGCCTTCTCCACGGCTTCAATATTGTATGTATTGCGCTCTTGTACTTCTCGGGGATATCATGCAGCCCATCCAACAGCTTGCCCGCCCAAAACTATATATGATCAAAACTAACTTGCGCAGCACGGAGCAGCATGGTCCAAGATCCAGAGTGATCCCGACCTTCAACTGAGCCACCGTCGAGGAACAGATCTTCGCGATAGGTATATCGATCAATTTTTGCCTCTGGTGATGCGTTTTTTAACCGGTCTAGATTTCGCAATGCTTTCCCGGATCGGTACGAATCAGCTGGGTTTAAAGCTCGGCCTCGACAGCGCCCTAAACCCCCGCGCTCGAGTTCCAGTGTCAAGGAAAAGGCTGCTGATCCCATCGAAGCTAACGGGGAGTTGGAGGATCGTCGTGGTGTAGGATTGGAAGGGCCGAATAAAGGCGATAACACGTCACTTTTGATGCAGAGCCTCCTCGCAGGTCACCTCTCGCCAGGCTGGGCAACAGGAGACACTCCCGTTACCTCTTCCGACCAATCACCGGCACCTGGAAGCCTTGCCCTGGACCCTGCTCTGAACGAAGGCTTCACGGGCACCACCCTCGAACAAATTACGGAGGAATTCCTCGCCGTGGCCCAGGGGAACGGGAAAGAACCAGCGCAAGGCAGCGGACAAGAGGGGTCCCACGATATGGTTCGCTGGGAGGATATGGCGAACAATCCAATCTTCGACATCGATCCATCTATGACCGGCAATTCCACCGCCCCTCACCCACAGGCCGAAATAGGAAGCAAAGAGTCCCCGAGCCTCTCCGGTATCAACATTGGCGGCAACGTTGGCTCATCTTCCACCACAGAGAACACCAGTCACGATAAGGGGAACGCGAAGAGGCTCGGCGAGGAGGCCAATCCCGAGACGATCCACAAAAAACGTCGTACCGCGGATGAGTTGTTGCAGTAACATCATCGGGCTTAAGCAAGAGGATAAAGGATTCCATTGTAATGTGAGATGCCCCCTTTTGAAAAAAAATTATATATAAAAAAACGGTTAAAATCGGATGTACAATTAACTTGACCTTTTTTTCATTTTTTTTCGCCACCCCCTCCCATCCTCTTGGTCCCCTTTCCTCTTTCCTGCTGTCGCGCTTATTTCCTTTCATTTTTCCTTTCTGTCACCTACTTTCCATCTTCGGTGTATGCTCTTTACTTTCCCTCTTACTTTCTTCACTTATCCTCGACTAGTTGTTCTTCCTTGGATAGTCACATTATGTTTGGGATTTCTTTACTTTTTTCTTCTTTCATCGTATTTCCTTCCTTTACTTCGGTCTGTCTGTTGCGGTAGGTGGGAGCGGCGAATTGGGAAACGGTGTTTTTTATTTGTTGTCACTACCTCCATTGAGTTACATTACACTGTATAAAACAAAAAAATTCATATCATGCGTGGGGTGGGATTGGCGGACCATATTGAATTTCTTGTCAGGTCTCTTTCTTCTCTTTCCCCCTTCTTTCTTTTTCCCCTTTCTTCCGCACCCGAAAAAGTGGGGAGGTTCTCAAAGGTAGGATTGGAGGGGGTGAGAAGTGGGAGGGGTGGTGGGGGCAAAAAAACGATTGATATAGTATGATGCTACGAACTCTGGAATAATGATGATCTGCTGCCGGTATTTATAGCTGGCGATAAGGTTGTAGCAAGTCACAGCGCCACGCACCTAGAGCGGACGAACAAAGGCTATGGATCGTATGGTAGTCCACGATTTCATTCCATTCACAACCTACCATCGTAGCCTTACATCTAGCATTAGCATCGCATCTACCTATGATCCAACTTGCCCGGAGATGTATACGCGTCCCACGACAAACAGCTATGGGGTTAACACACTTATAAAACATCCTCCTCGCTCATGCGTCGAAAGCAGGAACCCCATCCCCGCTTCCATCCTCTTTCTGCCCCCCGCAAGCCTCCGAAGCAAAAATTCCATCTCTTTCCATCCTCTCTCTGCCAAAGCGAACCTTCGGAGCAAATAATCGTCTATGTCTGCCTCAAACCAAACATCTTCCGTTCAGGCCATGCCTCAACCATCTCCCCTCCTCCCAATACAATTAGCAGCAATGGAGGCTGCCCACGTTGCTTGGGAAATGTTGAGTGAAGGCCATCGCGAAAATTTCATCGCCGAGAGAGGAGGAGCAGCCCTCCTGTTTCATGGTGCGACCATTATAACCCACGATGCAGACCTAGCAGTCAATGCAGATTCATACACCAAATTCATTAATCTCGCCAAGGACGATCCACGCTTCGACGAGGCCGTGTTCGGTGTGTGGGAATACACTTCATCCTACGATTTCCTGGCTAAGGTGGATTTTAGTAATAGGGATAGGGATAGGGATTGTATTCACGAACTTGGGGAGTATTCCCTCATTGATGGGATTCCGGTAGCAACACCAATAGATCTTGTAATCGGAAAGGGAACCGCATGGGTCGAACGCAAAAATCCCAAAAAACCTTATTGGTTTGGAATACGCTGTGGCGATGATGCGAAGGTCTAGGTTGGATTTCAAAGGATTGGATGAGCAGGCAAGTGAACTTCTTGAAGAGATTGGGATAGAACTCGGGTTTGTGGGATCGGCACTGGGCCGGCAGCTGCAGGAGCGTATCACAAGACTTTATAAATGAAGCAGCCTCTGAATAATGTTGTTAGGATTTCAGTAGGTTCGTAGGACACAGGCGGCTGACACCAGGCATTAGCACACTGTTATTGAGAAGCAAGAAAACTAGTTTGTAGCTGTCAAGCCGAGATTGACACTGTGTGAAATATGGGGATGCAACATAAATTATGCTTGGGATTCGTCTTCCCGTGTGTACCGCAACATGAATCAAGAAAATAGTGCTAGTGCACACCCAACACAATGAACATACCGTAATCCAACCTTGTATGTATCACCGCACCTGGATTCAGTTCTCAAGTAACAATACGGGAACCAAGAAATAACAATATGAAAACCCCCCTTCGCCAATCGCCTGAGTTTAGAAAAGAAACACTTGCCAAGCTTTGTAACGAGTCCAGCTGCCGCAGAAACACACAGAAGCATTAGCCATTGCTATCAATGATAACAGGAACCGTCCTACATTATGATATTATATGATAGTGTAGTTTAATATAGCCTCACAAGTCTGGCATCGGGAAAGGAAGCTGTGGCCCGGAGTTACAATTTGAAGAATGCTTTCTGCGTCTCTCCAGGATCTTTTTCATCCTTGTGTCTTGCCGCTGGCGGCGGCTAACAAAATAACCTTCCAACAACTTGACCTGACGAACCTTGGAGAGAAGTTTATCCTGCTGGTGGGGCGAATCGAGGGCGAGATATCTTGACAAATAGTCCAGGTCGCATTCGGGAACGAGACATGAATCATCATCGACATGGCTCCGGCCCCCGGTCGTGCTCAGACACGAGTCTAGATATTCGGGGATCGTTGGTATGAAAACGGGAAAGGTGATTGATTGGCTCGCCCCACACAAATTTGATTTTTTTCGTCGGTAATAAGAAAGGGCCTGGCTCGCCGATCCGTGGGATTGGGGATGAAATTCAGACTCCACCAACCCAGCATTCAAGCTAATGGGATGCGGCACTTGGGGATTTTCTTGGTATCGACCATCAGGTTATAGGTTGTCCTCAGTGCACAGGCAAATATACCAGTGATCATCGAGCCTCTTCAATCGACCGACGGAGCGTGGCGCCCTGCGTTTCAGCGAACGAAACTAGCCCTGGAATGTTTGCATCGTCGACCTCCATCCATTCCTTTGTTTGGGCTAACGACTGGCATATGGATGCCGCTTGTGAGGTTCTTACCAGGATATCCATTATCTATCACGGTAATGTCAGCAATAGGAAGCAGGAAATCATAAGGGCGTGAGTGAGAGGTACATATCCTGTATGCACTAAAACGCCCATCCATGTAAGTGCATATTTTCCAACCATGAAGAATGGGTGATTGTGGTCGCTTAAAACCTGAAAAACGCTTTCCAGGGAACGAGCACTGGGTGACCACGCTTGCGCCATCTGAGCCCTCCGCAATAATACCAGTTATGGGTGATAATAGGTTTCAGAACTTTGGTGAATATGGATGATATGCTATGTTTGGCGTGGGTGGGGGTGGGTAGTTGCGCCGTGGTAAGGATGAGAAGAGTTACAATAAGAACAGTCGCCTTGGCAGCTGGGGGTGGTGGAAATCATTTGGTTATGATACCAGGGATATCTTTGAGGCACGTGACAGCAGCATAATCCAGGCTAATCCGAAATGGCAGCAGAGCGGTCAAGTAAAAAAGCCGGGCCCACAAGGTGAGCATGAGTAAACCTCTGGGGGAAACATTTTCCCGTGAAAATATAAAACCTTTGGAGGAAAAAGCATTCTGCTCCCATATGGTCACTCGCTTATACCGTATTTGAGTATTCGAGTGCCGCGGCGGGGGCTCACTCTGCCCATGACACTCAGCCACTTTGTGAGGCGCTTTGCGCCAAGACTAACGTAATCCCTCCCCGTCCCAACCATCCTGGAAGCTTCTCTCAGCCTTGCTCTCTCAATACCAGTACGGTAGTACCACCTCCCTTTCCCAAAGCCCCACCGCCGCTTCCACCCCCACAAGGTAACATGTCTCCTAGTGTGGTTCTGGAATCTCCACCCCTGCCGGAACCCCGGACTTCCATAAGCCAGGTACTGTACGGGCCGCCACAAACCCCAACCTCCAAACTCTAAACCTCCCGCACCCGGAGGCCGCCTTCTAGGTAAGCTTCTTCCGTATGGTGCCAATCGTCTAAAGCGTGTACCACTGGTGTTGCAAAATGTAATGCTTTATGTAGTCAGGGTTAGGATCCCTAATAGTGTAAAAATGATTGCTCAAGGCCTGCTGTTCAAGTCTCGAGAT